>Ga0210051_1007254_pt1 | contig 10356 bp, 11 predicted proteins | sample CryGey092014_all_FD_185464 | JGI IMG/M metagenome (GOLD analysis project Ga0210051, IMG submission 185464) | Groundwater microbial communities from aquifer - Crystal Geyser CG23_combo_of_CG06-09_8/20/14_all (SPAdes) (version 2) | ecosystem: Environmental > Aquatic > Deep subsurface > Groundwater...
AAACAAAAGATTTAATACCAGCTTTCCGATATTTCCAACTAAATGAGCCTTTAATCCGCCCGCCTTCAAAATTTCATAAATCATTGAAGCGGTGGTGCTTTTCCCTTTTGTTCCCGTAATTCCAACAATTTTCCCCGGACAATTTTCGAAAAATATCTCCGTCTGTGATGTAATCTTACCAAGAACATTTCTCGGCAATATTTTAAAAGGTATTCCCGGCGATTTGATTATCACATCATAATCTTTCAGCGCTTTCAGATAATTTTCGCCCAAATGCCACTTTACGTTTTGTATCTCGTATCTCGTATCTCGTATCTTGTATTTAATATCGGCAATACCTAAAATTTTCTTGGGGAACAATTTCCTCAAAAACAAAAAAGTATCCTGTCCTTCTTTTCCAAAACCGAGGATTAGAATTTTTTTACTTTTTAATTCACCTAATTTCATCCTATTTTTAAAATACCATCTTTTTTAATATCTCTTCAAACGGTAAATTATGTTGATTATTCCAGGAGTTCATTATTTTTTTTGATTCTTTTTCTAAGTTTGGGTATTTTGGTAAGCCCCGCACCAGAACCTTTGGTTCGGTACGGGGTAAAATTTTCTTTTCAAAATAATTTAACAGAAACGGCAGCTTAACAGAAAACCTGCCCTTAACCCTCCTTCGCGTAAAGCTACGGAGGGCGAGGTAAAAGGCGATGATGCTTTCTTTTTTGGTGCCAACGCATTCAAAGGGTTTGAACCTTTTTTCTCCCACTAACTCTTGCATAATTGGAAGGAGTTTTTTGTTTTCAAATAGATTCTTTCCAAAAATTTTCAATAATTCTTTTTCTTTTACAAAAGGATATAAAATCGCAAAAACGAATAAACATTTTGAGCATTTTCCGCACCATTTTTTAGTTGGTTTTTTAGTGCCAGAGGCGGTTTTGTAAGCTTCATTACAACTTAAAAAAGCCGAAAAATATTTAGGATATTTGCTGAATAATTTTGCTATTTGAATTTCATATAAAGGCCTCAAAAAACTGAAATATTCAACATTTTTAGCTAAATATTTTTTTGAATATTTTCTGAATTTCTTCTCAAAATCAAAACTTTTTGAATATTGGTGGTTGATTATTTTTCCTAAATATTTAACATTTCCTTCATTTGAGCTTCTTTCATTTGAAAAGGCGATATATTTTGCATCAAAGATTGCCGCTACCAAAACACTTAAAAAAGCCAAATAAGCTGAAAAAGGAGTGTGGCCATTTAAAAAACCCCGGCGATTTAATGCTAACAATTTCTTATCTATTTTTCGCCTAACAACAATTGGGTTTTTGCAACCAGCAATTTCCATTATTTTTTTGGTTGCTTCGGTTGGATTTAAAGAAAAGCAATTAATTTGTTTTTTATTTTTTTTCAAAATTTCTAAAGTTACCGCCGAATCTTTCCCTCCGCCCACCGGCACCAAAATTTGGCTAGAGGTTTGGTTAGAGGACGGGCCTCTATCAGCTTTACAGAGGACAGGCCTCTGTAACCTATTTATTTTTAGAAAATTCGGCTGACAAAAATTAATTTTGTTTTCATAAAAAAACTGGCCCATGCCATTTATTATTAAATCTTTCCACCAATCGATTTGTTCTTTGTCCAGGGAGCCAGCTTTGATTATTATCTCCGGTGAGCAAGTTGCCTTCCAATAACTGGGAATTTCCATTAAGCCAAGATGAAATATTAAATTATTTAATGCGCTATTCCCCGCCTTCGCCAAGGCTACGGCGGGCAAGCCTACTTTTTCTATAATAATTTTTGGGTTAAATTTTATGTCAGGCGGAATCGCGAAATTAAAAAAAATCTCTAAATTGTTACCAGAGATTTTATAAGAATATTTCTCGTAAATAAACCTGGGATACTTTTTTCGTAAATTTTGAACTTTCATATTTATCCGAGTAGCCTTATTGCTATTCCTAAAATTGCAAAGACAATGCTGATTATCCAAAATCGCATGGTGACTTGGTAAGCGGGCCAGCCCTTAGCTTCAAAATGATGATGAATTGGAGTGGAGAGCCAGATTTTTTTATGACGGAATTTTTTAGACAATAACTGTAAAATCATTGAGCCAACTTCAATTACCATTAATCCAGCGATGATGGGCAAAACTATCACCGAATCAGTTAAAAAAGCAACAACGGCCATGGTTGAAGTTAATCCTAAAATTCCGGTTTCTCCCATATAAAATCTGGCCGGAGGGATATTAAACCATAAAAAAGCAAAAAGGGTACCAGCAATTACGGCGCAAAAAGTAGCTAAATCGGCTTTCCCCTGAGAAAAGGCAATTATTGAAAATGCTCCAAAAATTGCGGCAAACGTCCCCCCGGATAACCCATCTAAGCCATCAATTACCCCGCCTGACCAAGAAGCCACCATTATTAAAATAAAAAGAGGGACATACCAAAATCCAATAAAAAAATCAATTCCTTCTGGAAAATTAAAAATCAAAGGAATATGAATAGTATCCCATTCTAATTTAGAGTAAAACCATAAACCTCCAATTAGACCAATTAAAATAACAATTAATAATCTTCTGGTAAATCCCATTCCTCCGCCAACATACTTTCCTTTGCCACTAACCTGTGAAATGTCATCAGCTAACCCAACAATTGCTGCTGCCACTAAAGTAAATAAAGGCAGCCAGGTTTCGCTCCGAGATAAAAAATTTAAATTTGATATCCACCAAATATCAATAAAATTAGAAAGGGCAAAAAATAAAAATATAATTATTAAAACCGAAATCCAAATTAGTGCTCCCCCGCCCCGGGGCACGGTTGTTTCTCTTTCTTTGTGCAAAGAATAAAAAACCTCGGCTTCCTCTCCGGTAATAGTTTTTCTTCTGGCTTCTTTTTTCCAAAATTTAAATTTATACAAAAGCTTAATTAAAAATGGTGCCAGAATAAAAGCAATCGTAGCAGCTATTGTTGCCGAAACCAAGATTTTAATTACATTAAAGGTGAAAAGAGTCATAATTTCATACGCTTCGATTACCGAGCCCCGCGACAGCGGGGCGAAGGTGAAGATGAGAACTTCGTTCTCATCGCCCGCTCGCGTAATTAATTAGTTTTTCCATTTCTTCAATTCGAGCTGATGACGAAGGAGCACCTAAAATTACATTAACCAAAAAATTTTCCCCTTTATTTTTTGAAACTAACAGCATACAGCCTCCAGCCTGATCAGTAAAACCAGTTTTTCCCCCAACAATATTGGGGATTTCCCCTAAAAGTCCATTAGTATTGATAAGCTCAGGGCCATAAAGACTAAATTTCGGGGTAGCCAAAATTTCCCAGATTAATGGTTTTTTGAGCAAATATTTAGTAAGTTTTACTAAATCTTCAGCCGTTGAATAGTTTATCGAATGGCCAGGTTGCTCTGGGTCTAAACCAGTAGAATTTACAAAATAAGTATCTTCCAGGCCTAAATCTTTTGCTTTTAAATTCATTAGTTCAACAAATTTCTCTTCGGTCATTCCGTCGTAATCATTAGTTAAAACATAAGCAGCGTCATTGCTGGATTCCATTAATAAAGGATAAAGGAGATATTCTACTGAGAAAATCTTGCCAGCTGTTAACTTTCCAGCTTCTCCCTCCTGCAAAACTGCCTCCTCGCTTATTTTAATTTCTCGAGAAAGGTCATAATTTTCCAAAACAATGTTAGCCGTCATCAATTTAGTCAGGCTGGCTATGGCTAACCTCTCATTACTATTTTTTTTAAAGAGCACCTCTTCTCCTTCCCCGCCTTGAGAATCTACCAGAACTGAAATTGCTGCTTTAACTTGAATTTCAAGATTTGGTTTTTGAGATTTCGGTGGAATTTTTATTTCAACAATTTGTTGAAAGGGCTGGGAAATTTGGGCATAAAAATAATTTTCCAAGTTTTCTTGAAAAATATTTATCCCCCACCAAAAAGGCAAACTAACAAGAAATGAAATTAAAAAAATCTTTAATCTCATTTTGACTTTTGACTTTTGACTTTTGACTTTTGACTTATTTTGATATGTAATTCTTTTAATTGTTCTTCGGTGACCTCAGCCGGGACGTCCATCATTAAATCCCGGTTATCCCCGGTTTTGGGAAAAGCCATTACTTCTCGAATGTTTGGCTCATTTAAAACTACCGCTAAAAATCTATCAATCCCGGGAGCAATTCCACCGTGGGGAGGAACTCCGTAACTAAAGGCCTCAAAATAATTGCTAAATTGTTTTTTAACTTCTTCTTTTTTATGTCCTAAAACCTCAAAAACGGCGGTCAAAACATCTAAATTTGTAGTTCTGATGCTTCCTCCGCCAATTTCTACGCCATTCAAAACAAAGTCATATTGATAAGCTAAAATATTTTCTGGGTCCCTTTTAATTTTCTTAATGTCGTCAGTTACCGAGTCCCGTCTGCGGGACGAAGGTGGAAAAGAAGATTTATCTTCTTTGACCTGAGGTTTGGTAAAGGGGTGATGCATTGCCCCCCATTTTTTTTCAACATCAGACCACTCAAACATTGGAAAATCAGTAATGAAGCAGAAGGCGAGTCCATCCGAATTATTTTTGTTTACCCCAAGTCTGGTTTATCGGTTTTGTATTTTTTCATTGAATTTTTATAAGTTATTCTGGGAAAAGGAATTTTCTGAATTTTCTTTTCTGGAAATAATTTTTTTACTAAAGCTACGTATAATTTTTCTATTAAATCTAAAATTTCCTCTTGATTTACAAAAGACATTTCTAAATCCAATTGGGTATGTTCGGCTTGCCTATCGGCCCGAGGGTCTTCATCTCTGAGACATCTAGCAATCTGGAAATATTTTTCAAATCCAGCCACCTGCAAAAGCTGTTTATATTGCTGAGGGCTTTGAGGAAGAGCATAAAATTTACCTGGATACAATCTCGAGGGAACTAAAAAATCTCTAGCCCCTTCGGGAGTAGATTTAGTTAGAAGTGGAGTTTCAATTTCAATAAACCCCTCTTTAATTAAAAAGTCTCTGATAAATTGGATAACTTTTTGCCGCCAAATCAAATTTTTTCTCATCCTTTCTCTTCTCAAATCTAAATAGCGATATTTCAATCTCTTTTCTTCATTTATTTCGTAGCCAGAAGTGTCAATAGGAAAAGGCAAAGTTTTGGCTTGGGAAAAAATTTCTAAGCTTTCAGCCTGTATTTCTATTCCCCCCGTTTTAATCTTTGGGTTTTTCATTCCCTTAGGTCTTTTATTGACTTCTCCAACTACTTCCACCACCCACTCCGGCCGTAAGGTTCTAGCCAAATCGTATACTTTTAACTTTTCATTTTTCACTTTTAACTTAGGGTTTGGTGAAAATACTATTTGAACCAAACCCGACTTGTCCCTGAGGTCAATAAAAAGAATTTTGCCGTGGGCCCTAATGGTTTGGACCCAACCACAGACTCGAACCAGCTTCCCTATACACTTCGACGTTTCAATAGTTAATAGTCTTTTTACCATTTTTAGAAATTAAAAATTAGAAATTAGAAACTTTATTTACCGAGCTTCCGTAGATGGAAGCGAAGGTGGAGATGAAGAAATCTTCATCGACCACCGAGTCTTAATTTATTTTAAGTATTCTCTAATTTTTTCAACAATTTCCTGGGGAGTATAACTGGTTTTTATTAAATAATCTTTGACCCCCAGTTTGGCGGCCTGCCTTTTCGTTGCTGGGTCATCATAATTAGAAAAAGCCACTACGGGAATTGAAGAAATTTCTGAATCTTTTCTTAGCCAGGTGAGAAAAACAATCCCATTTTCTTTGGGAAGCAAAATATCAAGGATAATTAAATCTGGTTTTTCTTTTTTGGCTAAAGCCAGCCCTTCTTTTGAATCAAAAGCCAAATAAACTTTTAATCCCGCCTGAGTGAATTTATCTCGATACATTTCCGCTAAAATTTTTTCATCCTCTATAATTAATATCTTTTTTGCCATAATTTTATTTTATTGGTAGCTCGACATAAAAAGTTGAACCCTTTCCTGGGCCTTTGCTTTCGGCCCAAATTTTGCCATCATGCATTTCCATAAATCTTCTGGCTATATAAAGACCAAGGCCAACTCCTTCAGTATAAAGCCTGGTTCCAGCCGCTCCCCTCGAAAAACTCTCAAACATTTTTGATAACTCATATTTAGTTAAACCCGCTCCTGTATCTTTTACTTGAATCTGGAATTTAGAATCTAGAATTTTGAGATTTATGGTCACTCCTCCTTTTTCGGTATACCTTATAGCATTATCAATGACATTCATAATGGCCTGTCTGATTTTATCTCTATCAATTGAAATTTTTGGCAAGGGCTTTTTCGGTTTTTCCCAATTTAAATAGATATTTTTCTTTTTAACCTCATTCTTTAACTCCTCCACTACGCTGGTAATTATCTCCTCCAAAGACAATTTTTCAAACTTTATTTCCATTCTCCCAGCCTCAATCCTGGAAACACTTAAAAGGTCATTAACTAATTTTATCAATCTTTCATTAGAAAGGTAAATGTTTTCTAATGGCTTTTCCATTTTCTCTGGCGGTTTCCCATAGATTTTCTCTCGCATCATTGAAATATACCCCTTAATTGCTGTCAAAGGCGTTCTCAGCTGATGGGAAGCAATGGAAATAAACTCTGACTTCGCCTTATCCAACTTCTTCAATTCTTCATAAGCATCCTTTAATTCTTTAGTTCTTTTTTCTACTTCTCTTTCAAGCTTTACGCTAAAACCCTTAACCTCAGAATATAATCTGGCATTTTGAAGAGCAATTGAAGCCTGATTAGCAAGGTTGGTTAAAAGCTCAATATCCTGGGTTGAGTATGGCTCACCAGAGAGTTTATTTCCCAAAACAATCATTCCATTAATTTTCGCTTCAATAAAAAGAGGAAGACAAAGGGCAGCTTCAATTCTTTTCATGTTTCCCTGCAATTTTTCCAATCGTTCCCCTTCTTCTTTTTCTGTCGTATCTCTGATAATCAAAGAAAGCTCTTCATAAACCAATGGTTTTTGAGTTCTTCCTAACCAGACAGTTAAAAAATTATCTTTTACCAAAGAAATTCCATTTTCTTCCTTAAAGCCAATATTCCTTTGAATTATGTATTCGCCGTCGCCAGGTTCTCGCAAAAGAACAACTGTCCTGTCTAATTTCATTGTGTTCATTAAGGTATTAACAATTAAAGAGGAAAGTTGGTCTAAATCCAAAACTTGAGTTAATTTTCTTCCTAAATCAGTCAAAACAGTTTGATAACTATAAAAAGTGTAATAAAAGTATTTCGAAGCAAATTTCTCAAAGAACCTAAATATGGGCTGAAAAAGCAGAATACTGATAATCAGTATTAAAGGCCAGGCAATACTTATGGGAACTGGATTTCCTAATAAATTGTTTAAAAATATTAATAAAAACGCTGAAGCAATAACGGTGATAAAAGAAAGAGTATAGATAGCCCCTCTCCCTAAAACAAAACGGATATCCATAAAACGATAGCGTAAAATTGCGTAAGCGAGAATTAAGGGGTATAAAAATATTATAAAAATGCCAATTGGGGGACAAGGAATTTTATACCATAAAGGAAAAATGGTAAGCCCACCTCCAAAAGCTATTGAAGCTGCCAAAATTACATATTTAATTTGCTCCCTTTTGATCCCTCTAGATTCCTTTATTTTTTTTATTAATATATATAATCCATAACTAAGTGCAATCAAAAACCAAAGAAGCCAAAAATGAAATAATACTCCCCCTTCTGGCCAATAAGGAAAATAAAGGACAGACCTTAAGTCTTTAACTAGATAAGGAGTGAAATTAAAAAATAAAAAAATTAAGGTTATTAAATATCCCGCGATTAAAAATTTTTTCTTCTCTTGAATTAAATTTAATAAAGCTAAAATATAATGAATATAAAAAATAGGAATAAAAATTGCTCCGATCATTAATAAATGAACATAAAGAAAGGCTGTCGTTTTGTCTGTAGCCATTTGCCAAAAACCAAAATTAATTGACCAAATTGTTAAAGAGAAACTCATTACGCCAAAAATTTGATTCTCCATTCTCGTTCTATTTTTGAAATAAACAAAAACACCAAAGAAAGCAGCTAAAGTTCCTGTGATGAAGGCTCCGATAGCAAAAGGATTCATAAGTTAAATAAAATAACCCCTAGGAATACTATTATTAGATTTTAGCATTTTCCTAGGGGTTAAACAACATTTGGTTTATGAGCTTTATTCACCCAGACCTGTCCAGCAAAGGTTTTTTTCCATCTGAAGTTGATGAATCCAATTTCTCTCAGAATTTCCTCGTATTCCTTCGGCTCCAAGAAAGTGTAAATTCCTTTCTTCCCCTTTTTAGTAATTTCAAAGCCATATTTCAGAGCCTTTATTCCTACATAAAGTCCAAAAGCTCTGTGAGAGATTTGTTTCTTTAACGAAAACATATCTGGCAGGCCATCTAAGAAATTCCGGAAGAAGAAAGGGTTCTTTTTTGGAGTTGACCAAACGATATATCCACCTGGCTTCAGAACTCGAAACATTTCTCGCATCACCTCCATAAAAGCCTCTTTCCCCTTTTTGCCCTGGAAATCAATCACATAGGTGAGAGAAACGTTGGCTACAATGCCATCAAATAATTCATCAGAAAATGGTAGCCTTTCGCCCAAATTAGCATATTTCAACCCTAAGGGAATAAAACTATCTAGTGTTTCTCTAGCTTTTTCCAGAACAATATCTATTCCAAAAATTTTTGCAACTTTCTCTCCCGATTTTTTCCAAATCAACTTACTCATCCTTGTTACCGGCCCGCAGCCGGCGTCCAGCCAAATATCTCCTTTTTTGGGATCGATAAGTTCTTCCATTGTCTTCTCTAATTTCCGATAAGAACGGGAATCTTCCGAGTGGTAGTAAATTCTCGCATACTCTTCCCAAAACCTAAATTCCTTTGCCCAAGCCAAAAGTCGTTCTCGATCCCCCAGCAACATTTCTGGCCTAATTGCCTTAAGAATATCTTGAGAAGTTAAATCACCATTCTTTGCCCTGCCAATCAGCTGATACAATCCAACCGGTTTTGTCTTTACTGCCATTTTTTGATTCACTTTTTCCTCCTTTTCTTTCTAGATTCTTTATTCCTTGCTCTCCCCGATTAAGTTTTCAAGGTGCTATTTTGTTCTAAACTCACTATAACATCCTTTAAAAAACTTTGTCAAGATTTGCTGACAAAATTTATCCACAAGCCCACTTTTGTTTAAATTTTAAATTAAAATTGCCAAATCCTTTTGTAAAACAATTCCCGACACAAATTAAAAAACCCTCCTTTGTTTATACTTCAGAGGGTGGAGTTACCAATTTTTAAACATAATTTCTCTAGTGAATTTTAAATTTTCTTTAAAAATTCTTCTATATTTACTTCGGCCAAATCCAAAACCCCTTTTAGTGTTCCTGGGGCTAATTCTTTATGAAGCGGGACTATGGTAATAATCTCTCTATTTTTAATTCTCCTTTTTGGTTTTACATGACTCCCCCTTTGAGAAACAAAATAAAAGCCGAATTCTCGGCATAAAATTTTAATAACTTCTTTCCCGGAAAGCACTTTTTTAGGCATGCTTCAATTCAAGACTGGTAATTAAAGGCGCCTTTTTAGAAAGGTATTTTTTGGTTTTAGGTTGATCTTCCAAATAAAGCTCAACCGCTTCTTTTAGATTTCTTTGAGCTTCTTCAACGTTTTTTCCTTGACTAACTACGCCCAATTCTAAACAACGAGCCACAAACCATTTCCCTTCTTGAGTTATAATTGTAGTAAATTTATAAGTCATACAACAATATTTTAACAAATCAATAGCTTATGTCAAACTCTTTATTGACAAAATTTATCCACAGGGCAAAATTTGCTTAAATTTTAAGTTAAAATCGAAATTAATATTTGTAAGATATTTTTTGACAATTTTTAAGGTTCTTACGGAAAATAAAAATGGCCGGAATGTTATCCTGACCATTTCAATAAGTGATGGGCTTAATATATTTTTTTAAAAATCTTGATTCATGTTATTTAGATAAGTATTTTTTAACAAATTTAATTAAATCTTCTGAGCATTTTTCGCAAAGGTCAAAAGAAATCATTTCCCAAGGGTTTCCTCCATGAATATTCCCCGATATCCATCCGCCTTCGGAAAGAGATTTTTCTTTCTTTGACTTCTTAATCTTTTTACATTTATCGCATTTGATTATTTCCATATTTTCCTAATCATATTTTAACTTTCCTAAATATCTTGTCAAATTTCTTCAATTTTTGGTATGATGAATATATGGTGGAAGGTTTGCCAATTGAATTGGAATTAAGGAAATTGGGGTTAAAGGAAAAAGAGGTTCAGGTTTATTTGG
>Ga0210051_1007260_pt1 | contig 10351 bp, 11 predicted proteins | sample CryGey092014_all_FD_185464 | JGI IMG/M metagenome (GOLD analysis project Ga0210051, IMG submission 185464) | Groundwater microbial communities from aquifer - Crystal Geyser CG23_combo_of_CG06-09_8/20/14_all (SPAdes) (version 2) | ecosystem: Environmental > Aquatic > Deep subsurface > Groundwater...
AGGTGTCTGTTTACGAGATCAATCCGTACCGTTCCATATTTTGCTCCGCCAGTAATTGCAATTGTCTGATTTTTTCTTTGCCACAATCGGTTTTGAATAAATGAGCAAATCTTTTTTGCGGTTTTAGATATTCTTCAACTTTTGGTTTATTTTTAGGAACCTTCATCACTTTAAGTAATTTTCCATTTTCTATTTCCAAAACAGGATAATGGCCAGATTGATGGGCAAGACGGCCAAGTTCTATTGTTAATTCCGGACTATATCCCCAGCCGGGGACGCAACCGACAAGAATTTGAATGTACTTTGGTCCGCAAAAAGTTAAAGATTTTTTAACCTTGGCAATAATATCTTCGGGGTAGCCAATAGTGGAAGTGGCAATGTACGGCACGCTGTGCGCCGCGGCGATTTTGGGCATATTTTTTTTGAAAAAATTATTGCCTAGAGAATCATTGCTGGGAGAAGTTTCTGTCGCCGAGCCATAGGGAGTCGCGGAAGAATATTGATTGCCGGTATTCATATACGCTTCGTTATCAAAACAAACATAAAGAATATTATCCCGTCTTGTCCATAGTCCGGAAAGCGCGCCAAAACCGATATCAAAAGTTGAACCATCTCCGGCAAAGACAGCGACCGTGGCATCAAGGACAGTCCTTGTTTTTAAGGACTGTCCTTGATGTTTAGATTTCAGGGCCGACAAAACACCGGTAGCGACAGCCGGAGCGTTTTTAAAAAGAGAATGAATCCAGGGAACGCGCCAAGCTGATTCCGGATAAGGGGTGGTGGTCACTTCAAGGCATCCCGTAGCGCAAGCGACAATAGTATTTTTTCCCAAAGCGTCAATAACGTGACGTGCTGCCAAAAGTTGTCCGCATCCCGCGCATCCGCGATGGCCGGGGGAGAGAAGATGAGTGTTTTTATGTTGCATAGTTTATTCTGTTATTGGAAAAGAATCGGGTCTCGGTTCGAGTTTTAAATTGCAACGGATTTCCGTCCCTAATTCTTCCAGCGTCCATAATTCAGATTGATCTATTTGTGGGAATAAAGCTGAATCAGCAGTAGCATCTCCATTTCTCGGGCTACTTGGAAGAGTGATAGAGTATGCATTCCTAGAAGTATTTATGCAAGCGCTTTTTCCCAAATGAAATTCCCATTCGTCATCAATGAAATCATTTTCTTCAATCCCGATCCTCAAAAAGAATCCTCTTATGGAATCACCCTCAAGAGGACAATGTGAAGGAGAGACATTGGCGGGGGCGGATAAGACATAGCTAGAACTTTGCTCTTGGGGCATTGTTGTTCTGTTGAGTTCGTGAGCTCCTCCTTCGCCGCATAAATAATGCAAAGATATATACGAAATTTGTAGAGGATTGCTAAAAGGATAAGCGCCATAAGCAATAGTACCAGTAATAGAGCCTTCTTGACAAGTAAACCAATCGTTTCTTCCCGTACTTGTGTCTTGCGCGCAAACAGTTGGAGAACCATTTCTCGGTTCGCATCCTCCGTTGCCAAAGCATGGGGTTTCGCCAGTAGTAGCAGTATAAAATGCCCAATTACAAGTTAATTGTGTGGGGTCGTATGGTCTCCCTCCCCCAGAAGAAACAGCCTCGACCGGATTTTTTAATGTCCGCGGATTAGTTGGTGATGTATTCTCAGCGACGTTATCCGCTCTAAAAAAAGTTGGAGTTTTCTCATCCCATGGGACATCCGCGCAAAAAGTAGTCGCAATGTTTGCCGGGCGAATCATAGAGATACTTGGCATTTTTAATCGTACTAGATCGGGATTTAAAGTATTTAGAATGAGATAGGAAGTAAAAAGTAAAATAACTCCAACAACGGCTCCGCCGATATATTCTTTAGCTTGACCAATACGAGAGGGGTTTCCGCCGGCCGTAAGATAAATAATTCCGCTGGCAATAATCACAACTACGGCTAAAATACTTCCGATGCTTAAAACATAGCTATATGCCAAAGAAATATATTCGGCCATGTCCGTCACTTGTCCGGTGGAACCTAAATGAATTTGCAAATCAATCGGTTCGTGGGGATGGTAGCATCTGCCAAAAGGAGCGCTACATTGCCCCTCGCCTTCCTTAAAACAATGGTCGCAATCGTGCGTCCTTCCAAGACACATTTCTCTAGTCCAACATTGAGTATCAGTAAGCGGGGAAAGGGCGGCATTGGCAACACAAGGCAGCATAAAAGAAAAAACAATTAATGGGATTGCTAAGATTATTTTTTTTGTAGAAAGGGACATAAATTTAGAAAATTTAGATTATCGGTGTTTTTTACTGTCATTCCCGCCTGCGCTCGCCTCGCTGGAGCTATGGCGAAGCGGGCGGGAATGACAAAACTAAAAGCTACAAAACAAACTGAAAGTTTTGTTTTGATTTGAAATTTAGAACAATATTTTGTATATCTTTTGGAGTTATATCCTTTCCACCCAATCCCATAATAAAATTTTTAATTTTGATCTCTGTTTTCCCGTAGCAAGCGGTTTTTATTTCAGAAAAAAGAATTCCGGTTTGCCCGAGAGAAATCGATCGATCTACAATAGCAATATTTTTGGGTTTAATTTTTGAAATAAAATTTACTGTTTCCTCATCCGGAAACGGCCGCAAACATTTTATATTTAAAACGCCGATTTTATTTTTTTGGCGGAGGTTATAATCATAAGTTGATTTTATTGTCCCCAAAACCGAACCGCTGGCGATAAAGACAAGCTCGGGATTGCTTGGTCCGGAATATTCAATTAAGCCGTCGCTTATTTTACAGTCATCAACATTTTTTTTAATTGAAAATAGATTGTTGAACTTTAAAAACTCTTCTTTTATAATTTTTTTACTTGCCAACAAATCTTGGTGCAAACCTTCTCTAATGAGCATATAGCTGGAAGGAGCGCAAAGTCCGCCGATAGTAATTGGATTTTTTGGATCAAGAAAAGTTTCTTTTTTCGGCTTATATTTTGGTAAAAATTTATCAATATTTTTTTGATCCCTTAATTCAATTGGCTCAAAGGTATGCGTTAAAGCAAACCCGTCAACACAAACCGCGACAGGCAGACTGATTTTTTCCGCTATCCTATAGGCTTGAATGTGTAAGTCCACTGATTCTTGATTACTTTCAGCAAATAAGATAATCCATCCAGCATCGCGGATAGTCATAATATCTTGTTGGTCATTCCAAATGTTAATTGGTGCGGAAACAGCTCTATTGGCACAAGTCATAACAATAGGCAAGCGCAATCCGGTAATATTAAAAAGAGCTTCAGTCATAAGAAGAAGACCTTGGGATGATGTCGCTGTATAAGTTCTCGCTCCCGAGGCACTTGCTCCAAGAACAATAGAGGCCGCGGATAATTCGCTTTCGGCCGTTATATACTCATAACTTACAGATTTTTCAGCTTTGAGTTTGGCAAGACTTTCCACAATATGTGTTTGCGGAGTTATTGGATAAACAGCGACTACCTCTGGACGGCACTCTTCAATTGTCTTAGCTATAGCCAAAGATCCTTCTTGAAATTTTGTCATATAATTAGTTGGCGGTTGGAAGCCCGGCATCCAAAGCTTTGGATGCCGGGCTTCCAACCCTTTTCGCCTTTATTTTTCTTCCAATTCCATTGTTATCGCTTTTGTCGGACATTCCCGCGCGCAAATTCCGCACCCCTTGCAATAATCCAAATCCCTTTCATAAAAAGTAATCCCCTTGGAATTTTTTTTACCGGAAGAAAAACATACGCCTTCAGGGCAAACTTGGGCGCATTTTTGGCAGCCAATGCATTTTTCATGATCGACAACAGGATAAAATGTTCTCCATGTTCCGGTTTTATTTTTAACCGTTGTTCCCGGTTTTATAGTAGTTTTCATATTATGCGACGGATTTATTAAAATAGCGGTAGGCGATATCCATTGCTTTAATATTTACTGTGGCGATATCTTTGGAAAATCTTTTTTCTATAGCCTCTTTCAGGGAAAGGGGATTGATTAGCCCAAAGGCTCCAGCAAAAGCGCCGAGCATAACAGTGTTAATAATGGGTTTCCCTAAAATATCCAAGGCTATTTGCGTCGCCGGAATAGTCTTTACTCGAATGTTTTTTGGTAATAATGAAATAATAATGTTATCTTTTTCAGTATTTACTAAAATGGCCGAGTCTTTTTTTATCCCTCGAAAAGTATTTTTTATTTTGAGCAATGTCGGGTCTTGGATGATTAAAAAGTCAGGTTCATAAATTTCCGAATGCAAGAGGATCGGCTCGGTCGAGATGCGCGCGTAAGCTTCAATCGGCGCTCCGCGTCTTTCCACTCCGAAGGAGGGGAAAGCTTGAGAAAATTTTTTATCAAAAAAGGCCGCTTCCGCAATTAACTCAGCGGCAGTGACAGCGCCCTGTCCGCCCCTTCCATGGATACGAACTTCAATCATATCTTTGCCTCTGACAAAATTTTATCAATTATTTTTTTAAAATCATCTATTGATAAAGGTCCTTCAGCTTTTTGATTGCCAATAAACCAAGTCGGAGTGCCTCGGACGCCCAAAACTTCGGCATCAGAAACATCTTCCAAGATCAAACTTTTAGTTTGGTCGGAAGAAAGGCATAGGGAAAATTTACCGGTGTCTATCCCGATTTGTTGAGCGTATGACTTTAAATCTTCAGAGGTTATTTCTTTTTTGTCTTTATTTAAAAAAATTTTATCATACATCGGCCAAAATTTTTTTTGGAGATTGGCGCATTCTCCGGCTTGAGCCAATAGCATAGCGTCGGGATGAAGAGCGACTACGGGAAAGTTCCGAAAAACAAATTGAACCTTGCCTTTATATGTTTGCTGAAGTTCTCTTACGGTTGAACTTGCTGCTACGCAAAACGGACACCTGAAATCAAAAAAACCGACAATGGAAACGGGGGCATTGTCCTCGGTTCCCGGCTCGCTTTCATGAAAAATTTTTGAAGTGTCAATCTTTACGGTAGTGGAATTTTCAATTCCCGTTTTAATGTTATTCGCGCCCGGCAATGGAATTTTTCCGTTTTTTATTCCGTTATAATAATAAAAAAAGTGGGCGAAAAAATAAATTAAGATGATGAGCAGTAGTGAACTTAAAATTATAACAAATATTCCCCAGCCCCTTTTGTACCATTTTTTCTTGGGAGGAATTTCTATTTGAGTTTTTTTGTTCATAAGTTTTATTTTATGGTTATCAAATTTATTAATAAATTATATCATAAAAAAATCTTCATTGACAGAAATGTTGCAAGTTGGTAGTATAAAAGAATAAGATTCTTAATAAATCCTTTATTTCACGACTAAAATTATGGATATTTTGAATATAATACAGCTCGTTTCGGCAATTTTACTCATCGTCGCCATCTTATTACAGAATAGAGGAGCTTCGGTTGGTGGAATTTTTGGCGGTGAGGGCGCTGTTTTTCAGACAAAAAGAGGTCTGGAAAAGAAGCTGTTTGTTGCGACTATTGTTTTCTCAATAATATTTTTAGGGACTGCGCTGGTAAGTTTCATCTTATAAAAACAAAAGCAGTTTCTTTATAAAAACAAGCGGTGAAAACGGGTTATCTACCCAATAGACCCGTCGCGCAATAATCTTTCTGCTGCAATTTCCATATTTCGGTAAATTTTGCCCTAAATTTTATTACCAATATAACCATATTGCCTCAAAAATTTATGACAAAATTTTCACCAAATCTGAAAATTTAGCAACGAAAGTTATTGTGTGGCAGGTCTAATTTTTGCGGTTATAAAAATAAATAAATCGCTTGTTATTTTTTTCAATGATTAAAAAAATTTTTGGTTTTTTCGGGAGGGATAAAAAAAGCAAGGGGGAAAAACAAATAAAAATGCAGATTGACTTAGACAAGAAATTGGTTTTTTCTTTGTCAAAATCAAGAATGCCGACTTTTGGGCAGTCGAAGTATATTTTTAGATATTTAGGACGAAAAGAAAAAGGAGTATTTATTGGCTTAATATTTCTATTACTTTTGAGTCTGGGTTTTTTGACAATAAAATTTTATTTAAATAATACAAAGATAGTTCCGGATTTTGGCGGAGAGTATGTCGAAGGTTTGGTGGGGGAACCTCAATATATCAATCCAATCTTGGCGCAAACAAATGATGTTGACATGGATTTGTCCAAGCTTATTTTTTCCGGACTTTTTAAATATAACGAGCAGCAAGAGTTAATTCCGGATTTGGCTTTAAAAAGCGAAATAAGCGAAGATAAAAAAATATACACTATAACCCTAAAAGAAGATATTTTTTGGCATGACGGAAAATCTCTTTCTGCGAACGATATTATTTTCACCTTTCTAAGCATTCAAGACTTTTCCTTTAAAAGTCCTCTCTACTCCAGTTTTCGTGATATAGGGGTTGAGAGACTGGACGACAAAACAATTGTTTTTACATTGAAGAATCCTTATCTTCCGTTTTTGGGAACATTGACTTTTGGTATTTTGCCGGAACATCTCTGGAAAAATATCCCTCCGCAAAGCGCCAATTTGGCGGAATACAATATAAAACCGATCGGGTCAGGTCCTTTTCAGTTTAAATCTTTTACCAAGGATAAAAACGGAAGCATTAAAAAATACACCTTGGAGCGCAACGAAAAATTTTACGGGCAAAAACCATATTTAAGCAAATTGATTTTTAAATTTTATTCCGACTTTACTTCGGCTGTTAACGCTCTTCATAATCAAAATATTGAAGGAATCAGTTTCCTTCCGAGAGAGTTTAAGGATTCTTTTAAGGGAGATAGAATTAAGAAATATTATTTGGATTTGCCACAGTACACGGCCTTTTTTTTCAATCAGAGGAACAGTTCATTGTTAAAAAGCGAAAATATACGCCTCGCCATTTCTTTTGGATTGGATAAATTGAAGCTGACGGAAAGTGTTTTGGGACAAGGGGGTAAAACAATTTATGGACCCATCCTCATCGGACAAACCGGTTACACGGAAGATTTGAAAAAGAATGATTTTAACTTAACAAAGGCAGTTGAGCTGTTGGATAAAGAAGACTTTAAGCTGGCCGAAGACGGTTTGAGAAAAAAGAAAGAAGAAGTATTAAAAGTAAGCATTACCACGGTTGATAATGAAGATTATCTTGCTGTTGCCGATTTTGCTAAAAAGAACTGGGAGGCGCTGGGAATGCAAGTGGAAATCAAGGTTGTTCCTGCAGCCGAGATTCAGAGAAAAGTCATTGAGCCGCGAGATTATGAGATTCTGCTTTTTGGGACTATGGTCGGAGTTGAACCTGATCCGTTTCCTTTTTGGCATTCTTCACAAGTGGCAGATCCGGGGCTGAATTTGGCGCTTTATGCTAACCGCAAAGCGGATAAACTTCTAGAAGAGGCGAGACAAACAGAAAATCCGGAAGAAAAAGCCAAAAAATATATTGAATTCCAAAATATTTTGCTTGAAGATAATCCCGCTATTTTTCTCTACAGCGCCAATTATACTTATGCCGTAAGCGAGGATGTTTTGGGGATAAGCATTGAACGGATCGGTATTCCGAGCAATAGATTTATAGGGATTGAAAGTTGGCACAAGGAGACAAAGAGGATTTGGAAATAAAAAAGCTAATAAGTTTGTAAGAAGTAAATAAGAGAATGATTTTATGCTTAAGGAGCTTAGGAATTTTTTTATGGGGCAAGATCTTGTAGAAAAAACGGAAAGGGATCTTCGCGCTCAAGGACTTTTATCAGATGATCGAAAAGCAGATGATCAAAAAGAAGAGAAAGCTGGCGATGGGGAAGAAGAAAATCAAGAAGAGTACCCAGTTAATTTTCCACAAGAAAGAAAGTAAAAATTGGTTAATAAGATATTTAGATTTATTATTATTTTTTGGTCGGAAAAATATTCCCGCACCAGTTTTTGGGGATGTGGTGAAACTGGCAGACACGTAGCGTTCAGAGCGCTATGATCGTAAGATCGTGAGAGTTCAAGTCTCTCCATCCCCATTATTAAGTTTGTTTATAAATTATATAACATAAAAATTATTTATGATTTTTTTTAGAAAATCGGGAAAACCGAAAAGATTAAATTCGGGACAAAGGGGGAATAACAATCCTCCGATTAAGATTACAAACGAAAGAGCTATTCAAAAACTAAAAGTCATAGTTATCGGCGGTCTGGAAGAGGTTGGACGAAATATGACTCTTTTGGAATATGGCGACGATATTATTATCGTTGATATGGGATTACAATTTCCAGAGGAAGATATGCCGGGAATTGATTATATTATTCCAAATATTTCTTACCTAAAAGGTAAGGAAAAAAATATTAGAGGTATTATTATTACCCATGGTCATATGGATCATATTGGTGGTATTCCTCACCTCGCTCCGCGTCTTGGCAATCCAACAATTTATGGGATGCAATTGACCTGCGCGATTATAAAGAGAAGACAGGAAGACTATAAAAGCGAAAAGCTAAATTTAGCAGTAGTTAAGGAAGATGAGATATTAACATTAGGAAAATTTTCAGTAAGTTTTTTTCATGTTAATCATAATATCCCAGACTCTGTCGGTGTTGTCATGAAAACTCCAGTCGGTACAATAATTCATACTGGTGATTGGAAATTTGACTATACGCCAGTTGGTGAAAAACCAGCCGATTTTTCAAAAATTGCTCAAATCGGAAAAGAAGGTGTTTTAGCCTTAATGTGTGACAGTACTAATGCGCCAGAAGAGGGTCATCAAATTTCAGAGCAAGAAATTGGTAAAAACCTCAGGATAATTATTGAAAAAGCACCTGGTCGGATTATCATTGGAACATTTTCATCCCTTTTATCAAGAGTTGAGCAGATTATTACTTTAGCTGAAGAAATGGGGAAAAAGGTTGCAGTGGATGGTTTTAGTATGAAAACTAATGTAGAAATAATAAAAGAGCTTGGTTATTTAAAAGTGAGGCCAGGGACACTTATTGATATTAAAGATGTCCACAACCATCCTCAAGAAAAAGTAATTATTGTTTGCACTGGAGCACAGGGCGAAGAAAGAGCTGTATTAATGAGAATTGCCAATGAAGAACATCGTTTTGTTAGAATTGAACCAAAAGATACAGTTATATTTTCTTCATCAGTTGTTCCAGGTAACGAAAGAACAATCCAACGGTTGAAGGATACTCTTTATAGGAAGGGCGCTGATGTTATTCATTATAAGATGATGGATATTCATGCTGGCGGACACGCTAAAGCGGAGGATATTAAATTAATGATACAGCTCGTAAAACCAAAATATTTTATACCAATAGAAGGAAATCATTCCCTTTTAAGAATGAATGCTAAAATTGCTGAAAGCATTGGCATTGATCCAAAAAATATTTTTGTAGCGAATAATGGCCAAGTAATGGAGTTTCAATCTTCTCCTAAGGATTCTTACGGAGCAGTAGGAAGACTTACTCCTCAACATGTTCCTTCAGATTATGTTATGGTCGACGGTTTGGGGGTTGGCGATGTTAGTCAAGTAGTTTTACGCGATCGCCAAATGATGGCGGACGATGGGATGATTGTGATTATTGTGACTGTTGACGGCAAGACGGGATATTTAATCGGTAGCCCTGATATAATTTCCAGAGGTTTTGTCTATATGAGAGAAAGCAAGCAACTGATTGAACAGGTGAGAAGCAAGGTAAAAAAACTAATCACTGACAGAGATCCAAGTTCCGCCTCTGATAATGTATTTATTAAAAATAAAATTAGAGACAATATTGGACAATTTTTATTTACTAAAACAGAGCGAAGGCCAATGGTTTTGCCGGTGATTATTGAGGTGTAGCATAAAATTATTTATTTATGATAGTGGAAAAAGAACCGCCCCAAGAGTATAGGTTTTTAGACAATCCGACGAAAAAAATTGAAGTTGCAAAAAGAGAAATTTATGAAACGGCGGGAGAGAGCGAAACAAGGTGGATAAACAGGCTCATTGGTGATGTAGTTGTTATTTTAAGAAATGAAAAAGAAGCGGGAAGGGGAAAGTTGGGGCAAAACATACCGGAAATTTTGAAAGGAGAACACGGCCATGAATATTTTGTAGATGAAAACATTGCCTATCTTCCAAAAGATGGAGAGGTTGTGCTTGTCGGCGATACTCACGGAGATCCGGAAGGTATTTTTTCTATTTTAGAACAAACGGAATTTATAGAAAAAATGGAGAAAGGTGACAAAAAAATGAAATTGGTTTTTTTGGGAGACTATATTGACAGGGGCAAAGAGAGCTTAAAAACAATTAATCTTGTTTTAAAATTAAAAAGAAGTAAGCTGTACCCCTTTGTCAAGACAGTAATACAAGGTCAATTGGGTGGATTTGGGATAAGTTAATTAAAGAATATTTAAAGTTATTTCTGGAAATA
>Ga0210051_1007261_pt1 | contig 10351 bp, 9 predicted proteins | sample CryGey092014_all_FD_185464 | JGI IMG/M metagenome (GOLD analysis project Ga0210051, IMG submission 185464) | Groundwater microbial communities from aquifer - Crystal Geyser CG23_combo_of_CG06-09_8/20/14_all (SPAdes) (version 2) | ecosystem: Environmental > Aquatic > Deep subsurface > Groundwater ...
CGCGTCTCCTTCGAAGCCGGGCGCCCTCGCTGCCGTTCGCTGCGCTCACTATCGTCCACAGGACGCGCTTCGGGTCGCCTTCGAGTCCCGAAAGTTTGAATTGGGGGAGGAGGGACTCGAACCCTCAATCTCTTTCGAGCAGCGGATTTTAAGTCCGCTTTGTATACCAATTCCAACACTCCCCCGCCGGCCTGAGATGATTATATCTAATTTTCAGCTTCCGGCGAAGCTCTCTATTCTTCGTCGGCGCCGATGAATCTGTATTTCACTTCCCCCGGAGCGACCATACCCAATTCTTCGCGGGCCAGATCGTAATAAGCCTGCGCGGGATTTTTCTCAAACATCTCAAGCTGTTTTCTCAGGACGGCGTTCTGCCTGTCAAGATCAGCTATCTTCTGCTCAAGGATTTTCTTGTTCTTTCTGTATATGAGCAGTCTGCTGAAATGCTGATTCCCGAAGGCCGCGGCCAAAAACACCAGCGCGGCCAGTATATAGAACAGCCTTCTTTTCTGCTCATCATTCATTCCCGCGCGACCTCAAATGTTCAGGCTTTGAGCTCTTCCTCTATCCTGAGAAGCTGATTGTACTTTGACAATCTTTCTCCTCTGGCGGGAGCGCCGCTCTTGAGCTGGCCGCAGTTCACCGCGACAGTCAGATCCGCTATGAAATGATCGGAAGTCTCGCCGGAACGGTGTGAAACCATGGACCTGTATCCGTTATCGTATCCGAGCTTTATCACATCAAGCGTTTCCGTGACGCTGCCTATCTGATTCAGTTTTATGAGAATGGAATTGGCCGCGCCTCTTTTAATGCCTTCCTTCACGCGGTCCATTGTCGTAACGAACAGATCGTCGCCGATGAGCTGTATCTTCTTACCCATTCTTTTCGTCTGTTTCACCCAGCCGTCCCAGTCGTCTTCGGCAAAACCGTCTTCAATGGTGATTATGGCGTACTTCTTCACCCATTTCTCATACAGTGTTATGAGGGCTTCGGCGCTGAGCACTTTTTTCGGCTTTTCTCCGGCGAGGACATATTTGCCGTTCTTGAATATCTCGGAAGCGGCCACATCCAGCACAATGGACACATCCCTGCCCGGTTTGTATCCGGCTTCTTTTATCGCGCGGGTTATGTACCTGAGGGCGTCTTCGTTCTCCTTGAGGTTCGGGGCAAATCCGCCCTCGTCGCCGATGGAGGTGGAAAGGCCTTCTTTTTTCAGGATGCTTTTCAGCGTGTGATAGACTTCCGTTCCCATCTGCATTCTTTTCTTAAAAGTCTTCCCTCCGACGGGAGCTATCATAAATTCCTGCACATCAACATTGTTGTCGGCGTGAGCGCCGCCGTTAAGGATGTTCATGCAGGGGACAGGAATGATCCAGCCCTTGAGTTTTCCGGGGAAAAGCGACCTCATATGCTTATATAGCGGCTGTTTTTTAGAAGCGGCGGCCGCGCGGCACACCGCCATTGACACGCCGAGGATGGCGTTGGCGCCCAGCTTCTCTTTCTTGGCGGTGCCGTCAAGCGCTATCATCGCCCCGTCCACCTTCCGCTGGTCAAGAGGGTTCATGCCCTTCACGCGTTTGGCTATTTTGGAAATATTCGCCACGGCCTTGAGGACGCCCTTGCCTTTGTATGCCTTGCCACCGTCACGGAGTTCCAGCGCCTCGTGCACGCCGGTTGAGGCGCCCGAAGGCACCGCCGCGCGGCCGAATGAGCCGTCGGAGAGCCAGACATCGGCCTCCACCGTCGGGTTTCCCCTTGAATCAAAAATCTGCCTGCCTGTCACCTTACTGATTTTCAGCACTTTCCCTCCTAATCACTTTTCTTCTCTCAATAATTCCAACTTTCCGCGCTCTAATCTCACCAGAGCCTTGCCCGGTATTTGTAGCGGGCAATATGAGCGCGGAGTTTTACCCAAGCTCCGCGCGAATTGGCAGCGAGCCGCATACGCGAGCGGCCGCCGACAAATGCCGGGTGAGGCCCCAACAATTCAACGATTCAGTTAATTTTCTCAAGGGCGCCTCTTCTTATCCAGCCGCTTGAAGCGGCGACTCTCACAAAAAGCCAGCCCTCTTCCCCGTCGTAAATAGCGGCCTTCATACCGGCAGGGATGGATGCTATCACCTTATAGGACGCGCCTGGACCGCTCTGCATCCCCTCTTCCCTCATGACTATCCCGTAGCCGCCCTTAGGGCCGCCGTTCATTTTAGCATAGAGAGCCCCCCACGCGAAAGCTCCTGTCACAAAAAGAGCCGCCGCAAGCCACAAAAACAATTCGCTTTTGGTGAAAACATGCAGAGACGCGGCGATGAAAAAAAGCCATGTGACAATTACAGCCGCCGCCTTGAATTCATCTTCCGTAAAGAGAGCGGCGAGCGCGGCAAGCGCGCCTTCGGGCGTATCCGGAAGACCCAGCTTTTCATCCAGCACCCGTAAATTATAGTTTATGTCAGACGATCTCGGACTGAGTTTTTTAGCCCTAAGATAATAGAGACGGGCCTCGGGATACTTTCCCATCCTGAAAAAACAGTTTCCGGCGTTGTAATAGTCTTCCCAGCAGGCCCCGGGCGAATCCGCGCGGCTTTTGTAGAATTCCAAAGCCCCGCGCCAGTTCTGTTTCTTATAGATATCTTCTCCGTCGGCGGCATGAGCGCGCGCGCCGAAAAGAAGCGGAATCACAATCACCATCGCCGCGCCGAACACGATACCGGCGTCAAAGATGCCGCTCCGGGGACGCTCGCGTATGCGGCTCGCTCCCAATTCGCTTCGGGAGTATGTCAAACCCTTGCTCATAGGGCCCCGTCGGACATCATTTGCCGCCGCACAACCATCTATCGCGTCGCAAATGTGGTTTAGAAAGTTTTTCATAGATGTTTTTTCAGTTTCCTCAAAAGAGCCAGCGCCTCTTCTTTCATCGCGCCCGGATCCGTGCCGGCGCCGGAGGGGGAAAATCTTTCACTCTGACATTTTCTCACAAAGGCGGAGAATTCTTCCCTGACGGCCTTGGGAGCGGCGCTTAAAAGAGCCTGTATGGATGAGCCGCGAGGCGACTTCGTGCGCTCCCTGACAAAATTCAGCAAGGCGTTTTCAATACCTCCGCAGAGGGGCTCGCGGTCGGGAGGCAGAGACAAAATCGCGGAGCGCGCGCGGCTCGCGGCCGTCCTCCTCGCCAGGGCCGAGGCGGGGATAATTTTTTCGGCAACGCGGTGCTTCACCCCTAAAAGCATGAAGAAAAAAACCGCGGGCAAGACGGAGAGGAGCGCAAAATGACCGGCTATAAAATCGCCGCCGCCAGGAGTCCTGGACGCTTTGATATATCTGATGTCCTTCCCCAATTCCTTGAAAAGCGATACATCCGGAGCGGACGAGGCGGCTCCGGGAGCGGCCTTGCCGATATTCAGCTTTATCTCCTTTGTGCGGGCGGTCTCGTATTTCCCCGCGGATGGATTGAAATAAGGATATTCCAGCGGCGGGATAATCTGCTCTCCTTTAACACGAGGCACAAGAACGAGCTGAAAAGTTTTGCTCCCCGTCATTTTATAATTGTCCTTGCTTATCTGCTGTGACGAGATAATGTCGTAATGTCTGAAATTCGCGAGTTCCGGAAAATCGGGCGCCGCAAGCGAACTTATGTTTCCCTCTCCCTCCACCTTCAGCGTGAGATTCACGGCCTCCCCGACGAGGAGACTTGTCTTGTCTGTGAAGGCGAAAGCGGAGAAGAGCCCGACGGCGCCGCGGTAATTATCCGGTTTGCCTTTTTGGGGGAGAGTTTTCACCTCCAGCCGCAGAGGCCCGCTTGTCAGCGTTTTTCTGCGTCCGCCGCCGAAAAAACCGGCGAAGAAATCGCTTTGACCGCCGGGAAAATTTGATTCCACTATCTCAAGCCGGGCCGGCTCAAACTGAAAAACACCCTTTGTTATCGGGAAGATAACGCTTTTGATTTCTGTCACGGAATAATTCCGGCCGTCCACGACTTTGTTATAGCGCAGAGGCGGCGGCAGGTCATCTTTCAGGAATCCGTTAAACGCGGGAAGAGACAGGCCGGGATTCTGAGCCAGGTTCCTGTCGCTGTAAAAAAGAAAACTGTAATAGACCGGCTCGCCCGTGTAGCAGACCGCTTTATCAAGTTTCTGCTCTATCCAGAAGGATTCCCGCACGGGATTTTCTACGCTGCCCTCGGGATCGGGAGCGGAGGACGGGCGCACCTCCACGCTTATGGCGGAGGTCGTGTGGGTCTTTCCTTTGTAGGCTATCTGAAAAGAGGGGATGGTGAGCCGCCCAGTTCTCTTCGGAACGAGAATATACTTATTTTCACTGACCGCCGACATTTTACCGTTCACAAAGGAGACATTCTGCGAGGTGCCGGATGAATAAACATCAAAATCTTCAAGCGGCGGGAGCTGCATCCCCGGAAGACGGGAGCCCGAACCCGAGGCCGAGATCGTCAGCGTAAGCTGTTCATTGAGCGCTATGTTCTGCGACGATACCGCAGCGCTTATATTCAAATCCTCAGCGGCCAGCGGCGCTAAGCCCAGCGCGAGAAGCGCCATCGCCGCGCAGAAAGAGCAGATCACAGCGGACGCTGCCCGTGGACGGCGGCGGATGCTGTAAGCGGCAAATAGTCTTAAGCTTTCTATACTTTTCATTTTACCAGTCCTGACTCACAGCGGGCATAGGCTGTTTTTCCTGTTTCTTCCTGCTGTTTTTTTCCATGTCTTCCAGCAGATTCATCACACGCTGCATCTCATCCTCTGACATTCCCCCTTCCTTCCGCTCATCTTCGCCCTTGTCCCCTTCCTGCCCGCCATTGTCTTTGGATTTTTGACGCAGAGCCAGTTCAAGGTTGTGCAGGGCATCGGAAGAAGCGGGGTTCTTCCGCAGAACGCGCCGGTAAAGTCCTATCGCGCCGTCAAGCTCCCCTTTTCTGTAGCAATTGTTCGCCATATTGTAAAACAGGTCTTCCTCCAGACGGGGATTGTCAAAAGTCGCCGCTTTCCTGTAATTTTTCTCCGCCTCGTCATGTTTCTCCATAAAATAATATGTGTTGCCCAGATTATAGTACGCCGCATCGCCGGCCTTCTTTTTAAGAGCTTCTCTGTAATGCTGTTCGGCTTTGAAGAAATCCTTGTTTTTAAATGCCTTGTTGCCTCTGGATATATCGTCGGCCATTGATGGAGAAGAGAGAATAAAAAGAAGCGCGAGCGCCGCCGGGATATTATCAAGAAATGTTTTCCTGCGTGTTATAAAAGGCAGAAGAAAATCAGCGAGCATAAAAAAGAGAGCGGCCGCCAGAGGAATGGGATATTTCTTCTCCAGCGACGAGGAAAAAGACTCGCCCATGAAATCCTTGTCCATTGAGTTGATTGCGTCGGCTATCTGCTCTATATCCCTGTTTGCGGGGTCAAAAGGAAAATAGCGCCCCTTGGTGGCGTTGGCTATCTGGAGAAGCAGAGTTTCATCGCGGCGGCTGATTACGGTCTCGCCCTTATCATCTTTTTTGTAGCCCGTCACCTTACCGTCCTCGTCTTTGACAGGGATGGGTTCGCCCTCGGGGGTGCCGACGCCGATGGCGAAAACCCTTATACCTTTGAGCTCCCGCAGTATGGCCGCGGGATTCCCCTGCAGATTCTCACCGTCGGTAAGGAGTATTATAACCCTGGAATTCGTGTCATTCTCAAAACTTTCCGCGGACTTGGACAGAGCGTCGGCGATGTTTGTGCCAGGGTAAGGTATTTCCCCCGCGCTGAGCTCGTCCAGGAGCATTCTCAATGACGCAATATCGCCGGTCAGCGGACAGATGGTGAAGGCGCGGCCTGCAAAACCAACAAGGCCGTAACGCTCTGAACGCAAAATAGACAGGAGATATTTTATCTTGGCGATTGAGGCCTTAAAACGCGTGGGTTTTATATCCTCGCAGAACATGCTCGCCGATACATCCAGGGCTATCATCACCGAACTGGATTTTTCCTCCACCTTTCTGCTTACAAGCCCCCATCGGGGACCGGCAAGCGCTATGACAAAAAAAGCGAAAGCGAGCGCGGCGCAGATACGGGCGAAGATTCCCGCCCGGGGGCGGCGCGATGTGAGTTTCTCAAAAAGTTGAGGCGAGGCATAAACAGCACAACTTTTCTGTCGCCGCCGCCATTCAAAAATAAAAAAAAGCGCTATGAAAGGCAGCGCCAGAAGAGCGAACAATATTTTCGGATTATCCCATATCATATCAGGGTATGCTCCTTATCAAAACGAATCTCAGGCACATCGCCGTCAGAAAACAAAGAAAAGACGCGTTCATAAAAAAAGAGGCGTATTCCCTGTATTCTACGAAAGTGCTAGAAAGAATTTTCGTCGCCTCCAGCTTGTCTATCTCATCGTAGATCTCACTCAGCCTCTTTTCCGATTCCGCCCTGTAATATTGCCCCCCCGTCTCGATTGCCATCATTTTCAGCAGAGGCTCGTTCAGAGCATCCTCTATTCTTCCCATAAACTGTCCGAAAACCGGATGATCCATGGGTATCTGGGCAGGGCCGCGGCCCCCGACTCCTATGCTGTATATCTTTATCCCCACATTCTTCGCGAAGTCCGAGGCCATCTCAGGAGATATGACGCCCCTGTTATTGGCCCCGTCGGTCAACAGAACTATGATTTTTGACACAGCAGAGCTTTTGGCCAGATGCTTCACCGCGACTCCCAGGCCGTCGCCTATGGCCGTGCCGTCTTCGCCGGTCATACCCGCTTTGATGGCGGAGACAAGACGCAAAACTGCCTTACGGTCAAAGGAAAGGGGCGAGCGCATCAGGGCGACACCGCCGAAAACAACAAGGCCTATCCTGTCAAAATCCCTTTTTTTGATAAAAGCGGCCGCCTCTTTCTTGGCCGTTTCAAGACGGTTGGGCTTAAGGTCAATGGCGTTCATGCTCAGTGATGTGTCCATCACAATAAAAATATCCCTGGCATTCTTGACCTCTTCCTTTCTGCTTATGCCTTTCACGGGTCTGAGCCCGGCGGCAAAAGCCAACAATATCGCCGTCAGATAAAAACCCCGCCATAAGTGCGGAAGAGCGCTTGAGATGCCCCAGCGCGCGAGCGCGTCGGCCCTTGAATAATAAACGGATTCGCTTTCACGCCTGCCGAAAATCACCCAGAAACAAACAGCAATAAGCGGAAGAAAGAGCAGGAACCAGGGGTTGAGTATCTTCACGGCTGTCTGCCCCCTATGCCGGTGAAGGAGTATGCGTCTTTGAAAAGTTTGTCTATCTCACCCTGGTCAAAATTCTGACCCGCGAATTTTGCGAGGTCGCAGGAACGGAGGAAAGAAAGCGCTTTCAGCCTTTCTTCCGTTCTGAAATGTCTTTGTTTCATCTCTTTGTCTATCTCGCTGGTGTCCATAAATATGGCGCTCAAACCGCGCTTTTTTTCAAGGTATATCCTGAAGGTGTCGGACAAGCCGTCCAGAAGTTCCTTGACGGGCGCGTTCCTGTCCAGCGCATCAAGCGCCGAAGCGTACCACTCTTCGGCTGTCATCTGTTTTTCGGAAGCGGACAGGGCCTTCTTCCGTCGCAGGAAATAATAAGCCGCGGCCAGAGCGGCCGCCAGGCCCAGCGCCATCAGGACAATGAGCATTGGAAATGCCCCCCTCTTCTGCGGGCGAAGTTTTTTTATCTCCCCTTCATTGTCGGCGAGACGGCCCTTTACAAAAACAGTGAAAGGCTCTCCCCGCACGGGGGCGCTTGAAATTATAAATTCCGGAGACGGCACCTCCACTTCTCCGAGGTCAAAAAAACGGAGCTCAAAACGCGCGGAATCGTCTTTCGCGCCTTTTCTGTGCGAGACGAGAGAAAATTTTATGTTCGCCACGGAGGGAAGGATTATCTTTTCCACCTTCTGATGAGCGTCCTTCGTTATGACGGCGTTCAACTCAAAAATCTCGCCGATGAGCGTGTGCGTGGAAGACGGACTCAATCTGACCGCCGCGTCCGCGGCGAAGGACGGACAAAGGCAGGCGAAAGTCACTATCAGAACAGCGGCGGCTTTCATCTTCTCCTTGACCTCGTTCTGAAAAGATTCAGGAGGGGCGGCACATAATCATCGTCCGTCGTCAGCTTCAGGAGGTCGCTTCCGGCGGAATTAAAAAGAGAATCCAGCATGCGTTCTTCCGCGTCGATGCGCTCGGAAAATATTTTGCGTGACGAATAAGATGAAAAATCCGCGAAACAGCTCCGGGCGCTGACGCTGTCTTTTATTCTGGCCATGCCGCTTGCGGGAAGCCTTATTTCGGCTCTGTCCCTCACTCTCAAACCGATAACATCGTGTTTTGACGACAATATGCGGAGCTTCCGCGCGTCGTCCATTGTGAAAAAATCGCTGAAAATAAAGATTATGCTCTTTTTCCTGAACACTCTGGAGGCGAACTCCAGAGCCCCCTGAATATCAGAGCCCCTGGAGGACGGCTCGGCGTAAAGCATTTCTCTGATAATCCTCATTATGTGAAAACGGCCCTTCCTCGGCGGTATGTATTTCTCTATGCCCGCGCTGAAAAGGATCAGTCCCGCCTTGTCGCCGTTTCTCGATGAGGTCCAGGCCAGAAGAGAGGCCACCTCGGAGGCGTATTCCCTCTTCATCTTTTGGGAAGTGCCGAAGTGCATGGAAGCTCCTATATCAAGCATGAAAACAACGGAAAGCTGACGCTCCTCGGTGAATTCCTTGATATAGGGGGCGTTCATGCGCGCGGTGATGTTCCAGTCTATGCTCCTGACATCATCGCCGGGCATGTATGGCCGCACCTCGGAGAACTCTATGCCCCTGCCCTTAAAGGAGGACGCGTATTTTCCCGTGAAGAGCTGCTGGGCGAGAAACCTCGCGCAGAGCTCTATCTTCAGGACCTTTTTGAGTATTTCCTTCTCGCTAATCATAATGGTGCCAGGGGTTGACTTTCGATACTTATTGTCAGAAAAAAGGGAAACCCCGCCTTGCCGGAGCCGATTCTTGACCACTTCATCGCGAAACAACTTAAAGCCATGGTTTTTTTACGGCACCTCAACGACTGACAGAAGCTCGGAAATGATTTTGTCGGGCGTCTGGTTCTCGGCTTCACCCTCGTAGCTGAGGATGATCCTGTGACGGAACACATCTTTTACAACATCCTTGACGTCCTCGGGTATGACAAAACCCCTCCCCTCTATGAAGGCCTTCGCGCGCGAGGCGGCAACCAGATGCAGTGTCGCCCTCGGAGAAACGCCCCATGCCAGCAGCGCCTTGAGCTTTTCCATCCCGAAGTTCTCGGGATGCCTCGTGGCGGCGGCAAGATTGACGCAGTATGTCTTGATTTTGTCGTCAATATATATCTGCCTGATGAGATCCTGAAGCATGGTGACATCTTCTTTCGAGACTATTTTGTTCACCTTCGGGAGCCTGTTGATTCCCACCCTTTCTATGATATCCTTCTCCTCGTCTATCCCCGGATAATCTATGACGACTTTCATCATAAACCTGTCTATCTGAGCCTCCGGCAGAGGGTATGTGCCCTCCTGTTCGATGGGATTCTGCGTGGCCATGACAAAAAACGGATCGGGGAGCTTGTGCGTCACATCGCCTATCGTCACCTGTCTTTCCTGCATGGATTCAAGCAGAGCCGACTGCACCTTGGCGGGCGCGCGGTTTATCTCGTCGGCAAGGATAAAGTTCGCGAACACCGGACCCTTCTTGACGGAAAATTTCCCCTCGGCGGGATGATAAATCTGCGTGCCTATGATGTCCGCCGGCAGAAGATCCGGAGTAAACTGTATCCTCCTGAAATCCATATCCAGACTCTGCGCGAGAGTGCTGACGGACAGCGTTTTCGCCAAACCCGGCACACCCTCAACGAGCACATGGCTGTGGGTGAAAATCCCTATGAGCAGGCGTTCCAGCAGTTCATCCTGACCCACGACGACACGGTGAAGCTCTCTGATGATGTTCTTCACCTTCGCGTTCTCGGCAAGCACTTTCTGATTCAGTTCATTTACATCCATATTTCCCTCCTACAATGCTTCTCAATCCTGTGAATGAAAATTCTAAAATCTCTCCTGAAAAATGTCAACAGGAATTGAACAGGAATTGAGGACGGTGCTTTCAATAAGACATTTTTCCTTTACATCTCCCTGAGTTAGTCAATAAGTCAATGAACGTCCCCAGCGAGGAAGTCAGATGAGGCTGGCTATGTAATCGCCGACTTCCGAGGTGCCCATGCCCATTTTGCCGGCTGACATGGATTTGATTTTACCGGCTGTGGCGGCCATAACGGCTTTTTCGAGGGCTTCCGCGGCCTCTCCCTCGCCGATGTTGGAAAGGAGCATCCCGAGAGCGCATATCGCGGCCA
>Ga0210051_1007268_pt1 | contig 10346 bp, 11 predicted proteins | sample CryGey092014_all_FD_185464 | JGI IMG/M metagenome (GOLD analysis project Ga0210051, IMG submission 185464) | Groundwater microbial communities from aquifer - Crystal Geyser CG23_combo_of_CG06-09_8/20/14_all (SPAdes) (version 2) | ecosystem: Environmental > Aquatic > Deep subsurface > Groundwater...
CCTGCCACTCCTGCCACGGTAATAAGCACGTTTCCCAGCGTAACGGGCGTGTGCCCGTCTCGCCGGGAGGAGCGTCCATGGCCGCCGGGCTGCGCGCAAGCGCAGCCGACGGCTAACGACAGTACGACGATGATGGTCAGAGTTCTCACTCTGACCACCTCCTTTCTTACACTTACATCGAGATGACCTAACACCGAATTATATCACAACTAAACCAAAAAGTAAAGGAAAAATTTATCAACACGCTGGTTACATCTTTCTGTCGTCAAAAATCAATTATTAAACTTTTTAATTTGACAAATTTTTTCGACTGTGCTATAATTAAATCAGCAACTTAACAAGGAGGGCAAATGCCTGAGGAAATTGATGCTCAGGTTGCCGTCGACGAGAGTAGGGTTAAGCGAAAGCCCGATCTTACGTTTGTCCAGGCAATCACTATGAGCGTCGTTGCGATTTTAGCGGTTGCCGTTGGCACCGTTTACGGAACCATCCTCTTTTAAAAAATGTGGAGGGAGTTCTATCAAAAAACCTTTCGAGAAATCGAGAGGTTTTTTGAATATCACGACTAACACAATATCTTGCAGTTGGACTAATTCAGCGGCTTCCGCTAAGATATTTTTATGGATAAGATTTCAAAATTTTTGTTGCCGATAATGGCAAAGAAGGGTCTCGGCGGGGTAGCTGTGTCGTCGGAGATTTGTTTTTTCGCCTCGGAATATGGTAAGGGTAGTTTTGAGGCCGTGTCTTTCTCTCGCGGCGTTCTAAAGCTAAACTGCCAAGACTCAATCGATGCCGGCGAAGTTCAAATGATGAGCGAAGAAATTATCGCTTTTGTTAATAAAAAAATTGGCAAAGATATCGTTACTCGAATTCGAATTGTAAACACACAATAACCAGTAAAATTCCAATAACCAAATTACAATCATCAGTTAAATTACAAACCTATCTGCCGGAAGTTAGACATTAGACATTAGGAATTAGAAAATATAAATTAGATATTAGGTGTTGGGAGATTCATTTTCTGCTTCGGTTCGTTTGCCGTGAAATGCTTTGTGGATGTCGCGCAAATGCTGGTCGGTAACATGGGTATAAATTTGCGTCGTCGAAACGTTGGCGTGGCCAAGAAGCGACTGAACACTTCGAAGATCAGCGCCGTTGATTAGAAGATCGGTGGCAAAAGTGTGTCGAAGCGTGTGAGGTGAGACGTTCTTGGTGATTCCGGCCTCCTTAGCGTACTTGGCAACAATTCGCTCAATGGATCGAACGGTTAAGCGGTCGCCATCAATTTTATTCAAAATTAGCGCATCGGATTCGGGGATCATTTTTAAATATGCCGACAGAATTTGATGAGCTGATTCCGAGAGAAAAACCACCCGAACTTTGCCTCCTTTTCCACGGACGGGAATTTCGTCGCGCTCCAAGTTAATATCGGCAACATTCAATGCCTGAAGCTCGGAAACCCGAAGACCAGTAGAAAACAAAAGTTCCAAGATTAGGCGATCGCGTAAACCTTTAAAAGTTTGGATTCGAGGCATTTTAATCAATTCGACAATATCTTTCGGTTCGAGAAAATCAACTTTTCGTTCCTCGCTTTTTGCCAAAATGACTTTTTGTGGCGGTAAGGAAGCAACTCCGCGACCGGCAAGAAATCCGAGAAATGCCCGGAGAGTTATTATTGAATAATTTTGAGTTGAGCGTTTTAGTGGTCGGCCGGATTTGTCGGAGAGACGATTCAAATAAAGTCGATATTCTTTGACAGTATCGACGGTAATGTCGGCGGGAGAGATTGCCAAATTGTCAGATTCTTTGACCGGTTGATCATTTTTTGTACTTTGGTTTTTCAGTTCTGTTTCTAACCATTGTAAAAATTTTGTTAGGTAACGGTCATAATTATTAACTGTCAAAAGTGACTGGCCTTTTTCCAGCTCGCAATATTCCAAAAATTCACGTTTTAATTGCCAAAGATCCATGATTAAAAATTCTAAATACAAAATTCTAAAAAAACAAACAATTTTCAATTTAAACACAATCATCACCGATCCAATGAATAAAACATCTGGAATTTAAAATTTAAAAACTCAAATTTAAAATGAATTTAAAGTGTCAAAATGTTTTAAACATTGAAAATTATTCTTCCGAAATTGGCATATTAAAGCGTTTTGCCAGTTCATATTTGACCACTCGGCGATCTGAGAACGGTTCAAATTGATTTTCGCCGACAGCCATTACTTCCTCGGCACCTTTTCCGGTGATAATGACGATATCGCCGCGCTTGGCCATGGAGATTGCTTTGGAAATAGCTTCGTGGCGATCGAGAATCTTCCAATAATTGGTATTTAGTCGCCATTTGCCTTTTCTGCCTTTTAGAACGCCGGCGGCAACTTGGTCAATAATCGCTTGCGGATCTTCATCGTAAGGATCTTCGTTAGTAACAACAACCAAATCACTGAATTTTCCGGCCAGTGCGCCCATAATTGGTCGCTTACTTTTATCTCGACGGCCGGTGGCTCCGAGAACGGCGATAATCTTTCCGCCGCGTTTGGCCAAAGATTGGCGAATTGTTTCATAAACATTTTTTAATGAGTCGGCGTTGTGAGCATAATCGACAATAACTTCAAAATCTTGTTTTGGTGTAACCTTCATTCGCTCCATTCGGCCGGGAACGCCACTGACATTTTCCAGACCGAGCTTAATTTTTTCAAAAGGAATTCCAGATGCAATGCCGATAGCAATTGCTGCCAGTGCGTTGGAAATATTAAACATACCGGGAATTTGAAGATCGATTGTAGTTTGATTGCCACCGTAAACTGTGGTGAAAATTGAGCCGGTTGGGATTTCGAGGATTTTTCTGGCTACCAAGCCATGATCGACCGGTTTTTTAACCGAATAAAAAATCTGCCGCTTATTTTTGGCATTGAGAAATTTCGGCGCTTGCGGGTCATCAATATTGATAATCGCTGTCGCTTGCGGATTATCTTTGAACAATTTCAGTTTGGCATCGACATATTTTTCTTTTGTGCCGTGATATTCAATGTGATCGTGAGAGATGTTGGAAAAAACCAAAATATCGAATTCCAGTCCCCAGATTCGATACTGGTCAATTGCCTGTGAAGTGGTTTCCAAAATGGCATATTTGCAACCGGCGTTAATAGCTTTCTTCAAAAAATTATTAATAACTGCTGTCGGCGGAGTCGTAACCCAGCGGGATTTATCGCTGTGCATGGTAACTTGGTTGCCGATTTTGGTGTTGATAGTTGTTTCCATTGCCGATTTTTCCCCAGCCGCATCAAAAACCGCCGCCGCCAAATTGCAAATTGTCGTTTTACCTTTGGTGCCGGTAACGCCAATGAGAGTGATTTTTTTTGATGGATGAGCTGCCGAAAAATTAGCCAAGTTAGCTTGGAGTTTATGATATTTATTTTTAGTTGATTGAGGAAAAATTTTTGAAAGATAATGCTTCATGGGGAATTTAAAATTTTAAATTGTGTTTTGTCATCTTCTAACTTTCTCTGCCAGTTTGAATATTTTATATTTTGTCGGTGAGAGGATCATATCCCAACTACCGAGCGAGTGAAATTCTTTTCCACCGAACTGTTTTTTGAATCTGGTAACGCCGGTCCAAGGATGTTTCCGTTTTGATAAGCCTGAGTCGAGACGGGATTCATCATCATTCGGAGCGATTCCAAACATATCATAATATTTACAACCGTGTTTTTTGGCCTGGCGCATTATCTCCCAGTGAAGTTTGTAGGGTGCCATTTTTTCCCGTTGTTCGTCGCCTGAACCGCCAAAGAGATATGTACAAACATCTTTGTAAAATACAATGATCGCCGAGGCTAAAATTGGAAAGCTCGAAGCACTAAACTCTAAATTTGAAACAACATCTAAATTAGAATTTTGATCATTTGAATTTGATTCTGTTTGTTTAGAATTTAGTTTAGCCGTGAACACTTGAACATATCCCTTCGGGGACAAAATGTCAACTAAAGTTTGAAAATATTCTCGGCGGCGGAAAGTGATTTTTTGCCGTTTGGCCATTTTTTCATATAAATTATAAAAATCATCGATCGTTCCCTTTTCGACTTTAACGCCGTGTTTTTCGGCGACTTTAATGTTATATCGACCTTTGGATTTCATCTGTTTGAGTATGTCGTCTTCGGATTTTGTCAAGTCGATTAGCAGTGTGTGTTCCGGTTGCATCTCTTCGAATGCTTTAAGATATTTTGATTTTTCTGGTTTAATGTCGCCGTCGGCTTCCTCATCGGATTCCATTCGGAAAAAAATTGATTTTTCTTCCGTAGCATTTTTTTCAATTTGATCAAGAAAAATTTTTTGCATTGTCAATTTTGTCTGGTCGCGATTCAACATTGGTGCGTAAAGCATCGTCCCAAGTAGTGGAATTTTCTTCTCCAAGACAAGAATATCAAAAACACGCCAGCTTTTCTGCCAGCCAGTTTGAAGCTTGAATTTTTCCCATTCGGGAGTTTGAAAAATCGTTGCCATTGATTTGATCTTAACATTTTTTCTGCTGGGAAATCCAGTTTTTTTCTGCTATCATTTATTAAATGAAAAATAATATTAAAATTTTGGCAATCGAAACATCCTGTGACGAAACGGCGGCGGCGGTGATTTGCGTTGCAAAAAAAAGCAACAAGAAACAAGAAACAAATTCCAAACAAATCTCAAATCTTAAATCTCAAATTCCAAACAACAATATAGCAATACAACAATGTAACAATGACTTTCCGGTGGTTCTGTCGAGTGTTGTCAGCTCTTCAGTAAATTTGCATGCCAAAACCGGCGGAATTGTGCCCGAAGTCGCCAGTCGAGCGCAAATGGAGTGTATTTTGCCAGTTGTTATAGAGGCATTGTCAAAATCAAATGAAAAACTAATAACTAATAAAGAGAAGTTATTGAAAGGGATCACTCACATCGCGGTGACAAATGGGCCGGGTTTGATCGGTTCGCTTTTGGTTGGTTTTAATGCGGCCAAGACAATCGCATATGCTAAGAATTTACCGTTGATTCCGATAAATCACATTGAAGGACATATTTACTCGGCGTACGCTGAGTCAAATCCGAAATCCGAAACTCTAAATTCTAAACAAAACCAAAAAGCCGAATACCGAATGCAATTTCCCGTCCTTGCTTTAACGGTTTCTGGGGGACACACGTCGTTAACTTTAATGCACGATCATGGCAAATATCAGACATTGGGGGAAACTATTGACGATGCGGCGGGTGAAGCTTTTGATAAAGTCGCAAAACTTCTTGAGTTAGGATACCCGGGAGGACCGGCTGTTTCCCAGAAAGCCGCCGCTTTTCGGGGAAAATTTCCAATTTCCAAATCACAAACAAATCCCAAATTTCAAAATTCTAATAAATCTAACAGCTATCAAGCGACAGCTATTAAATTCCCTCGACCGCTTATTGACAAACCGAACTTTGATTTTTCATTTTCCGGACTAAAGACGGCGGTTTTGACCGAAGTAATAAAAAATGGCGTCAATGGTTTATATCGCAAAGAAGAAATTTGCTTTGCCTTTGAAGAAGCGGTGGTAGATGTGCTTTGCACAAAAACTGTTCGGGCAGCTAAAAAATATAAACCGAAAACGGTAATTTTGGCCGGCGGTGTGGCGGCAAACAAGCATCTGCGTGAAGAAATGCAAGTGCGGCTAGATGAAATTAATGTTAAATTTTTGATGCCGGAAATGTCATTTTGCGGCGACAATGCGGTAATGATTGGAATCGCCGCCTACTATCACATACTCAAGAGAGATATTTCCGAATTGTTCGAAACAACAGTCGATTCGAATTTAGAGCTAACATCGAGCTAGAAAATAAAAAAACGGATGCTGAGCGCATCCGGAGGACTTGGGAGTAATAGATTAGTCAGAGTCAGTCACTAAAACTTCTTTGCGCGCGTCGGCGCATCTTTTGAAACGATTAGGAAACATAAAATCATTTGCCGGGCATTTGCCATTGAATTGATATCTTCACCTTATGAGGCACAATAACTGCCGCAGATATGGCATTTCTTCTTGCAAAAGAGTTTCGTCAAATAATTCCGTAAAGTTTCGCTGCATCAATTTATTTATCCTTGCGCTAAATTGACGATCATGTTTTCGAGTTTTTCTGTAATATTTTTTCCATTGCTTTCTTGTCATTTTGATCACTCCTTTCAAGGATTAAGACAATTGCATCATTTTCTTTTTTTCAATGGTAAAATTGAGAGAAATTTGCTAAGCTTTGAATATAGTTATGAAAAAAACGTTTAAGAAAAATTGGCAACATAACACAAACACACTGATTTTTAACGCGGATAATATCAGATGAAAACATTTGGAAAAAATTGGCAACATGTAGAAAAAGAAGGCGAGCTTTATAATTACTGGGAATCATCCGGTTACTTTAAGCCGGAACAAAATTCAGACGGAAAGCCGTTTGTTATTGCTGTTCCGCCACCGAATGTTACCGGCAAGCTTCATATTGGTCACGCAATGTTTGCGACGCTTGAAGATTTAATGATTCGCTATCACCGCCTATTTGGCGATGCGGCTCTTTGGATTCCCGGTACCGATCACGCCGGAATTGCAACACAAAGCGTGGTTGATAAAAAATTGCGCAAAGATGGAGTCAACAAAAATCAACTTGGACGGGAGAAATTTGTCGCCGAAGTTTGGAGATGGAAAGAAGAATACGGTGGCAAAATTACTCAGCAACTGCGGGCACTTGGCTCATCTTGCGATTGGTCGCGGGAGAGATTTACCTTGGACGAGGGGCTTTCGGAAGCGGTTAGTCAAGCTTTTGTTCATCTTTACGAAAAAGATTTAATCTATCGCGGAGAGTATATTGTCAACTGGTGTCCAAAGTGCGGCACGGCAATTTCTGACGATGAAGTTGAACACGAAAGCCAAAAGGCCAAACTCTATTATTTTAAATATGATAAAAATTTTCCAATAACTATTGCCACCACTCGGCCGGAAACCAAATTTGGCGATACGGCTGTGGCGGTTAATCCGGCGGACAGTCGATATAAAAATTTTGTCAACCAAGAGTTCGAAATTGATCTCGATGGTGTAAAGCGAAAAATCAAAATTATTGCTGATCGGGCGGTTGACAAAGAATTCGGAACTGGCGCTGTTGGTGTAACACCAGCGCATTCAATGATTGATTGGAAAATGGCCGAGGATCACAATTTGGAAAAAATTAAAGTTATCGATGAACATGGGCGAATGACCGACACTACCGGCAAATATCAAGGGCTAAAAGTTTTAGAAGCGCGGGAAAAATTAGTCGAATTTCTGAGATTAAACGATCTTTTAGAGAAAGAGCAAGAGATTGAAAACAATTTGGCGATTTGCTATCGCTGTGGCGGGGCGATCGAACCACTGCCATCGCTTCAATGGTTTGTAAAAATGAAGCCGTTGGTAAAGAAAGCACGTGAAGCTGTGGAATCGGGTGAGATTAAAATCATTCCAAAACGGTTTGAAAAAGTCTATTTTCACTGGTTGGATAATATTCGCGACTGGTGCATTTCTCGACAACTCTGGTGGGGGCACCGTGTTCCCGTTTGGTACAAACGAGACGCGAATTTAAAATTAAAAATTGAAAATTTAAAATTATCAAAAGAAGACATTTTTGTTGGAGAAGATCTTCCAGAAGATATTGCTGATTGGGAGCAGGATCCGGATGTGCTTGACACTTGGTTTTCAAGTGCGCTCTGGCCGTTTTCGACGCTTGGTTGGCCGGACGAATCGGCAAGCGATTATCAGAAATTTTACCCGACAACAGTAATGGAAACCGGCTATGACATTTTGTTTTTTTGGGTCGCCAGAATGATAATGATGGGTTTAGAACTAACTGGCAAAATTCCATTTGAAACGGTTTATCTGCATGGTTTGGTTCGCGATGAACAAAACAGAAAGATGTCAAAATCGCTCGGCAATGTGCTCGATCCGCTGGATTTGATTGCAAAGTATGGAACTGACGCGCTGCGAATGGCCCTAATTGTCGGCTCAACGCCCGGTCAAGACCTTGCAGTCGGCGAGAGCAAAATTAAAGGTTATCGCAACTTTACCAACAAAATTTGGAACGCATCGCGTTTCGTGTCGCTGCGGGTAACCGAGGGCGATTTACAGAGTGGAGAACTGGGCGACGCAAGAATTACTGATTTAGATATCGATGAGAAACTGTTAACATCAGCAGATAAAAAAATACTCAATCAGCACGAAGAAATTAAAAAATCGGTAACCGCCCACATTGACAAATTCCAATTTTCACTAGCCGGCGAAGAGTTATATAAATATTTCTGGCATGAATTTTGTGATCAGTATATTGAGGAAGCAAAGAAACAATTGGAAGATAAAGAGAATAAAAAAGCTATAGAAAATACCAAAAAAATATTAATTAAAATACTCTCCGAGAGTCTAGTTATAATGCACCCATACTTGCCGTTTATAACCGAAGCCGTTTGGCAAGAATTACGAGAATTTACTCCCGATTTGGCTGAATCAATAATGATTAGTAACTGGCCAAAACAAATAACTTTAGAGATAACCAATGTTTAAAAACAGTAGCCATTTTGAAATGAACCCGAGTTTAGAAAATCATATATATTCGACGACAAAAGCAGAGATGAGAGATCTTCGTGAGCGTTCTTTCGAGTCGGATACCGAATACCAAGACGCAGGTGAAGTGCGAAAAAAAATTGGTGAATTTGAATTGGTTTTAAATTACCATCAAACAGAGTTGGAATTTACTGTCAAGGGTTTTGAAGATACTCCGATCTATGAAGTCGAGCAATTATATATTATTAATTCTATTTCGGGCGAAAAAGCTGGGTTAGATGATATTTTTAAAGATCCGCCGATAATTCTTTTTGCTCCGACCGCAATCAATCAAGCGTCTCTAAATTATGGAGAATTTTTATTAATCGCCGGAGACGTTCTGAATCCCTACAAAATTTTGACTATTTATCACGAAGCCGGGCATTTCCATTTTTCCATGTCTGACAAAGAGGTAAAAAACGATGAAATTTTTAGTCGTGCCACAGATCTAAGTGATATTCGCAAGAAAGTTCATTTTAAAGAGGAGATCTCCGTGGCTGAAGCTCTTAAATTGTTAGAAGATGAGGAAAGATCATGGGAATTTGCTCTGTCTCATTTTGAAAATTTTATCGGCGATAATAAATTGTTGTCAGAATCGGAAGTAAAAAATTTTATCCATAAATATTGTTTGGCTGGTTATTCAATTTTAGTTAAAAAAGCAGCAATGAAAACTGAAAAAGCCAGTGAGTTGATTTCGAAAACAGTCGAAGAAACTGAATCTTTCGTTGACGATTTGAATAAAATGGCGTAATTAAAAAAAACCGGCAGGGTGCTGCCGGAAAAGGTTGAAAAAGATTAAACTTCGGCTCCGCGAGCCAATTGGGCATAAAATTGTTCTTGCTGCTGATAATAATCAAGTGCTTCGGCGAAAAGTTCGTCGCATGGTTTGACGGTAATTGTTTCCGGATTGAAATACCAGTGAATTTTAGCCAAAATACCGCCACCGACAAACGGTTTGGGAAATTCGATGCCGGCGAGAATCATCTCCTTTATGCCGGCAGGTGTTTCATTACTGAAATTGATGCTTCCGTCATTATAGATATAAACCCTTCCGATTCTTGAAAATGATCGTTCACCAAAATTCCAAATGTCAAATTCTTTCTCCAATTTGCACATGATTTTCCTCCCTACTCCGAATTTTAAACAATCTAATCTTAGACAATTTTTGTTAATTTGGCAATAGCCAGCACGATTGACAAAAACCCAACCAAAGAATATTATTAAAATAATTGATAATTAAACAAAGGAGAAATATGGGATCAAACTGTTGTGGCTGTGCTCATCGTGATGATTGCGACGAGTCGGGAACACCGGGAAAAGCCGCCACCGGTAAATGCGAAGTTTGTGGTTGCGATCCGTGCGAGTGCGAGCCAAACGAATCAACTGAGGGAACATCGAAAGAAGAAACATCAGAAGAAAAATAGTTTGCAAATAATTCAAAATTCCCGTGCAAAAACGCGGGTTTTTTGATATTATCAAATAGTAAAAATCCAAAATTATTCGTTGTTCAGTATTAGTTTTTATCTATGATAATTGACACGCTAGCAAATTTTGCCACCGGAACAATCTCCCATCTCGGGTATTGGGGAGTTTTTTTCTTAATGGCGTTGGAATCAGCGTGCATTCCGATTCCGTCGGAGGTGATTATGCCATTTGCCGGTTTTTTGGTTTCTAGCGGCCAATTCGGATTTGTAGCGGTTGTAATTGTCGGTTCACTTGGTAACATGGCTGGATCAT
>Ga0210051_1007269_pt1 | contig 10346 bp, 11 predicted proteins | sample CryGey092014_all_FD_185464 | JGI IMG/M metagenome (GOLD analysis project Ga0210051, IMG submission 185464) | Groundwater microbial communities from aquifer - Crystal Geyser CG23_combo_of_CG06-09_8/20/14_all (SPAdes) (version 2) | ecosystem: Environmental > Aquatic > Deep subsurface > Groundwater...
AAAAAAGATAATCCCAAGATTGGTTATAATCTGATGTGTTTTAAATCCCAAGATGCCTGCTGCAATAGCAACAAAAAGACATGCGCTTGGACCAAGAGATATTCCAAAAAATTTTATTCTTCCTATTAAATATCCAAGGAGAACGATTGTAAGAAGAATAATAAGTTCATTATGTATTATGCTGTTAATCATATTTTTAGAGGTGCCCTGTTGAGCCTAGTTTTAAAAAACACATTTTGGCATTCTTGAACATTTACAACCAAATTTCAATAAGTTAATAGATAAGAGATAATTTATGATTTTTAAGATTAATAAACCAGTCTCTTTTTTTTTCATAGCATATTGTTTTGTTTTGCGGGGGCTATAGGTGCAGGTGATTTCTGTTTTGCAGAAGGATTAAACCCAGAAGATTCCATAAAGATTGAACTTAAGAAAAAACTTAAGGAAAACAAAAAGGTTTTTGGGGAAAAACTGTATACAATTCCTTTGATTAGAAAATATTATGAAGGTAATTACCGGAATGAAGAGGCGCAGATCTCCTTTGCTCTCATCTGAAATAATGTATTTAATCTTTAGCCCACAATGGTTTGTCCCTGATAATATATTTATACAAGATAAGTTGCCGCATATACTTAAAGATCCTTCATATCTTGAAAGACATGGTATGAGAGTATATGTAAAGTCACATGATAGGTTGAGGTCAATTGATTCTAATTCAATTGATTGGTCAGAAATAAATCGCAAAAATGTTCCTTATCGGGTTGTTCAGTCTTCAGGGAATCTTAATGCATTGGGCAGGGTGAAATTTATTTTTCCAAATCGTTATTCAGTGTATTTGCATGATACACCAGATAAGAAACTTTTTGAAAAAGATTTAAGAGCCTTTAGTTCAGGATGTATAAGGATAGAAAAGCCGGTTGATATGGCTGAGTTTTTAATTGGAGATAAACCCGGGTGGGATAGAGCAAAGGTTGAGCAGGCTATGAACAGAAACCATGAGCAAGTTGTACCTTTAACAGAACCAATGCCAATTCATATAATCTATTTAACTTCGTGGGTTGATAAAGAAGGGGTGCTACAGTTCAGGGAAGATGTGTATGGTTATGATCATAGGTATTTGAAAGCACTTTATTAGTCTGGTCCTTAGTTTTTTGACTAACGACTGTCGACTAAATACTAACAACTAATTTATGTTTACATATATATTTATATCTTCAGCAAGTTTTATAGCAGGTTTTATTGATTCAGTTGCAGGTGGTGGAGGATTAATCACTTTGCCGGCTCTTCTGGCTGCTGGTCTGCCGGTTCATGTTGCTTTAGGGACAAATAAGTTTCAGTCAATGTTTGGAACCACCTGTGCTCTTATTAATTTTTCCAGAAAAAAAAAGGTGCTTTGGAAAGTTGCTGGTATTGGAATACCATTTGCTCTTGTTGGGGCAGCTATTGGCACAAAACTGGTTTTGATAATACCAGCTTCGATAGCAGCAAAGATAATAGTTGCTTTTATTCCACCACTTGCATTGCTGGTTGGTTTTTCAAGGGTAATGATTAAGGGAAAAAGAGATAAAAAGATGGGTAGGTTTCATCTGTTTTTCATTACTCCACTCGCCTGTTTGTTAATTGGCACATATGATGGATTTTTAGGACCCGGTACTGGTACGTTATTGATCCTAGCAATGGTTTTTTTGTCTCATATAGGTTTGATTCATGCAACAGCAACAGCCAAGGCATTTAATCTTGCCTCAAATGTTGGTGCTTTTGTTATGTTTTTAATTTCAGGCTGTGTTTTTATCCCATATGGCGTGACAATGGCTGTTTTTAATATATTGGGAAATGTTGTTGGAAGCCATTTTGCAATAAGCAGAGGGGATGTTTTTATAAGAAAGATTCTGTTTGTTTCATTAGCATTATTGTTTGTTTATCTGTCATGGAAGTATTTTTAATCTGTCAATTTGATAGATGGAGATTAATGTATACAACCCATATATACTTTTGAATTTTTAAGATATGCATCTGGAACAATTTTTTTGATAAAGGGCAGTTTTTCTTTTAGAGATTGATCATTTTTTTCTCCACTGGCTGCAATGACAACGTAGTAATCAGATTTAAAACCTTCATAGCCGCTGGAGTATTCAATGCTAATATAGACTCCATTGTTCCAGCGCCCTCTTGGAACATAACACGGATAATCAAAACCTTCTTCTTCACATGCTGTTTTATTTGATGTCAGCCCAAGTGTTTTATCTGAGTTGAGTCCTCTGAAGTCTAATTTGAACTTTAGATTTTTACTGGCGTGTTTTGTAAACTTTTTTGGACATCTCAAGTTTGTTATCCTCGGGCTTGACCCGAGTATCCAGTCTAGTCTCCCCCCTCCCTAGCCCTCCCCACAGGTGGGCGGGAACACAAATCCAAGGGGAAAGATTTTATAATTTCCTGCAAGGACAGGCTGCATCATTGTTATCAGGAATAACCACGCAAGTACCATGGGCAGTGTATCTGCTTGGACATGCAGATACACTTGGACCAGTTGCTATAGATGATTGTTTTCCAACGACTCATATTGACACTCCTTATATTAAAATATAATCTATAACCCTATGAAGATATATAAGATTTTATTTTTTGTGTTGCTGGCAATTTTTTCATCAAAAACAGGTTTTTCATTTACCGAAGTTGCAGGGTTTTCAAATCCCTATGGAATTGCGGTGGATGAAAAGGATGGTTTTATCTATGTTAGCAATGTTAACGGAGCTATGGATGCTAAAGATAATAATGGTTTTATAAGTCGTCTAAAGAGTAATGGTTCTATAGATAAACTGAATTTTATCAGTGGTGGTACAAAGGAGTTTCAGCTCAATGCTCCAAAGGGAATGGTTGTATTGGGAAATTATTTATATGTTTGTGATATAGAAAAGCTCCATGTGTTTAATCATTTAACCAAGAAATTTCTTTTTGACATCAATTTTGGGGACCTGCCTATTCAAAATCTCAACTCTCTTACTGTTGGACCTGATGGCGCTATTTATATGACTGATTCAGGATCAGCTCGGGTTTATCGGATTGATGTTAATAAGCAGCATGAAGTCACGTCTTTTATAGAAAACCCAGATCTTGGGGGTGTTACCGGCATTGTTTGGTATCCAGTAAATCAAAGTTTTGTTTTATCTGCTGGTTTGTCAGGGCGTATTGTAGCGTTTGACGGTAATGGAGTTGTAAAACAGATGCCTTCTATTTTTCTTAAATCTCCGCAAGGGTTGGGTATAGATGATAATGGAAGTATCTATGTGGCAGATATGAGTTTCAATGCTGTATATAGAATTGCATCTAACTTTGCCCTGTTTGGTTATCGTCAGGCAATTAAAACACCTACTGGAATTGCTTATAACAGGATTTCAAAGCGGATTATTATTAGTTCGTTTGATGATAATAAGGTTAGCTTATTTTCTATTGATGAATAGTTTGTGAGTGAATAAAGATGACTATTGAGAAAGATTTAATGTTTATGCAGGAGGCTGTTTTAGAGGCAAAAAAGGCTCAGGATTTAGATGAGGTGCCTGTTGGGGCTGTTGCTGTTTTAGAAGATACTATAATTACCAGATCTCATAATCTGAGAGAAAAAAATCATGATCCTTTGGGTCATGCTGAATTATTGTTGTTAAGAGAGGTTGCTTCAAAGGAAAAGAACTGGCGTCTGACAGATGTAAGCTTATATGTGACATGTGAACCATGCTTAATGTGTGCAGGCGCTATTATACAGGCACGTATAAAAAGGCTGGTGTTTGGATGTTTTGATCCTGTTGCTGGTGCATGCGGATCTTTTTTCAATGTGTTTGATGATAAAAAAGATATTATAAAGATTGATGTAAATGGTGGTGTCATGCTGGATGAGTGCGCTAATCTTCTTTCAGGCTTCTTTCGGGAAAAAAGAGGTAAGAAATGAATGAATTTTTTAATCCCAAAACAGTTGCTGTTATTGGGGTTTCTTCCAGTCCAGATAATCTTGCATGTAATATCCTCGCAAATTTAATAGAGTTTAATTTTAAAGGAACTGTTTATGAAGTTGGCATCAGAGGCGGAGTTTGTTTTGGAAGAAAGATATATCGTTCTGTAACTAATATTTCCGATCATATTGATTTAGCCGTCATCCTTACTCCTGCTAGAACAATATCAGGCATTCTCAGGGATTGTGGCAAAAAGGGTATTAAACATGTTATTATTGAATCAGCTGGGTTTGGTGAATATGGTCAAGAGGGGCAAAAACTTGATAAAGAACTATTGGATATAGCCAAAAAATATGGAATAAAATTTATCGGTCCGAACTGCATAGGTGCAATGAATTTGCATAATGGTCTAGCCCTCTCATTTACAGCATTTAAAAATGTTTTTCGTAAAGGTAGTGTTTCAATTGTTACCCAGAGTGGCGGGGTTGGGATAAGCTATCTTAACCTTTTATCCAGTGAAAATATTGGTTTGGGAAAATTTGCCAGCATTGGAAATAAACTGAATATAAATGAAAATGATATTTTGGAATATTTAATACACGACCCAGAAACCGAGATTATCTGTCTTTATCTGGAAAGCATTAGTGATGGCAGGCGTCTGATGGATATAGCACTGCGTTCCTCTAAACCCATACTTTTGCACAAGGCTAATATTGGCCGCGAAGCAATGGATATAGCCCAGTCGCATACTGCATCTCTTTCAAGTGACGATGCTGTTGTTAGTGCTGCGTTGAAACAGGCTGGTATAGCTCGCTTTAAGGATCCTGAGACAATGCTTAACTATCTTAAGATATTGCCGCTTGCTAAAGTGCGCGGAAATCAGCTTGCGATAATATCCAGATCAGGAGGGCACGCAGTTATAGCTGCTGATGCATGTGGGGAAGCAGGTTTTACTCTTTCGGAATTTGATAAATCCTTTATAAAGGAGATTGAAAAACATTTTCGTGCTAACGTAATACGTCTTACCAATCCATTGGATCTGGGAGATCTTTTTGATTACAAGGTATATTCTAAAATTATTAAAAGAACTATTGCTCAGAAAAATGTACACGGTGTTGTTTTTTTGCATACATATATTTCCTCAACAGAAGGGGAGCTATCCAGAAAACTGTTTGCTGAATTAGAGAAGATATCTTTTAAATATAAAAAACCAATAGCAATATGTGTGGCTACTGATGAAGAGGAGCTTTATAAATTACGGCAGGAATTGTCCCGTCCTGTGTTTGTATCACCATCTGGAGCTATTCACGCGCTAGCCTTGTCCCGCGATTTTCATCATGGAAGAAAAAGGGGAAGAGTTGTTGCCCACAAATATCAAGTAAATAAAAAAGCTGTTAGATCAGTTATTAATGCCTGTAAAACTAAAGGGATAAATCCGTCAATTAAAGAATCAATGGATATTCTGGAAGATTATGGCATTAAAGTCATACAGGGCAGTTTTGTAAAAACTGAGAAAGAAGCTATTCTTGTTGCTAAAAAAATAGGGTATCCTGTTGTAATGAAGGTTGTTTGCCCTTCTGCGATACACAAAACCGAAATTGGTGGTGTAAAACTTGATATAAAAGATCAAGGTGAATTAGTGAAAAATTTCCAAAAGATGCAGTTTGTTATGAAAAAGAGTTTTCCGAAATCTGGTAATAGAGGTGTGCTGATCCAGCCAATGATGAAAGATGGTGTTGAGTTAATAATTGGAGCAAAAAGAGATCCTAATTTTGGTCCAACTATTATGGTCGGGCTGGGAGGGATTTTTGTTGAGGTGTTTAAAGATACCTCTCTTAGGATTATACCATTCTCTGATGATGAGCTTAATTCAATGTTTCCGGAATTAAAGGGATATCAGATATTAGCTGGTACCAGAGGTCAAAAGGGATATGATCTGAATGCAGCAAAGAATACTGTGAAGAGGTTATGCATGCTGGTTACAGATTTTCCAGAAATATCAGAGATAGATCTTAATCCTTTCAAAATATTACCAAAAAAAGGGGCTGGCTTTTGTCTTGATGCTAGAATAATTCTTTAATTCATAAATACACCTCCCATATTTAACTCTAAATTCTTGCATTTGGGCTGTTAAAACAGTAAAAATCTCTTACATATGATACTAATTCCCCAATTATATCTTAGAGGCGGTAAGGTTAAGGCCCTTGAACGTACATCTGCGCTTTTGTATAACGAGGATCCGCTTATAATGGCTCAGAGGATCAAAGAAGCATCATGCGATTCTTTGTATATTATTGATCTTGGAATAGATAAATCAGGTTCAGGAGAGAATGTTTCTGTTGTTAAGTCAATAATGGAGAAATTTCAGTTCAATATATATGTTGGAGATAATTTTAGAACCATCCAGTCAATACAAGCATATATTTCATTAGGAGTTAAAAAAATTGTATTAGAAACAGTTGCATATCAGGAACCCTCTCTTGTTAAAGAAGCTTGCAGCAGATTTCCTGAAAATATAGCTGTGAAGGTATATGTAAATAATGGCAAGGTAAATATACCCGGCTGGGCAGTCTCGCCTAATAAAACAGAATATGATTATGTGGATCAGTTTAGTGAAATGGGGGTTAATACTTTTTTCTATTCTGATGTTGGTGCAAGTGGACAATTGGAGCTACAGAATTTTAAAAATATCTTATCCTTCTGTAAAAAAGTAAGAAAGAATATAATATGTTCCAGTGAGATAAACAATACCAAGGACATAGAAGCTCTTGTGACTATTGGTGCTCCGGGTCTTGATGGAATTGTTCTTGCTCATTCATTATATGAGGGAAGGGTTGATCTGAAAGCAGCTACAGATCTTATATCTGATCTTTCTGTTGCACCGGGCAATGAACCGACATTGTTGGAGGATTGATGCATAATGATTGCATCTTTTGCAAGATAGTATCTGGTTCTATTTCATCTGAAAAAGTTTACGAAGATGATGATGTTTTTGCTTTTCGTGATATTAATCCAGTTGCGCCTACTCATATTTTAGTAATTCCAAAAGAGCATTTCTCAACTCTTAATGATATTCCCGAGAATAAACTGAATATTATTTCAAAGATATATTCAGCAATTCAAAAGATAGCCAAAAAAGAGGGTATAGCAGAGAGCGGATATAGAACTATAGTTAATACAAATAGCATGTCAGGTCAGGTTGTTTTTCATCTTCATTTTCATGTCTTAGGTGGAAGGCAGTTAAGAGGGCTAGGGTGATGGTTAGTTGGCAGCCTGTCATTCTCGTGCTTGACACGAGAATCCAGTTTTATTGTTATTCTGAACTGGATCTGGCATTTGTCTTTTCTGGATCCTCGGATCAAGTCCGAGGATGACAACCCTCAAGATCGAGGATGACTAACGAACGACCATCGACAAATAACTATCGGCTAATCTATATGAACACAGAAATCATTTCCATAAATCCAGCAACGCTAGAAGAAGCAGGTCGGGTTTTATCTACTACAAGTTCAAAAATTCCTGAGTATGTTGCTGAAGCGCGTGCAGCGCAGTCTCTCTGGCATAGGATGGGTTTTAAAAAAAGGGCTGAATATATATTGAAAGCTCGTGAATATCTTCTGAATCATCTAGATGATTTTGCAAAAACTATAACTATTGATAATGGAAAACCTCTGGCTGAGGCATATTCATCTGAGCTATATCCGGTTGCAGATCTTATTTATTATTTTTCTCATCATGCGGAAAATCTACTAAAAGATTTTAACGTTTCCATAGGTATTCTTGGTTTATTAAGGCGCCAATCGCATATTGCTTTTCAGCCAATGGGCGTTGTCGGTATTATCAGCCCATGGAACTATCCGTTTTCAATACCAGTAGGCGAAGTTGCTATGGCGCTGTTGTGTGGAAATGCTGTTATTCTAAAGCCTTCATCAGCTACTCCTTTGGTAGGTAAAAAAATAAGAGAGATGTTTGACGCAGCAGGATTGCCGTCCGGCGTTTTCACGGTTGCTATAGGTGATTCATTTGTGGGTAACGCACTTGTAGAATCACATGTAGATAAGATACTGTTTACAGGTAGTGAAGGAGTTGGAAAAACCATCATGGAGAAGTGCGCTAAAAATCTCACTCCTCTGGTTTTAGAACTAGGTGGTAAGGATCCGATGATCGTTCGTCATGATGCTGATTTGGATCTTGCATCATCTGGTGCTGTGTGGGGCGCCTTTGCTAATAGCGGTCAGTGCTGTGCATCTATTGAAAGAGTTTATGTGCATGAATCTATATTTAAACGGTTTGTTGACCTTGTAGTAGTTAAAACAAGCATGTTAAAGCAAGGCAATGGACTTGACCCTGATGTGGATATTGGCGCTATGACAACCTTGTCTCAAATGGAGATAGTTGAGGATCAGGTAAAAGAGGCAATGGATAGAGGAGCTAAAATTCATATTGGCGGACATAGAAATACAACACTTCAAGGATATTTCTTTGAACCAACAGTTATTACAGGAGTTGATCATAGTTTTAAATGTGTAAATGAAGAGACCTTTGGCCCATTAATGCCTGTTATGTCGTTTAGAGATGACCGTCAGGCAATACATCTGGCTAATGATACGCGGTTTGGTCTTACAGCTTCAATCTGGACAAAAAACATCAAAGAAGGGCAATTGATTGCAAAGGAGATACGCGCAGGAACAGTTATGATAAATGATTGTGTCTTTACTCATGCTTTGTCGCAAACTCCATGGGGCGGCAGAAAAGCTTCTGGTTTTGGCAGATCCCATTCCCGCTTTGGATTGCAGGAACTTGTTGCTGTTCATCATGTGCATACCAACCGTTTATCAAAGAAAAATTTTTGGTGGTATCCGTATTCTAAAAACATGGTCTCTTATTTTAATTCTCTTACCAAGACCTTAACAGGAAGTATTATCTCCAAGATAAAAGGATTCCCATCTTTCTTAAAAATCTTTTTTGTTAAGAAGAATTAAAAACACTATCTATATTAACGGCAACGAACAGTGGCATTAAACTTCTTTCGCAACTTTCATAAGATTTATGATATAAGCATAGGATGGATAACACCCATTTCCAAGAAATATCGGCAGATTGGTAGGCTTTTAGATCGTTACAGAAACAGAAGAAAACGTTTTGGACTGCGCTTCAACCTTATCGCTGGACCCTACAATTATGAACTTAAATTATAAAAATTTATGATTAAAAAGATTTATGTAATAGTAATTTTAAATTTGTTGGCTATCTTTTCATTATCGATTATGAACATTAGCAGCGGAGCAAAGGCACCAAATGCAGTCAAAAAGACGTTTGTGTTTCAAGATGAAAAGGCCAAGGAAATAGCTGAATTGCTTGCTATTCCTACAGACTCAAATTTTAAAGACAAGTATAGGCTTGATTCAGGTATAGAATGGGCAGTTGCTCTAAGAGACACTGAAGGGTATCCTGATTCCACACCACCTCAATTTAATACTATAACATATACAGCAGGTGCTTCTCCCAAACTGGTTATTTCAGGAGAATGGTTAGATAGTTACACTGGATCTGGTGGTGCATCAGATCCGCGTTTTCACTTTTCCCCGCCTAAAATAGAATGGTCTTCAGATAACACATCTGTCTGGAGTAAAATTTTTTATCATCTTAAGAAAGATAAAACTTGGAAAGAAACCAAAGTGAAGAAGTTTGGCGATATTCTTGTTGATAAGATAATATATTCCGGAGAGAAACCTATATTTAGAATTCAGGTTTTTAGAGTATTCAATACAGGTGGGGATAAGGTTGAACTCACTGAGACGATATTGATATATGCGGAATAGAAAGCTGGAAAGTCATTTCTCTATCAGACATGAGAGCCCTTCGATAATAGATTAACTTTAGAAAATCAGACTTAACATTTTATATGTTAAACCTCTTGTAGAAAATGCATTTTTTTTCATTATTCTCTCTCTTCCCTAGAGCTCATCTTTACCCACATCTTTTTAAACCCCTCCCATAGCGAAAGTAAGGTTAGGGAGGATTTTAAAATAATTTTTCCTTTAATTCTTCCCCCTTGATGGGGGAAATTAGGCATCTTTTCTATCTCTAAAATAGGCGTGCACAAGTGCTTCTAATCAATGTAATCTTGTTCAAAAAACTCGAACAAACTTACATTGAACAAGCACTAGATGGGGGTGATGTTTCCCCCTCCCGGGACTGGTGAAAAATAGGGAGATTATTTGGCAGGTTTACTGGGTTGCATTTCGCAATAGTTCACAAAAAAGCATAAAATAAATAGCATCTAAGATGCGTTGCGGCTGGATTATCGGTTGGGTCCAAAACAAGATTTATCAAGAATCATTGGCAATTTTGATTATCCGGGAGTAAATTTTAAATTTTCTTATTCATTGTCTGCAGAAAAAG
>Ga0210051_1007271_pt1 | contig 10345 bp, 10 predicted proteins | sample CryGey092014_all_FD_185464 | JGI IMG/M metagenome (GOLD analysis project Ga0210051, IMG submission 185464) | Groundwater microbial communities from aquifer - Crystal Geyser CG23_combo_of_CG06-09_8/20/14_all (SPAdes) (version 2) | ecosystem: Environmental > Aquatic > Deep subsurface > Groundwater...
GGTAAAGAGTTCGGTGTTAAATTTACCTATGAGATACAAGAACAACCTAAAGGGCTTGCCGATGCATTTATTATCGGCGAGACGTTTATCGGCGATGATAGTGTTGCAATGATTTTGGGGGATAATATATTCGATGATAACTTTTCCGGCTACGTCAAGGACTTCAAAAACGGCGCTTACATTTTTGCTAAAGAAGTTGCCGACCCGGAGCGCTTTGGTGTACCTGAGTTTGATACAAAAGGGAACGTGCTCTCGATAATAGAAAAGCCCAAAAAGCCAAAAAGTCAGTTCGCGGTGGTCGGGTTGTATATCTACGACAATAACGTGGTCACATATGCCAAATCACTTAAACCGTCAAAAAGAGGCGAAATTGAAATTACCGATCTTAATACTATCTATTTAAAAAAAGGGAAGATGAAGGTGGGGTTTGTCAAAGGGATGTGGGAAGATGCGGGGACGTTTGATTCACTCCTGCGTGTGCAAAATTTAATCGCAAAAAAAGAAAATGGCAAAAAGTAGTAATATTTTAATCTTCGGCAAGGGCTATATTGGAGAGAAACTGCAGAAGCATCTAAACTGCGATCTGACCGAGGCGCAGATTAGTTGTTATCAAGATGTTCAGCGGGAGATCGATCGATACAAGCCAAAAGTAATCATTAATTGTATCGGCTATACCGGCTATCCGAATGTCGACGAGTGTGAGGACAAGATCGATACGACGATTCAGGCGAATGTGATGATTCCGATATTGTTTGCCGAAGCCGTTGTCCGCAACAATATCCGATTGGTCCACATCTCCAGTGGTTGTATCTATAATTTTGACTTTGCTTTAGACAAACCGATCGTCGAAACCAAGGAGCCGGATTTTATCGGGCTCTTCTACTCTCGCACCAAGATCTACGCCGAGAAGGCGTTGTCGATAAAGGGGCTCGAAAAAAAGATCTTAACCTTGCGAATCAGGATCCCGCTTGATAATGTGCCAAACCCAAAAAATTTGCTTGATAAGTTAATTAAATATGGCAAAGCGATTGATATTCCTAATTCAATTACCTATGTGCCAGATCTAATGAAAGTCGCGTCTCATCTCATTAAAATCAAAGCCTTCGGCATCTATAACGTCGTTAATAAAGGCGGATTGCGATATCCCGCACTAATGCGGATCTATCAAAAATATCAGCCTGATTTTAAGTTTGAGACAGTTAAGCTTAAGCAAGTGTTAAAAACCCCACGGACAAACGTGGTTCAGTCAACGAGAAAGCTTGAAAAGTCAGGGTTTAAGGTGAGGAAAGTTGAGGATATTTTGGAGGAATGCGTGAAAGAGTATGCTGGAGTAACAAAGGAGAAAGATCAAGAGCAAATTAACCTAATTTCTAATTATTCTAATTAACTTAATAAATACCCAATTTCTAATGACTAATATCTATTGATTGGGGCTTGGGATTTTATTAGATCAATTAGATAAATTAGGTCGATTAGAAATTACTAAATCACTAATCTATTATGAATATACTAGTGACAGGTGGGGCTGGTTTTATTGGCACAAACTTTGTTTATCATATGGCTCGGAGGGGGCATAGTATTGTCGTGCTTGACAAGCTGACCTATGCCGGTGGGAAGGATAATTTAGAACCGCTGCTGTCCACCTACGCGGTGGACAGTAAGGTAGAGCTCATTGTAGGCGATATTTGTGATAGAGAGAGTGTCAAAAAAGCAGTAAAGGGTATCGATTGGGTGGTTCATTTTGCTGCAGAAAGTCATGTCACTCGTAGCGAAAAGGACCCGGATATATTTTACCGCACCAATGTCGAGGGAACGAAAGTGATGATCGAGGAGTCAATTAAAACCGGAGTAAAGAAATTTTTAATGATTTCGACCGACGAAGTTTATGGATCAATTAAGAAGGGCGCTTATAAAGAAGAAGATAAGTTGCCGGGCGATAGCCAAGCAAGCAGTGCCTATGCCAAATCAAAATCGTTAGCAGATGACATAGCAATGGATTTTGCCAAACAGGGCTGTCCGATCATCGTCACGCGGACAACCAATAATTTTGGACCGTGGCAGTTTCCGGAAAAGGCGCTCCCGCGTTGGATTACCAATCTTTGTATCGGAAAGAAAATCCCACTGTGGGGGGAAGGGTTACAGATCCGTGACTGGTTATTTGCACCAGAAAACGCACAAGCGATTGAGTTTATTTTAGAAAATGGCACACTTGGAGAGGTCTACAATGTTGCCGCAAATAATATGCCAGAATTAACAAATCGGTCGGTCGCAGAGATGGTATGCACGGCGATGGGTAAAGAACCAGATGAATGGATCGACCATATACCCGATCCCCGCGTAGACCATGACTTTCGCTATGCTATTGATACAACTAAATTGGAAAAACTTGGTTGGATGCCACAACGGGATCCAGAAAAGCAGATCACGCAAACGGTGGAGTGGTATACACATAATCAAAAATGGTGGAAAAAGAGAAAAGAAGAGGCAGAGAAGATCTACTGAACGTTCCCAATGTTCGTGTAGATAAAACCTAATTTTTTCATCGTCTGCGTGCCGAATATATTGCGTGCATCAACCATAACTGGCTTGTTCATGAGTTTTTTGACTTTATTAAGATCTATCGATTTAAACTCATTCCACTCGGTCATAATAATGACACAATCGGCGCCGACAACTGCATCGTAGCAATCGTTTGTAAACTGTATAGATGGATAGAGTGTGGCGATATTTTCTTGTGCGACAGGGTCAAACGCAACTACTTTTGCTTTTTCTTGAATGAGCCAGTCGAGCACGGGCAAAACGGGCGCATCGCGCACATCATCGGTCTGTGCTTTAAATGCAAGCCCCCAAATTGCTATTTTTTTACCTTCTGGCGAACCAACGAGCGCAGCAATCTTTTCTATGACCCGCAATTTAGCATGTGTATTTACATCTTCTGTCGCTTCTAAAACCGATAAGCTAACCCCGTATTGATACCCGATATCTATTAGCCCTTTGACATCTTTGGGAAAGCACGACCCGCCATAGCCCGGTCCGGCGTCTAAAAATGCATGCGCACCGATACGCTTATCAAGTCTCATACCGCGTGCAACTTCTTTTACATCTGCGCCAACTGCTTCACAGAGTTCTGCGAGCGAATTAATAAATGATATTGATGTTGCTAAAAACGAATTACTTGCGTATTTTATCATCTCCGCAGTTTTAATATCAGTAAATAATTTTGGGCAATCGTAGGGCGCATACAACTGTTCCATTACTTTTTGTGCTTGTATAGATGCGTTGCCCACAACGATTCTATCGGGGTTCATACAATCGGCGATCGCTTGTCCTTCGCGTAAGAATTCTGGATTCGAAACAACGTCAAAGGGACCCATATAGTTTTTTTTAATGATAGTAGTAACTTCATCTCCCGTGCCGATGGGAACAGTCGATTTATTAACGATAACTTTATATGATTGATCTTTTTTTGGCACCTCACCAAGCGCTTTTGCGATACTCTCTGCGGCAGCGTGCACATAGGAAAGATTAACCGACCCATCGGCATTACTCGGTGTCCCCACACCAATAATAATAACCTGCGCATCGGCGATAGCATCGCTTGCGTCCACCAAAAACGATATACGTTTTTCTTTGATGTTACGTGTCAACATCTCCCTAAGCCCAGGTTCATATATAGGGCTTTTCCCCTTTTTGAGCAACGCAATTTTATCGGCGTCAATATCAACGCATGTGACGCAATTACCACATTCTGCAAAGATAACACCGGTCACGAGACCCACGTATCCTGTTCCAATAACAACGATATTCATAAAACCTCCAGTTGTAAATAACCTGTCAAATATATCAGAGTAAACGATGATCGTCAAAATAATGCTAGAAATCGTTGGAAAACCTATCAAAATAGTCATAGCGAGGAAGTTGCAAACGACCGAAGCAATCTATGATAGATTGCCACTCCGCCCTGGGCGGATCGCAATGACATGCGGATTGCTTCGCGGAGTTTACCCCGCCATGGTGGGACTTGCAATGACAATAAAAACACTTTCCCAACAGTCTCTGTTATTTGATATTTTCTGATTTGGTAAAATAAGCAATTGTTTTTTGCAATCCTTCTTTGAGCGAGATAGTCGGTTTCCAGTTGAGCAGTGTGTGTGCCTTGGTAATATCAGGACAACGTTGGGTTGGATCATCTTCGGTGCGTGGAAGATGGGTAACTGTCGATGACGAGCCCGTAAGTTTCAGGATAATCTGAGCAAGTTCTTTAATACTATATTCATCCGGATTACCGATATTAATAGGGGATTGCTCGTTCGATTTGGCTAACCGTATAATCCCGTCTATCAAATCATCGACATAACAAAAGCTCCGTGTTTGTGAGCCATCACCCTCTATTGTGAGGGGTTTTTCTGCAATCGCTTGTTTAATAAACTGGGTTACCACACGCCCATCGTCTGGCGCCATATGCGGACCGTAGGTATTAAATATCCTTAGAATACCTGCATTGAGGGGTTTTGAGCCGTCTGGTGGGTGCTGTGCGGTCCATATGAGCGCTTCTGCAAACCGCTTGCCTTCGTCATACATACTGCGCTCGCCATATGAATTAACATTGCCAAAGTATGTTTCTGGTTGCGGGTGGATAGAGGGATCGCCGTATACTTCGCTTGTCGATGCGTGGACGAGCCGTGCACTGTGTTGGCGCGTAACATCGATGCAGTTTATTACACCGCGCGAACTCACGAGCAGAGTTTCGCGACCTAACCGTTTATACTGGGGAGGGGACGCCGGGCAGGCAAAATTACAAATAAGATCGATGCGTTTTGCAGAAAGCTTTTTTACAAACGGCTTGGTAATATCGTGTGTAATGAATACAAAATGGGGATTGCACAAAAGATCATCAACATTCTTTTTTCTTCCTGTCGATAGATTGTCTATGCCGATAACGCGCCACTTGTTGTGGATGTAGTGATGCGCCAGATGAGAACCTAAAAACCCGGCGGCTCCGGTTATAACAACAGTTTTCATCCCTCTAAAACCGAGTAAACCCCAATAGCCAATCACCAAAAGTAGCCCGCGGATGAAGCCGTTGAGGAATTATTGAGCGCAGAATATGCACGAGTTCCTCTTTATGTTGTGTGCGCGGTATTGGGACAATAATCGAATTACTGTTGCCAAGCGGTTCGAGATGAAGAATCGCATGGTTATCCCGTTCATACAGACTAAAAGACTGGAATGTGTTCCATGGGTATTCTTTTTGTTTAAATGTGACTCCTTGGGGGGAGATCAGAAATTTTGATGTTGTTGGTTGTGCGAGCGTCAATTGGTAGAAGACGACAGAACCGAGTATCACAATAATTAAGAGAAATACATCGTGGCTATATACAGAGAGAACAACGGCAAGCGCGAACAGAATAAAGAAAATAGCAAACCATACGAGTGTGCGCTCATACGCAACAAACTCGGGAACAGAGAATGTTACGGTATCGTCTGTTTTTTTGATTTGATTAGTTGTGCGTGCAGTCATATATTTCCTTATTTCATTGTGCGTGCTAAGACAATTTTTGTCAATTAGCTGCACCAGTCAGTAACATATTGGACTTTTGCAGAGATTTCTTTTATTCAGCCACATCCGTAGTCCTTTAAAACATCGGTCACCCTCCGATCTGCCTCCACACTGTGGAAGAATTTGAGATTCAGGGGACTAGATATTTTTATACGTTTTTTCGTTTCGACGTTCAATGGCGAGGATGTTAATTTGACTGTTATTTGATTGATAAATTATTCGCAGGTCACTGCTACGGACCCGGAAAATATCATCTCTATCTTTAAGTTTTTTGATATTTAGACCAGTCAGATCATGTGCCTTTAACCGTTCTAAAATAGTTTTGACTTTTTGCCGTTCTTTGCCGGACAATTTTTTGAGTGCTTTTTCGATCTTGTCCATAAAACTAATTAGAGGCGAGACAAAATATGGTCGATAACAACTCCACCTTTTTGTATTTTTGTAAAGTCGACAACTTCTTCCCAGTTCTCATCATCTACTGGCGAGAGTTTAAATACCGGTTTAGCACGGCGAATTACCAAAAAACTCTGTCCTTCACTAACGGCACTTATATATGTCTCGGTATTTTCTCGTAATTCTTTTAGCCCAATAACTTTTTCCATCTCAAATCTCCTTTCAGATATATTATTCGATGCAAGCCATATTTAAAGTTTATCTAAAGATTAACTTAATGTCAAGCACAATTTATCCGTTTCTGTCAAACCAAAATTAGTAACCTCGCCCGCCTGCCAATGCGAGGCACGAGCGGGCAGGTAGGTTGCAAAAGCGCTTCTACGCTTCTAGTCTGTCATCCTCGAGCCGATGTGAGCTCGTCGAATATCGACATCGGGGATCCAATTTTGTTTTCTGGATTCCCTATCTAGTCGGGAATGACGAACGGGCAGAAAAGTTGGTGAGAAAATTTGGGGTAGGAGTTGACAAAATCGGCAAAAATGGTATTATTAATAATAAGAGAGATCGAGAGGATGTCGAACCACCGTAAAGTCGGTGCTTAAACATTCATCGGTCTTTTTTAGATAACCTTTAATATATCTTTAACTGTAACGAGTTGAGAAAATTCTCTTTTACGATATTCAGTTATGGCAATTTTGTGGGCTGGTGAAGTTTTGCCAATTTCTTTAAATGTAATACTAATTTTATTCGGATCATAACCTTGTCCGGTCAAAATTGCTTTAATCTGATTTTTAATATACTTTTCGTGCCCGGTGTATTATCTATCAACCACAAGCCCAGTTATTTTGTGATAGTTCTTCTCAATTAGACAAAATATTAGCGCTGCGAACACTTTAGAGTTAAATATTCTTGGCTGACCAGTTTGGCGGAATATCTTTTGTAGTTGTCGCTTGTCCTTAGCCGGTATCATAACCGCTCTTTGCCACTTTTTATTGTATCCTGCAATGACGGTCGGTTTACTGGTGTATTCAACCCTCCCCGATTGATCAATTTCTATTATCATAATTCTATGGTATCAAATTATCTGTTCAGGTAAAACCTTCTTTTATCTTCACCCAACCTCTCAATTGAATATCTCAACATCGTGCGAGGCATGGTTTTATAGTGTTGGTCTAAAAAATCGGTTAGGATTTTTTCGTCAACTCGCTTGCCAACTTCTCTAAGCATCCAGCCGACGGCTTTGTGAATTAAGTCGTGCGGGTCATGAAGTAGTATCTTAGCGATTTTTATTGTCTCTTTGGACTCTTGCTTGAAAACAATAAAGTAAAGTGTTGATATCACAGCAATTCGGCGCTCCCAAAGACTTTTAGATTTTGCAAACTTATAAAGTAAACCTTTTGGCTTATCAGCTAAATACTGTCCGACAATATAACCAGCAGATTGGTCCACCAAATCCCAGTTGTTGATGTATTTGGTGTTGTTGATGTAGATTTGGAAGATATGATCTTTTATTCTTTCGTCATTGCGATGAGCTGGCAACGAAGCAATCTTTGATAGATTGCCACGCCCCGATGATTTATCGGGACTCGCAACGACAAGCGGATTGCCACGCTCCCTGTGGTCGCTCGCAATGACATTGTGAATTTTTTTTGCCGATTTTTCGGAATTTTTAAACTTTTCAACCAAAATTAACAAAGCACACAACCGCACCTCGTGATATTTATTGTGCAATAATTCTTCCGCTTTAACCAAGTTCGTATCTTTCCAATACTTTTTAACAATTTGACGCACTTGCGGAACCTTAAGTCCTAAAAATAGATCCCCTTCGCCATATTCGCCCTTGCCGGTCTTGAAGAAGCGTTGGAGATTTTGCGCTCTTTGGGGGTCGGCTAAAGTCTTGAGTTCTTTAATTATTAGATTCATTGTCTTTAACAATTAATCTAATTAGTTTTCTTTCTTTTTCCCTAACCAGAAAAGTCCACCGGCAACGAGGAGCATTGAGATTGAGCCGGAATAGTCCTCTAACATCTGCAGTTTGCGAGCACTGGCAATTTCTTTTTCTGATTGTTTTTCAAACTTACCATCTGGCGTTGGGGTTGCCATGTCGGTAACATACCCAAGTGGATATTCATCAAATGCAACCGTCTTAAATATTGCCTTAAACAGTTGCACCGATCCGGTAATAGCAAAAACTATTACTAAGACCTTGACTACCAACAACCCGACTTGAATGAGCTGGTTGAATTTTGTTTGTTCCATTAAAATCACCTCCTCGCAGTTATATTATTTTTATATGTCATTCCGCACTTGCCTGCCCGCTCCTCGAGTCTGAGCCTCGGAGTCGATGACCTATGGAGGGATGCGGAATCCAGAGGAGGATAGAGAACTATCATTTCTGACTATTAATCGTCTTTATGACCTGCGAGTCGGATTTGAGATCTTGAATCAGCAAAATGTGATCCCGGTTTATTTTCATAGTTGAGTCGGGACCGTAAACTTCGGTGTCGCCGACTTTAGTTAAAAGATATTGTGGTTGGTTGTATTCTTGATCTTTTTTGCGGTCTTCCGGCTTTACCCACTCCGCATTTTGTTGCGCAAAATAAGCATTTTCAAGCGTCACATATTGGCTGGTTTTATTTTTTAAATTGCCAAAATAAATTAGCCCGTTATCCAAAGTCACCGCCATATATTTTTGACTATTTTTATTTGCCCCCGGAATTTTATCGCTATACTTTGCGCCGAACGCCAAAGCGATAACGATTAATAATGCTACGACCACGATACTTGTTGCTTTTTTTGACATGATGATCCTTTCTGTTATTAAAATCCTAATATCTAAATTCTAAATAAATCCAAAATTCAAATTACCAATGTTTTAAACAATTTTGTTTTTTGATTTTGTATTTTGGTCATTTGTATTTGTTTAGGATTTAGTGCTTAGGATTTAGGATTTTATTTTGTTTTTTCTTCCTGTATTTTGATTCTTTCTTGCAAATCTTCAATTTGCGCTTGTTGTTCTTTAATAATTGCCAATGATAATCCCGCCATATCTCCGGCAGAAATTCCTTTGCTGTTACCCAGACCAAAAATTGTATTAAAATCCTCGGCAAACGGTCCAAAATGTCGCTCGATTGCATCTTCATCCGCATTATATGTCCATTCTTGGAAAGTTAAAAGTTTTAATTTATCAATTAACTCGCTGGAGCCCACTTGTTCAAAATCTTTTTTTAGTTCTTTGCTCGAACCGTCGGTAAACTGTCCTGTTCCTTGAAAATTACCACTTGAGTTTGTGTAGGCTTGAAAAACCTGCGTTCCATTGGAGGATCGAAAAGCCCAGTCTGAGGCGTTTGACGCAATAATATTAAGCAGTCCGGCGCTATTATCACCTTGGTTATCGTTGATGGTAACCATTGTGCTAGCGGTTGGCGTTGCTGTTCCTATCCCGACAGCCCCCGTATTATTGATAAATAATCTATCCGACCAAGTTAAAGCCGCATCGGGGTCTCCAGCAGGAGCTGTGCTCACTGCAAAAGTTCCATTAGTCATATAAAAACGAGTAGCTTCATCACTAGCTGTGTTTCTATACTTCCACGCTCCATCATAATATCCACCTTGAGTGAAATACACAGCTGAACCAGCACCTTCAGAGGTATTGGACATTATGGAAGTTTGCCCACCGATTTGCAAAGCTCTATGTGACGAAGCCCACGCTTCTATGTTAGTTGTTCCGATGCCGACGTTGCCAGTTTGTTGAATAACCATTCTTGTGGCTCCATTAGTAACATCACGGATTTCTAACCCATCATTAGATACATCAGTAATCCCTGCATTGAAAGCCCAAGTCCCTCCGCCAGCAAAAGTGTTCCCAATTTCAAAATTATTTGAGCCACCAAGAGTTTTTATTGAACGAAGATTCACAACATTTGCTCCGCCATCATTCACGTCCAACTTCGCCCCCGGACTCGTCGTCCCGATGCCGACGTTGCCGTTGATTGCTAATTTCGCCGTCCCCGGGTCTGCGTAACCCACCCCAATGTTTCCGGATGTAATTATATTACCAGTGGCAGGATTACTTCCAGTATAACTACCAAGTGATAGACCACCGTTTCCCCAAAGCCTCATCGCTGTTGCCACAGATCCACCAGCTGTGGTTGTAGAAAACACCAGTGAATAGGCATCTCTACTACTGTCTTCTGATACTCCCAAAACCTGAGCCTTCAATACTCCCGCTCCGCTTTGTATTCCTAGACCACTTCCACGACTACTAACAGAATCTGCGTCATTTCGAGTAACTAAAGCACCTCTAGCGCCACCGTAATAATCATGAAATATACTTTGAATTCCAGTTGAAGTTTTTTTAACGGTGATTCCACCTGCAACCTCCAAAGTAGA
>Ga0210051_1007273_pt1 | contig 10344 bp, 10 predicted proteins | sample CryGey092014_all_FD_185464 | JGI IMG/M metagenome (GOLD analysis project Ga0210051, IMG submission 185464) | Groundwater microbial communities from aquifer - Crystal Geyser CG23_combo_of_CG06-09_8/20/14_all (SPAdes) (version 2) | ecosystem: Environmental > Aquatic > Deep subsurface > Groundwater...
GGCTATAATTTTTAATTAATTCTGTCACGTTGGTAAATCCTTGGAAACTAGATTTGTTTGTCAGGTCATGTGTAGTAATTTGACGCTCAACTTGAGCCTGGCGGAATTTTTCAGAAAAGTCCAAAGGCAAAAAATCGGAGATATGTTCTTTTTCGAAAACTCGCAAAGTCTCTTTGGCTTGCAGCGAATTCCAACTGACTTGTTTTAAGCCATCTAATCCTTCGTAAAAAAGCACTTTGGATTTTTGAATAGATGTATTCGAATTAATCTGGTTAAGATGAGAAAGTAAAGAGGGTAGGGATTTTTTCAATATATTAACTTCTTGCTCTTTTTCATTAACCAGCTGTTCTAGTTTTCCAGGGTGAGTAGCCCCAAATCTTAAACCTCGGTTATCAAGTTGGAATTCAACCAAATTCTTTGATTTTAACTTATCCAAAAGACGGTAAACCTTGGTTCTGCCAATGTGTAAATTCTTACTAATTTCCAAAGCTGAAGAGTTGGGATTTTTTAAGAGAAATAAATATACTCTGCTTTCTGATACGGACAAACCATAAGGTATTAATAGATTAGTAAGATTGTCTGTTTGTTCGGACATCAAATTGTATTATAACAGATTTTACTTACAATATTGACATATGAATCAAAATCTAAAAGGGATAGTCCTTATAACTTTATCTGCTGTTTGTTTTGGTAGTTATGGTATATGGTCTCGATTAATGGGAGCAAATTTTAGTGATTTTTCTCAAGCCTGGATTAGGGGTGTTTTGTTAGTTGGACTGCTATTACCTGTTGGACTATTTGCTCATAAATTAAGACCAATTTGTAAATCAGATCTAAAATGGTTTATCGCTATAAGTGTGGCAGGAGGTTTTAATCAGGCGCCTTATTTTCTAGCTTTTCAAAAATTACCAATTGGTACGGCAACTTTACTATTTTATGCAGCTCTGACCATTGGCGGTTATCTTATGGGTAAGTTATTTCTCAATGAGAAAATAGATTTAAATAAATATGTTTCTCTTATATTGGCCCTAATAGGAATGTATTGTATTTTTACTTTTAGCTTAAGTTGGAGTCAAATATGGCCAGCTTTGATGGCAATATTGGCAGGTCTAATGGGAGGAATTGAAGTAGCGCTAACTAAAAAAATATCAAATAATTACTCAGGTATCCAAATCTTACTTTTTATTTTTAGTACTATGTTAATCGGCAATGGGTTAATCAGTTGGTTAAATGGGGATTCTGTTCCTCAAATATCATTTACAATTCCCTGGCTAGCTCTTTTAGGTTATACGTTAGCAATTTTTTTAGCAATGTTTTTTGTAGTTTGGGGTTTTAAGTATATCCAAGCCAGTGTAGGTAGCTTGATAGGTTTAACAGAAATATTATTTGCTCTCATATTTGGAGTAATATTTTTTGGAGAAATTATTGATTGGTCAACTGTTTTAGGTGCAAGTTTAATTTTGATCGCGGCCGGATTGCCTTATATAAAAAATAAATCAACAAACTAATCCCTCTCCTTTTTTTTAGACGCTCTCAATCTACCTTCATACTGCATATATTCTCTCAAACTAACAATACCTTCCGGATTTTGGGCAAAACCGATATACTCCAATACTTTATCAATAGACTGCTGGACAAAAATATCTAAATGGAACGGGGTTATCGATTTCGTTTCTGGGTTTTGCATAAGTTGTCTAAGTCCATCAATATCTTCCAGAGGATGGTTAATCAGCCACGAACCATTGGGATTACGAAGTTCCATTCCAGCTTGACACATTTGGAAATGAGGTAAGTTAGCAAAACGGAAAAGAGCTCTTGCTGTAGTTTGTTGTTCAGTATTTAGTCTAAGAGATTGTAAGGTTATTTCTAAATCTGTTCCTTGCCAACTACCTCTTTCTCCATAATCAAACAACTCATCTAGTCTAAAAGGTTTTTCATCTATTTCGTAAACTGCAATATTGTTACGGCCATATCTAGCTGATGGATGTTCCTTTGAAGCTTTAACTTTGAGAAGTTTATCCCCATGAGAAATTCCCTTGATATCAAGTTGATAAAGAAATTGAGTCCAGTTTTCAAAATAAAGATACATATAATAACTTTTTTCTACTTAATTATTTTTCTTGCAATTTTTGTAACTCTACTTTCTATAGATGGAGGAACTTTAGTACTATGAGTATAAACATAATAAGAATCAGGTAAAGCTATGCTTTTTACCTGACAATCATGATAACTTCCAAAATATGGGACGATAGCATGTAACTCTGGGTTATGCCATCCAGCAGGGTCAATAGCAATCAAAGGTTGTGTTGGTATCTCTAAGCTAATCCATTGGTGTTTTAAACTGACTAAATCTGGGTAGGCCATAAGTGATACCGTTGTTGTTTGAGGTAAAGTTGAATATCTTATTAAAGCTCGTACTTGGTTAGTAGCAACACTTGCCCTCATACATTCTCCTGGTCTAAAGTAATTACGCGAAAGCTCAAACAAAGATTTTAATAATTTGGTAAATGGCGGTATAACTTCGGAAGATATACCATTAGTAACGATAAATAATTGGAATGGTTCAAAGGACTCTGGAAGTTTACCAAATTCATGTTCCCAGTAAAATCCTGGGTGTTTTAATAGTTCATAAGATAAATCCGGGGGTAGAGGCATAGCTTTAAAATATGCAAAATCATCTTTAACACTTTGAGATTTGATCAACTCGTTTGTCTCACGATATAATTTGGCATCATATCACGATTATTAATTTTTAGGCATTTGTAAATTCCGGTTCCACAAATCCATTAAATTGTTGATAGCCAGTAATTTTACCTTTGTTAAGTTGAGCCATGGTTACCATTATTGTATTCAATAAAAGCTGGTTATTATGTTCAAGTGGATTGCTAGCATCTAGTTCCAAATAGCCAATACCCTGAGTTTGCAGTAGTGGATAAACCCAAAAAGAAAAATAGTCGTAGCAATATTGTAATATAGGAAAGATCTCAGGATTAGTAATTTTGCCAAACTTAGAGAGTCCGGCAGTCAGTCTATGTTCAGCTGCTGTTTGTAAAGATGAGTGGAATCTGACAATCAAATCTGGTAAAAAAGCATATGAGGTAGCCACTTTGGCTATAACATCTTGATCTTGCTGATCAATTGGTTCTTCAGACCTTGTATGAGCAATCAAATTAGTAGCTCTCCATGTTGCTAGACTGTCAATCATTCCTCTTTCTGTAACTGCTAATACTTGGCGGTTACTTTGGGGCCACCATTGAGTATACATATCAAGATATTCATTGGCTCCCTGCTTCATCATAGAATATAGGAACCATTGATTTGTCAGAGGTGAATTTTCTGCTGGATGTTCTAATTGATTTAAATTACGACCAAATTCGAAGTTGTAGTGACCAAGAAAGTTTGGACGATCTGATGGTAAATTCACCCTCAAATATTGCATGGCTGAGGTTTTACCAGTATGGGGGGTACCAATTAAATCAACTACAAAACAACGTTTACCTGCTAATCTTTCGGGTGAAGGAGGCACAAAAATAGGCCAACTTTCAGGTAATGGACCTTCATGAGCAAATTGAGTGACTTCTAATAGTTGTGATTGAATTGGACTAAGTTCTTTGGAAAATCCTAACATAAAATTAATTGCAAAGATAACAAAAAGTGAGTTAAAAGTAAAGCAATTAATTAATCATACTTATTAAATTTTAACTATTCAATTTAGTAAAATTAGTTATGGAGATGTCTTAAAATCTAAAATATTGTTATACTTTTGCTTATGGATTGGATAGGATTTTCACTATTGTCAGTTTTTTGTTTTACCATACTTGGTTTATTACAGCGTATATTAGCAGTCGAGAGTAAAAATCCTAGAGCAACAGCTGTTGTTTTTAATGCCACAGCTGCATTGATTGCTTTGGTAATTTTTATTTTAACCAGCGACGTAAATAAAATTACTTTACCAACAGAAAAAGTTGCCTGGATTTCTATGGGCTTGGCTGTATTTTGCTATGGGCTATTTGAAAGAGGCAGATTTTATGCAGCCAAACTACTTGAAGCTTCAGTTTTGACTACAGTTTTTAATATTACATTACTTATTACCTTGATTGGATCTTTTATTTTGTATTCTGAGACATTAACTGTTAATAAAATATTTGGAGGAGCTCTAATACTGATTGCACTATTTACTGTTTCTTATTCAAAAGGGAACAAACAGAAAATATCAATTCAAGGAATAATTATTAGTATTTCTATCAGTATTGTACTTGGTTTTGCTCAAGTTCTAGATAAAAGAGGAGCCCTATATTTTTCTCCGGAAACCTATAGTATTTTGGTTTGGGTACTACCCATGTTGGTTATTATTTTCCCCTCTATCAAGATTTCCGATCTTAAAAAGGAATTGGTGCGAGCTAAATGGCGAGTAATAGTAATTGCGGCAGCTAATGTGCTTGGCTACCTTTTTACACTTAAAGCATTAACTCTTACTGAAGTCACTAGAGCAATACCCTTGATGCAAACCTCGACACTTTTTACTGTCTTAGCTGGTATTGTAATTCTAAAAGAACGAGATAACCTGGTCAGGAAAATAATTGCCGGAGGATTGGCTTTGGTAGGGGTTTATTTTTTGGTGTAAAAAATTTTGCAAGCATTAGTAAGCGATTTTCGAACAATTTAGACTAGAGTAACAACCATTGTAGTTCAAAATATGCAAGTTTTATTAAATGGCTTGTTTGGTCTTTCAAATTGATATAATGTAAAAATGAAGAGGAAAAAAGTAATAACCATATCTTTTACATTCATTCTTATATTGTTAACTGCTGGCTATGCTTTATTTAAAGTAAGTAAATCTCGCACATTTCAGTTTTTTGGTGAAATTGTGCCACGGGTAGAGACTAACGAAAAAGTTGTAGCTTTAACATTTGATGATGGTCCTACAGAATACACACAGGATGTTCTGAAAACTCTCGAAGAAAAAGATGTCAGAGCGACGTTTTTTGTAATGGGAAGTGAGTTGGAAAAGGAACCTGAAATCGGTAAAGAGATAGCACTAGCAAGGCATGAACTGGCAAACCATTCGTATTCACACCAAAGGATGTGGTTTAAGTCGCAATCTTTTATTGCTGACGAAATTGAGAAGACTAATACTCTTATCAGAGAGGCAGGATATAAAGGAGATATTCATTTTCGTCCACCATCGGGAAAAAGATTTTTGGGTTACCATGGTATTTAAGTCAACATAATATAAAGACAATCATGGTTGATGTAGAACCGGATACGTACGGTTTAGATGTTGATTTTTTTGTTGAATATACGTTAGAAAATACAAAGTCTGGTTCTATCATATTACTTCATCCATTTTGTGAGACCTGTAGTGGTCAAAGAGAAGCAATTAGCAAGATAATTGATGAGTTAAAAACAAAAGGTTATCAGTTCGTAACTGTTTCAGAGCTTCTAACTTACAAAAACAAGTAGAGTTGGTTGAGAGTTGAACCAGAGTTTGCAGGGCTACCAGGATTCGAACCTGGATGAGCGGTTTTGGAGACCGCCATACTACCATTGTATGATAGCCCTAATTGATTTGTATTAAGTATATGGTATTTGGTATTTTGGGAAAACAGAAGGTGGGATTTATACAAAATACGATATACAAAATACTAATCCCAAATTTGTGGACCCGAGGAGGATCGAACTCCTTACCTCTTGTATGCCATACAAGCGCTCTACCAAGTGAGCTACGGGCCCAACCAATACATCTAAGTATTGTACTGAATTTTTCCACCTAGGCAAGACTACAACACATTAGTTATCATATTGCTATGTATCACATTTTCCAACACTGGAAACATCAAGATCATTATCTTTATCGTTATGCGATGGTAGTTTTCCTTTATGCCATCTTAAACGGAATTGTCAGTTTCATTCTGCCAGTTTATTTAGAAGAAACAATTCCTTCGTTAACTATTGTTGGTTTGATTTTAGCTTCATCTTCAATTTGGAATATTGTGACTGATTTTGTTTTGGGACTGGCCAAAAAGTCACCATCTTATCGAGGATTGACTCAATTGGTAGGCATGATTTTATTTGGACTTTTTATCATGATTTGGTTACATGTACATATCGTTACTTTGATTATTGCTACAGTTTTATGGGGAGTTTATACAGAATTATTTACTTTTGCCAATTTTGACTACGTAGTAGTTAGTTCTTGTAAAGAAGATCGAGCGGGGCATTTTGGATTAATGACTAATTTCCGTTCCTTAGGTTTTGCTATAGCTCCAATTATGATTGGAGTGGCTGTAGCTGAGGATAAAAAAATAGCACTTTTTACTGGATTGTTTTTTTCAATCTGTATGATTGTTTTGTTTCAGATACAGCTTTGGCAGAAAAAACTTCCTGATCCAATTATTGTTAAACCTAAAAGACGTAATCTAATTGCTCATCTTAAATTATGGAAAAGTATTGGTCACAAAATGGCAATTTACCTGTGGGTATACTTTGTAAGAGGGGTAGCAGATGGAGTGTTAACTAGCTTTGTCCCGATTTTTGTAGAGATGAAACAAGAACTAAAGTTATATGGGGGGTTTATTGTAGCTGGACTTTCATTACCCACAGCTTTTGTTAGTGGTTATTTTGGATCTTTGGCTGATCGATTTGGAAGAACAAAATTTATTTTGTTAGGTATTTTTATTTCAGCTGTAACTTTGTTATTTTTTGGTTTTGTCAGTAATCCTTATCTGGCAATTATTCTATCTTTGTTTATTGGGGTCGGTTATAGTTTATACTCTCCAGCTTTGGAAGCAGAAATGGGGGAATATGTAGCAAAACATCACAGTCAAGAAGCAGAAGCAGAAAGTGAAAGCGGGATTGTTTATAACCTAGGTTTTATTGTCGGAGCTGGTTTGACTGGTTTGTTGGTTTCAATTTTGGGTGGTTTTGGGCCAGCTTTTGCTATTTTGGGTTTACTTTACGGAGTAGTCGGATTAAGGTTTTGGATTAGAAAATAGGTTTTCTGATATAATCAAAATATATAAGTCTATTTATAATTAACTTACGAATATGTTTAATCTAGAAGATAAATACGCTTTAGTCACTGGATCAACTGATGGGCTGGGGAAAAGAATCATCATACAGTTAGCTAAACAAGGGGTTAATCTTATTATTCATGGTCGAAATGATGATAAAGTTGATGATTTTGTAAATTACTTAAAACTGCAATTTCCTAATATTTTAGTCCAATCAATTATATGTGATTTTAATCACCCAAATAGTATCCAAGGTGCATTTAGTAAATTAAATAAATTGGACATTCTGATTAATAACGCAGGTGTTTGGCTTGAGGGAGATACCATTGATGCAAAACATGAGCAAATGTTAGAGCTTATAAATGTCAACCTTGCTGCTCCAATTCTGGTAATCAGAACTTTATTACCTGTTTTACAAAAATCACCATTTGCTCAGATTTTGAATATTGTTAGTATTGCTGGGGTAGAAATACCAGCAGGATTTTATCATACGACATATTCTGCAACAAAATTTGGACTTCAGGCATTTAGTGAAGCAATGGCTAAGGAATTTGAGAACAAGAATTTACGAGTTATGGGATATTATCCAGGAGGTATGGAAACTAATTTGTTCAAGAAATCTGGACAAGACTACAAACAACACGAACCATGGATGTTTGATCCACAAGAATCAGTTGAAGCTATTTTATTTATGTTAACCCGGGATAAAAAAATAAACATTAAACGAATGGATTTGATTAATCACTTACAAGCTTAGTTGCCTCGTCTTCCAGAAGCTCTTTGGGTATTTTGCATGATAGCAACACGAGATTGTATCCCAAAAGATTTATTAAAGTTTTGTTTGGGATTATTTTTTCTAAAACTTTGCAGTTTTTGCTGGAGTTGGGAAGGGAGTTTAGATTTCAAGATTTGAACTTAAAATATAGAATTTAGAACTAAGCAAGTTGATTTATCTATTATTCAATATTCTAAATTATAGGTTATTATTTTAACTTAGTAACTTCTTTATGAGGTGTTTTTGCTTTACATTTGGCACAATATTTATCCAGTTTTAATTTCTCTTCTGTGTTTAATTTATTTCTGGAAGTTATATAATTTCGGGATTTGCATTTAGTACATTGTAGTCCCACCATGATACGAGCGCCGCCTTTTTTTGCCATATGTTTTTATTGTCATTGCGATCCCGACTCGTCGGGAGTGGCAATCTTAAACCTCAATTAATTAAAATATCTGTTTTCAAAACAGAACAAAGGGTATTTTAACAAGAAAAATCGATAAAGTCTATCAAGAGATACTTTCCCAAAACTGAACTACTCCTTTATCAGACAATTCATTAATTTTTGCTCTTTTATATTTTTGCATTTGAGTGAAGACGTTATTTATCTTCAAATTATAAATAAATTTTACCGCTTCTTGTGGATTATCTGGCAAAATCACAGCTCTCCATTTAGTCGCTTGTTTTAACAAAATTTCCTTTTCATTGCTACTGAGATTACTTAAACCGACTAATAATTGGCATTGTTCTTGGCTGGGTACAAGGTGATGTCTTTGTAGAAATTCCAGATTATCTTCTTCTTGTTTACCAATGGGAGCAGTGAGCAACAAAATCACTCCTCCGTTTTGAGTGGGAGTTAGAAGAGCCTTATATGTTTGTTCAGATGGTTTGGTAATTTCAAGTGTGATGGGTTCAGATTCATTAAAAATTTGAGTATATTTTTCTATTGTTTCTTGATTAGTACTGCACAAATGAACTCTAGTGTCCGGTAAATGTTTAACTATATTAGCAAATGAAATAGTGAAAGGATTGAATAGTATAGTGGGTTTGGTGTGTGAAAAAAAGGCTTTTTGGAGCCCGAATCGGGAATCGAACCCGAGACCTCATTCTTACCAAGAATGCGCTCTACCAACTGAGCTATCCGGGCTTCTCACCCGATAAATCGGGATTAGAAGTATATTTTAAATATTCTTAAATCCAATTTTTTAATTTTCAAAATTAAGAACAAGGTATTTTATACTGTTAATGGATGTGCAAGCAAGCACCAGCTCAAACTTTACCCATTATTTTCGATACCCACATAATTATCAATCCCAAAATAAACATTCCATAAGAAGTTAACCATTTTTTCAATGAGGCTTCTTTGCGGATTTCTGGAATCAAATCTGAAGTGGCAATATAAATGAATCCACCTGCAGCTAGACACAATAAAATTGGTTGTAATCCGTTCATAACTGAACCCAAGAAATAACCTAGAACTCCACCCATTAAAGCAGTAAATGCCACTCCTAAATTTGATAAAACTGCCTGTCTTTTGCTAAATCCACTGTGCAGTAAAACTCCAAAATCACCAATTTCTTGAGGAATTTCGTGCAAAATAATTGCTAAACTAGTCGTAATTCCCAAACTAGGGTTAACTAGGAAAGCACCGGCAATTACTAAACCATCAATAAAATTATGAATACTATCACCAATTAGGTTAAGATAACCAAATTCGTGTATGTGACAATTTTGTTTATGACAATGGCGCCAGTGTAAAGTTTTTTCTACCAAAAAAAAGAAACAAAAAGACAAAAGTGTAATTGTTAATGTTTGGTTAATCTCTAACATTTCAGCTGCTTCAGGCAACAGGTGTATAAAAGCACCTCCTAACATGGTACCGGCAGATAAAGAAACCAATAGCAAAAGGATTCTTTGTAAAAAAACAGGTTTGAAAGATAGAGTAATTACCCCCATAAGGGAACTTAAAGAAATCACTAAGGTAGCAACAATAATATAAATTAAAGTTAGCATAATAAGAGAGGAAAAGTTAAATCATCCAAAACTATAAAATCAAAATATTAATTTATTAAAATTGTACTGGAATCCCGATTTGGTCGCGAGTATATCAAAGATGCTCTGATTTGTAGATCAGGATATAATTGACTGCTCATATTGAAATGATAAGTGCTGGGAGTAGGATTCGAACCTACGTAGCCCGAAGGCGTCAGATTTACAGTCTGATACGATTGACCGCTCCGCCATCCCAGCAAAGAAAACAATGAACTATTTTACCTCTTATCGTTTATTTTTTCACTCCAAATTAATTTTATTGGAGCCGTCCCCGGGATTCGAACCCGGGACCTCCGGTTTACAAAACAGGCGCTCTAACCAACTGAGCTAGGACGGCATTTCAAACTATACAAAACAGTGCCTTCTAAGAACTGATCAAGGACGGCATTTCAAACTATACAAAACAGAGATATTTTACAGGAAATTAGACAAAAGAGTAAGTGGGGCTAATAAAAAACTGCTCTTTATATAAACGGTAGTGTGAGATTTGCGCTCCCCTAATAA
>Ga0210051_1007280_pt1 | contig 10339 bp, 6 predicted proteins | sample CryGey092014_all_FD_185464 | JGI IMG/M metagenome (GOLD analysis project Ga0210051, IMG submission 185464) | Groundwater microbial communities from aquifer - Crystal Geyser CG23_combo_of_CG06-09_8/20/14_all (SPAdes) (version 2) | ecosystem: Environmental > Aquatic > Deep subsurface > Groundwater ...
CGAAGTTTGTAAAAAAATTGCCGATATTTTTCAAAATAGTTATCATAGTGAAATTCGTTTTAATAATAAAGTAACAAATATTATAACAAATAATAGTGAAACCAGGGTGATAACAGAATCCGGCGAACTTACCACAAAAGTAGTTGTTAATTGTTGCGGTTTATATTCCGATAAAATAGCAAAGTTCACAATTCCAAATCTTGATGTTAAAATTATACCTTTCCGCGGAGAATATTATACTCTTTCGAAAGAAAAATCGGGAATGGTTAAGAATCTTATTTATCCTGTTCCCAACCCCGCTTTTCCGTTTTTAGGTGTTCATTTTACCCGCAGAATTGATGGTAAAGTTGAGGCTGGTCCAAACGCCGTTTTTGCATTTAAACGCGAAGGTTATAAAAAAACAAGTTTTAATTTTTCAGAAGCATGGGAATCGTTGACATGGCGTGGCTTTCAAAAAGTAATGTTTCGCCATTTGAAAATGGGGTTAGGCGAATATTACCGTTCATTTAATAAAGCAGCTTTTATTCGTTCGCTTCAAACTCTTGTTCCGTCAATTACTATTAAAGATATTGTTACAGGCGGTGCGGGAGTTCGTGCACAGGCTTGCACTCGTTCAGGCATGCTTGCCGATGACTTTTTAATTTACGAAAAACCCGGAGTAATAAATGTTTGCAATGCACCTTCACCCGCTGCAACGGCTTCTCTTGCTATTGGCGAAACCATTGCGGCTGTTGCAATTAAACACCTGTAAATTCATTTATTGCTAAAATTCTGAGTTCTTACCAACTCCCCTTTTTCATCCCACACTTTCCACTCACCAATTTTTTCGGCTTGAATATATTCACCTTCAGTTTGCTTTTGTCCGTTTTCATAATAATAATCCCAATGTCCTTGTTCCTTGCAATGACGGTAGTTTCCCTGTTCCTTCACTTGTCCGTTTTCGTACCAGCGTGTACAAGAACCGTTCATAAAGTCAGTTTCGTAAGTTACTTCATTTTGCTTTTTCCCATTATCGTAATAATCAATCCACAAACCGTTTATTTTTCCATCAGTTATCTGAGTTTCATTCATCAAATTACCTGTTTCAAACCATGAACGATTGGTTCCGGTTTCCTTACCGGTTTTATACTCAATTTCAATTGATTTCTTTCCGTTTGGAAAAAAAACAACAACTTTTCCTGTAAAAGGTTCATTTGTATCTTTAATATAAGTAATTCCATTTTTTATTTCAATGCCCTCAAATGTAACCTCTTGGGCAAACATGAATTGTGAAAAAAGAACCGAAATCAAGATAATATTAATTTTCATTTTGTATTTATTTTTTACAATATTTTACGCCCTGCCGGCTATTCGTTGCTATACTTTAGATGAGCATAATTTGAGTTTTTATTTTTTATGACCTCACCCCCAACCTCCTTCTATATTAGCAGGATGAAAACTCACTCGCAGGATGCGAGCAAGTACGGGGAGTTATAAATTCCCCCATATCGCTCAAGCGTCCGCTTGGGCGAAGATTTGATTTTCTTTTTGGCACAAGCGGACGCTTGAGCGATATGGGTGTGGTTAAACAATTGAACATTTGAATAATTGAACCCCAGTGAATTATGCTGCGCATTTCACGGGGCAGGCATTTAAACATTCGAATGAAAGGCAATACAGATTGTCATTTTGGTTGATGGTTTTCGGTTTAACTGTAAACCACAAACTAAAAACAACTTAACCGTAGTGATTTATTTTGCACAAAACTAATAAATAATTGCAATCTTTGTAAATTAATATACTAAAAAATATGTCAAAAAAAAGAGCTGATAATAAAAGCGGGCTAAACAGAAAAAAGGTTAAAGGTTTTGTTCACGGATTATTTAACAACAATCCCTTACGCACATATAATTACAAGCAAGTTTGCAAACAATTGGAAATAGAAGGGGATTCAGAAAAACAATTGGTTATTCTGGCTTTACAGGATTTAGCAGAATTTAAAGTTTTAGATGAAGTTTACCCGGGAAAATATAAGTTAACATCACCTAAAGGTTACATAACCGGAACCGTAGAACTAAGAGGAAACGGTGAGGGAACAATTATTGCTGACCAAATTTCCGACGAAATAACAGTTTCTCAAAATAACCTGAATCATGCTTTAAACGGCGATATTGTAAAAGTTTATCTTTATGCCCGTAGCCGCCAAAATACACTTGAAGGCGAAGTTGTTGAGATAATTAAACGTTCAACTAATACTTTTGTAGGTGTTATTGAAACATCGGGCTCTTATGCGTTTTTAATTCCCGACGGGAAAAATATGCCTTACGATATTTTTATTCCGGCAAAAAACCTGAATAGTGCCAGACAAGGTCAAAAAGCGATTGTATGTATTGAAGAATGGCCTCAAAGAAGTAAAAGCCCAATTGGCAAAGTTATTGAAGTTCTTGGATATGCCGGCGAAAATAACGTTGAGATGCATGCCATTCTTGCAGAATTTAATCTGCCTGCAAGATTTACTAATGAGGTTGAAAAAGCTGCTGAGCAGATTTCAACACAAATTCCTGCAAAAGAGATTTCCGCCCGTCGCGATTTTAGAAATGTTATTACATTTACAATTGACCCGGAAGATGCAAAAGATTTTGATGATGCACTTTCACTAAAAAAACTTAAAAACGGAAACTGGGAAACAGGTATTCATATTGCTGATGTAACTTATTACATAACTGAAAATTCCATATTGGAAAAAGAAGCATATTCAAGAGCTACTTCGGTGTATCTGGTTGATAGAGTTGTGCCTATGCTTCCCGAAAAACTTTCAAATCAACTTTGTTCGCTTCGCCAAAATGAAGATAAACTTTGTTATTCTGCCGTTTTTGAGATTGATGAAAATGCTGTTCTGCATAACGAATGGTTTGGCAGAACAATAATTAACTCGAACAGACGATTTAATTATGACGAAGCTCAGCAAATAATAGAAACAAGAAAAGGCGATTTCAGTACTGAAATTTTAACACTGCACAATCTTGCAAAAAAGTTACGCATTAAAAGATTCCAGAAAGGCGCTATTGATTTTGATAAAGTTGAAGTAAAATTCAATCTTGACGAAAACGGAAAACCACTAAATGTGTATTTCAAAGAAAATAAAGATTCTAATAAACTTATAGAGGAATTTATGTTGCTCGCCAATAAAAGAGTTGCAGAATTTATCGGTAAAAAGAAAGATGAAAAAGCGACTAAAACTTTTGTTTACCGCATTCACGATAAACCCGACCCTGAAAAACTACGCTCTTTTGCAAACTATATTAAAATGTTTGGTTACAAAATAAATTTTGGCTCAAATAAAGCCATTGCAAGCTCTTTGAATAAACTTTTATCGGAGTTGGATGGAAAATCTGAAAAAAATATGATAGAAAATATAGCAATCCGTGCAATGGCAAAAGCCGAATATTCGACACATAACATCGGACATTATGGACTTGGTTTTTCATATTATACACATTTTACTTCGCCAATAAGGCGGTATCCCGATATGATGGTTCATCGCTTATTACATCATTATTTAGCCAAAGGTAAAAGTGTTAACGCAGAGGATTATGAACTAAAATGTAAACATTCTTCCGAAATGGAGCAAATATCTGTAAATGCCGAAAGAGCTTCAACCAAATACAAGCAGATTGAATACATGAGCGATAAAATAGGAGTTGAATTTGACGGTGTAATATCGGGTGTTACCGAAAAAGGAATATATGTAGAAATTGTTGAGAATAAATGCGAAGGTATGATTTCGCTTCGCAACCTGGATGATGATTTTTATGTCTTCGATGAAAAAAATTATCTTATTTACGGTAAATATCATAAAAAACGCTATCGTCTTGGTGATTCGGTTAGAATAGAAGTTGCAAAAATAAACCTGCAGAAAAGATTTCTTGATTTTAAAATAGTAAAACCTTAAGTGATTGATAACTCGTTGTCTTCCATAGATTTACTCACGAAAACAATAAAAAGATAAAAATAGGTTTCATTGAAGTTAATCCTTATTTATTAAGAGGGGTTCTAAAAATTAGATTTTTCGAGGCGGACAAGATTTTAAAACCGTAGTTTACTATTGTTCACCCTGTTAAATAATTCAAATTTTATTGTAGTATTTTTAATTTTAACAGTATTTAACAGGGTAAATGAGAACTTAGCGAAGTTTACCCTATTGAACTTGTTCTTTAGGGCGATCTCATTCACCCCGTTAGATATTAGTTAATTAAAAGAGAGAGCATTCTTTATATGTCTGTATCTAACGGGGCAAGCACTTTTAAAAAACAATTAATATGTGAGTAATTTTAAAATTGAAGTCCAACAAAGAAAAAGCAATTTTTAGAAGTCCCGTTAAATTAATTTGTCTTGCAATTATTGTGTTTAAAAGTCTGAAATTTGCCGGCTTCATTTAAAGGTTGTTATTTTTCCTGTGCCTGCCTGTAACAAAGTGTTAAATTTTATTGCGTACCAGCATTAAAATATTTTCTTTATCGATAGGCGAAATACGGGCTTCGAATAAGCACATACCCTTAGGCGTATTCATTTCATATTCTACCATTTGAATCTTACACGTTGTTAAGGCTTGATTTATACAAAGACGAACTTTCTGAAGCATATCGTTTTTAAAAAAGTCTTCCAGCGTTTTTCCAATTACCGATTCAACAGGAACATCAAACTCGTGGTAAATATCGGGTTTAAAAAATCTGTAAACTCCATTTTTATTTACAATAAATATTAAATCGGGGATTGCATCTAATAATGCACGGTATTTTTGTTCGCTTTCGCGTAAATTTCTTTCAATGGTTTTACGTTCCGAAATATCTCTTATACTTGCCTGTAAATATTTCTTATTTTTCAGGCTAAGCACATTTAAGCTTACTTCTGCATCGAACAAAGTGCCATCTTTCTTTTTATATTGCCAGTAATAAGTGCTTACCTTTCCCTGGTATGCTTCATCAACTTTTATTTTTCTTTTTTCAACTGTTGAGGTTCCATTCGGCTGAAACTCAGGCATAAGACTTAGCAAATTTAAACCTATTAGTTCTTCACGGTTAAAGCCAAATAACTTTTCTGTTTTTTCGTTGCAATCAAACACTTTGTCTTTATCAACTAAAATAATAGCATCACTTGCTTCTTTAAACAACGAAAAATATTTTTTCTGACTTTCGAGCAGAATTTCCTCCGATTTTTTTTGATTGGTAATATCAATAAGATAACCTAAAATATCGGTAATATTATTTTTTTTGTCGCGAATAATGCTGGCAAAATCTTTTACCCACAAAAACGTTCCATCTTTACGAACCATTCTATAAGGTGAAAATTCAATATTTAAAGCATTGCGGTTTAGGGCTTCGTTTCGTTCTTCAATGTGGTATTTCATGTCATCAGGATGAATAATTGCATCATAAGTTATTTGTTCTTTAAAAAAATCGTCAGGAGAATAGCCAAGCACATCCCTAACATTTTCAGAAATATAAACAATTTTACTTGTTGTGTCGGCTTTAATTCTGGCAATAACTACGCTTCCCTGGATAAACATAGCCCGCTCTTCGAGCAAGGTTATATTTGTTTCTCTTAATTCTTTTTCGATATTTTTTTGACGTGAAATATCTGTTGTAGAGCCTGCAAAGCGAATTGGTTTCCCGTTATCATCAAAAAGTAAAACTCCACGTTCAATTACCCAAACATAATTTCCGTTTTTATGTTTCAAACGAAATTCATTTTCATAAACAGGAATTTGTCCGGAAATATAATCATTCAGGCATTTTTTACTTATCTCAAAATCATCGGGATGAATAAGCCCATCGTGAACTCCAAACTCATTTTTTAATTCATAATCTTCGTAACCCAAAAGCGCTTTCCAACGTGGCGAAAGGTAAACAGTTCCTGAAATCATATCCCAGTCCCAAATCCCATCGTTACTACCTTTAGCTACAAGCGCATAGCGTTCCTGCGTTTTACGAAGTTCATTAAGATTATTCTCTCTTTCAGTAACATCTAATGTCCATATTAGTATGCGGTAAATTTCGCCTCTTTCGTTCATAACAGGGTCAATGTGAGTTTCGTTCCAAACTTCCATTTCCTGTATCAATATCTTTTCTTTATAAACTATACTATGTCCTTTTTTAGCTTCTTCAAACTTTTGTATGAAATTTTTCTGACGTTCTTCGCCCGGAACAAAATCAAGTATATTATCGCCGCGTTTAATGTTACAGTTAAATTCTTTCAAAATAATATCGCGGGCGGCTTTGTTAAATGCAACGAGTTTAAAATTAATATCGCTAAGATAAAACCGCTGAATACTGCTATCAAACATTGGCCTAAGTTCGTTTCTGGTTTCTTCAAGGTCTTTTTCTATTCTTTTGTTATCGGTAATATCTAATAATGATATGCAAAATCTATCAATGTTATCTTTTTCATCGTAAACTATAGGATAAATAGTAATTTTAAAATAACGTTGCTCTTTTCCAATAGTGGCAGTGCGTTCAAGAAAATGTGAAACTCCTTCTAAAGCTGCTTTAAATAAATTTTTTAATTCTTCGTACAATAAAAAGTAAAAAACATCAAAAATAGAATCGCCTGTTTTATAATTTCTTTTAAATATTTTGATTTGATATTGTTGAGCTAACTTATTCATATCAATAAGACATAATTCCTTATCAACTAAATAAATAGCTTCGGTAGCCCCGTTAAAAATAGCTCTTAAATCAGCAATATAATTTCTTGATGATGATTCAGCATTCTTTTTTGATGTAATGTCTTTACAATAACATACTAAACCAAATGCTTCATCAATTTCATCTTTTAATATTGAAAACGAAAGAAAAACGTATTTCTGTTCTTTGTTTGCCCAAAGAAATGATAATTCTGTTTCGTATCTTTCAACTTCAAGCGTCTTTTCAAGCACTTGTTTCAAAATAATTTGATTATTATTTTGATTAAAAAACTCAAAAAAATTAATGTTAATTATTTTTTCCCTTTTTAATCCAAAAATTCGTTCCGCTCCTTTGTTGCAAAAAGTAATTTTTCCGTTTAATGAAATAGTAAATATTGCATCGTAAATATGTTCAATCAGGTTTTCATTTAACCTGGAGTGATGGTCGAACTGATGTTTTGAGTAAACCAAATCAATAGTTATTCCGAGTGTTACTTTGTCAATCGGCTTAACTAAATATCCATAAGTTGATGATTTTATGGCACGATTAACGGTGGTTTCATCGGTATAGCTTGACACATAAATAATAGGTACATCAAATTCATAGTAAATTTTTTTGGCGGCAGTAATTCCGTCAATATTTCCCGGAAGATTTATATCCATTAAAACTATGTCGGGACGAATTTCACTGCACTTTTTAATTGCCGGTAAAGCTTCGGTATATGCGCCTATAAGTTCGTGCCCCAACTCATTAATAAATAATGAATATACCGATAATAGCATATTATCGTCTTCAACAATAATGATTTTTTTCCCATTCATTTGCTTATTCTTAATAATCGTTACTACTCAGCAACAAAAGTATAATTTTTTTTTGATATTAACAGCAGTCTGTTGATATCTTTTGTTAATACGTCATTTTCCGTATGGTAAGGGGCACATCGCTTCGCTGTGCTACACTCTGTTATTGACACATCCATTAAAAACTCTCAAAATGTTTTGGATGCACTTTGTACATTGTCTAAGATGCCGGTTATCTGTTGAGTAGTAACAAATTATTATTGCATATATTTCTGAATCGAAAATTTTTCTCAATTTTGAAATACATACGAAATAATATTTGCTCCCATTTTAAGCGCTTGTGTACGTTTTTCTTCCGAGTCTTTGTGAACATCAGCATCTTCCCATCCGTCGCCTAAATCACATTCATAATCGTAAAAGCAAACTAAGCGACCTTCGTAAAAAATGCCGAACCCTTGTGCAGGTTTTCCATCGTGTTCGTGAATTTTTGGCAGCCCGTTGGGAAATTCAAATTTCTGGTGATAAATAGCTTGCGAAAAAGGCAATTCCACGAAATCGGCTTCAGGAAAAACTTTTTTCATTTCGCGACGCACAAATTCATTAATTCCGTAGTTGTCGGAAATATGAAGAAACCCGCCGGATATAAGATAATTACGTAAATTCTGAACTTCCTGTGGTGTAAAAACAACATTCCCATGACCCGTTATATGAACAAATGGATAATTAAAAAGGTCGGGACTGCCAACTTCAACGGTAGCAGGGTCGGGATTAATATCAGTACCAATATTTTTATTGCAAAATTTTATCAGATTTGGGAGCGAAGTTGGGTTTGCATACCAATCGCCGCCCCCGTTATATTTTAGTAATGCTATGCGAACAGAACTGTTTTGCGAATAACAAGTGGACGTACTTAATATCAGTAAGAAAATGGAATTTAATATTAATAGAATTTTTCTTTTAAATTTATTTTTCATCTCGGTGGTATATAGTTATATATGGATTTTTATTGCGTTTATTAAGGAAGTGCATAACCCTATCAATAAATCCGGGTTCAATAAGTGTATCGCAAACAAGTTCTGGAAACAGCATATTCATGGAATCTACCCTTTGGAAAAGGTTTTCTTTTTCAAGAAAAATAAAATAGTTAGGTAATTTTATGTTATGCTTAATTAAATACTCTTTTGTTTGTGCTAATTTATAATAAGGATAAATACCAGAAGTATAGTAGTATGATTTCCAATTAACCAAATAAAATCTTGGAATCATAGGACTTGGGTTGTGGTTCATATCATCAATAACAATGTAAGTTATCTTTTGATTTTTAAGGTATGTCATGGCTTCTACATAAGAGCGTTTTGTATAAGTTAACGAAAGGGGGATTAAAAGAATAACATTAAGTGTCCAAAAAAATGCCCAGGATGCAAAAAGAAGTTTCTTTTGTTTTTGCCAGTAGTTAGAAGTGGCTATAAACTCGTTCCATCCAATAACTCCAGTGATAATGATAAGTGGTAAAATGGGCAGAATAAAACGTTCCTGGCGATTAGGGAAATATATATGGAATAGTAGGAATAACAATGCGGGAAGAAAAACGAGGAGGTGTTTTTTCCACGTTTTTAACCACCCAAAAAACAAGAAAAAACTCACGGGTGGAAGAAGCAATCCGAGAATTAGCAAAATGTAATTATACCAGTTACCTGTAAAATAAGTATAACGATTATTAAGGTTATATTTTATGTATTCCGAAAGCTCGGCAAATGGTCGTTTCCAAATAAAATAATCTGTAACACCTTGAAATAAAATAAATGAGACAATAGTACCTGTACTAAAAAATATAGCAGGGTTCCATTTTTTTTTAATTATTAATGCTAATACTAAGCCGGCAATAAGCAATATAGCCTGAAACCGTACAGAGATGCTTAATCCGCAAATAAATCCGGCTAAAAACATGATAGTCTTATTTTTTTCTTTTGAAAGTGATTTTAGAACATACCACAATCCCCACATAAAAAAAGGAATACAAGCATATTCAACTAAATTACGAACACTTAAAAAAGGAAAAAGCCAACCTATTGAAAGTAAGAGAGCTACTTGTAAAGCTGATTTTTTATTGCTAATATGAAGAGTAATTTTATATCCAAAAATAATAATAAGCAAAGAAAATGCAGCATGAAACAATCGTATTAAATACATTTTAAATTGTGGCTCGCAAATACCAATAAACTCGAAAAAACTAAAAAACAGGTAATGAATGCCAACGTAAAACAGACTATGCCCCGAAGGAGTTGTTGCGCCATAAGCCGGAAGCCATTTGTTGTCGTCGTAATCATCAACCCACATTTGAGCTTGCTCAATAACAAGGTAGTGGTCGTCCATCATGGCATAGCCCTTAGAAAACAAAACGGCAAGCAATCTGAAAAAAATTGCTAAAATAATTATAAGTGTAAAAGGCTTTTCAGCCCATAATTTTCTTAAAGAGTACATTTTTTTTAAAGGCTTAAAATTACTCATTTTAAAGTTTTATTTTCTGATTTAACCCAAAGGTAATAAGGTTAAAAATTAATGGGTTCGATGTTTTTATCAAGGTAATAAGGTTATTAAGCATGAAATTGCATAACGTGAGTTATTAGCAATGATGTAGCAAAATTACATTACTTTTGCGTAAGGTGAGTTTGTAATAAAAAATTCTGTACTTTTGCCTTAAAATTTACAGTTAGGAAACATCCACGACTATATAAAGACACACAAGGGAATGATTATATTAGCGGTTGAGGTTAAGGGATGAGATTGAAAAAAGATTGAGAAGACAAGATTGAAAAGATTGAGAAAACAAGATTGATAAGATTGGGAAAACAAGATTGAAAAAGATTGAGAAGAAAA
>Ga0210051_1007281_pt1 | contig 10338 bp, 10 predicted proteins | sample CryGey092014_all_FD_185464 | JGI IMG/M metagenome (GOLD analysis project Ga0210051, IMG submission 185464) | Groundwater microbial communities from aquifer - Crystal Geyser CG23_combo_of_CG06-09_8/20/14_all (SPAdes) (version 2) | ecosystem: Environmental > Aquatic > Deep subsurface > Groundwater...
GAATTATGTGATTCAGGGCAAAAAGGCCCTCGCCGCCACGTCCAACAAAAAAATACGGCTCGGAAACTTCCACTGAAAACCAAGTTGTCTTGCCATTATCTTCGTTAATATCAATTTCTTTCACATTTATTGTGGTTTTTTCAATCAGTTCTTTTATTAAATTTTGTATTTCTGATTTATCCATGTTATGTTTCTATTTTGTCGCCATGGACTATAATACTAAGCTTTTTTTTATTGGCATGAATCTGCTGGCCTATAGCAAAGACATTGTTGGTAATCCAGTACAATGCAACTGCGCCAGAAACACTGTAAGCGATAAAGGCGACAATGAAAGGAAAAATATATTTCATCTGCATATTCATGCTTTTGCCAAAACTTTCCTGAAAAGAACCGGATTTTTGGGCAGAGACAGCGGGTTTCGGCATAAAGTACGCTTGGAAAAACTGCGATATGCCGGCAAGAATTGCCAAGATTAAGCTTTTCTGGCCGATATCAAGCAGGCCCAAAAAGTTCATGTTTATATTTTCAGGGACATGAATGAATGAATATAAAAGCCCGCCGTCAAATTTTATACCTTTGTAAAAAACATAATAAAGAGCGAAAATTATCGGCAATTGAATCAAAACCAAAAGGCAGCCGGAAAAGGGATTGGTTTTGTGCTTTTTGTAAAGCGCCATTGTTTCTTTGGCTTGCTCTTCTTTATTAGCCCTGCTTGTTTTGATTTTTTTAAGTTCGGGAGCAAGTAAATTCATTTTGGCCTGATTTTCAATAGAACGCTGAGAAAGAGGAAAAAGCGCGATTTTGACGAGAATTGTAAGAATAATAATTGCAATACCAACATCTCCGCCGGGAATTATTGAAACCAAAAAAGCCAAAACGTTCACGAGAGGATTATATAAAACTGTATTCCAAATTTGACTAAGCATTCTCTTATTCTATATGAAAGAACAAAAAAATGCACCTCTCCCCGGCGCCATGCGCCTGCCCCTCTCCAAAATAATATTTTGGAGAGGGGTTAGGGGTGAGGGCTACTTTAGCGGGTCAATATTATTTTTCTGCCACGGATGGCAGCGAAAAACTCTTTTTATGGAAAGAAAAAATCCTCTTGTCGCGCCATATTTTTGTATCGCTTCTTTTGAATATTCGGAGCAAGTAGGATAAAAAACACAGCTGGGTCTTTTAAAACCAGAAACATATTTCTGATAGAAAGAAATAGATTTTATTAAAAAAGATTTCATATTTTATTTAAAATAATTTTTATGTCTTCTTCAATAACTTCCGGCAAATTTTTTTCTTTTTGTTTATTAAAAATAAACACACCAACAAAATCATTCGGAATTTTATTCCAATACTTTTCCAATATCAAATATCCTTTTCTTCTTAAAAAATTTCTTTCAGTAGCTTTTTTTTCAACTGTTTTGGGCACGATAAAAGAAACCCGCGGGGAAGTGTTGTCTTTATTAAAGAAATATTTAAGATTCAGGCTGTGAGAACCGATAAAAATACTTTTTTTAAAAATTTTTTCTATCGTTTTTTTATCGGCTCTGTTTTTTTTAGGGAGCATATTAGATAGTTATAAAGTAAAAAGTTATAAAGTTCATAAAGATTAAATTACTTTAAAAATTTTCAACATTATAAACTTGATAACTTAAACTGTACTCAGTTTGGCTCATCCTTTTCTTCTCCTTCTTAAAAGTACCCCCCTCCCGGTTTTAGTTTTAGATCTTACTAAAAATCCGTGCGCTTTTGCCCTTTTTCTTTTTTTAGGCTGGTATGTTTGTGACATAAATATATTCTATAACATTATTTTTTGTAAATCAACTGATTAATATACCAATAAAATAAAAGCTAAAAAGCATGCCCCGTACCAAGCTTTGCTTTGGTTTGGAATTATCAACATCTTATAAACATAGTTAATAAGATTGCGGTAGTTCATTTCTGTTAAGAGAATAGTATAATATAAAACCATGGACACAAAACAGCTTTGGAAAAATTGTTTGGTTGAAATTGAGGGAACTGTTTCGAAGGCAAATTTCAGCACTTGGTTTAAAAATACCTGTATTTTAAGGGAGGACACTGGCATTATCTATGTCGGCGTGCCGAACGAGTTCGTGCGCGATTGGCTTAAGAATAAATACCATAAACTTATCACTAAAACCATAGCTGACGCGTATAAGAATATGCGCGCCGTAGAATATATCATCACTAAAATAGAGGCTGTCAAACAGGAATTGCCCAAAACAAATGAGGATTACGCAAATAAAGAGCTTCCTTTAAAAGATTTGTATATAAATCCGGAGGACAATTTGAATCCGCGTTATCATTTCGGTTCTTTTATAGTGGGATCTTTTAATGAACTTGCATATGCCGCGTCTCAAGCAATAATAGAAAAGCCGGGGACAAAATTCAATCCATTTTTTGTTTACGGAGGCACTGGGCTTGGTAAGACGCACTTAATCCAAGCAATAGGAAATTCAATAAAAGAAAAATATCCGAATAAAAAAGTGCACTATATAACGTTGGAGAAGTTCGCCACAGATTTGATTAACTCTTTTCAGGCCGGGAACAACAAAACAAATTCTTTCAAAGAGAAATACCGAAAATATGACCTTTTAATTATAGATGATATCCAGTTTATCGGCAAAATGGAAAAAACCCAAGAAGAACTTTTTCATACATTCAATACTTTCAAGGAAAACAACAAGCAAATTATTTTTTCTTCCGACAAACATCCCAATTATATTCCCGGCCTGGAGGAGCGCCTGAAGTCCCGTTTTGCCGCCGGGATGATAGTGGATATTTCCGAACCGGAATATGAATCCCGCCTCGCAATTTTAAAAGTAAAATCGCAAGAGCTTGGTGTTGATTTAGATCAAGAAATAATGGACTATGTGGCTTTTGTTATTCAAGGGAATATTCGCGAGTTAGAGGGAAGTTTAAATGCCATAATTTGCCAATATCGCCTAAAAAACAAGCTGCCTTCTATTTCTGAAGTAAAAAATCTGCTTAAAAACAATATAAAACCCAAGAAAAACGTGGCGATAAAAGACGTGGTAAAAATAGTGAGCGATTATTATAGTTTAGAGGAGGCGTCAATTTATGAGAAAACAAGAAAAAAAGAAATTGTAAAAGCAAGGCAAGTGGTAATGTATTTATTAAGAGAAGATTTTAATGTGTCATATCCTTTAATTGGGCAGAAGTTGGGCGGAAAAGATCACACAACAGTAATACATTCATATTTAAAAATAAAAACAAATATAAAAAACGATCCGCAGCTGCTGCAAGAGTTGGAACAAATACGTGTTATGTTTAAATAACTGTTAATAAATAGTTTAAAAACAGCAATAATTAAAATAAAAAATGTTGATAAAAAATGATAAAAATAGAATGAATAAAATTTAAGCCGTATAAAGTGGCAGATAAAAAAAATTATTAGAATAAAATTAAATTTTAAACCGCTAAAACAACCATACAAAACAACAAAAAACATGTTTATCCACTTATCAACAGAATTAATAATATTAATAAATTAAATATAAAAGATATAAACAAATATATGAAAACAGAATGTAATATAGAAAAAACAAGAAATGCAATTTTTCAATCAGAAAGGATAACCGGCAAAAACTTAACTCTGCCGATTTTAAACTCCATTCTTCTTATTGCATCCCAAAAATCTTTGAAATTTCGCGCGACAAATTTAAGCCTTGGTGTTGAAATTGAAATTCCGGCGAAGGTTGAGAAAGAGGGTATTGTGGCAGTTTCCGGATCGGTTTTGGTTGGTGTTTTTTCCAATATTTTTCAAAACGAGAACGTCTTTCTTGTAGGAGAGGGCGGAAATTTGTTGATTAAAACAAAAAAAAGCCAGATAAAAGTAAAAGGCCAGGTGCCCGACGACTTCCCGACCATACCTGTAATTTCCGGAACAATTTTTAAAATAGAATCCAAAAAATTAACAAACGGCATAAAATCCGTATACTACAGCTCTTCTGTGTCTGATATAAAGCCGGAAATTTCAAGCGTTTATGTTTATTCCAATGAGGATAATTTGGTGTTTGTTTCCACAGATTCATTCAGGTTGGCAGAAAAAAAAATTAGAATAAAGGGGCTTGAAGAAATTCCAGGCATTCTTATTCCTTTTAAAAACATTCCCGAGATATTGCGAATTTTCGGAGAATTTTCAGGAGAGATAAGGGTGTGTTTTAATAAAAATCAAATTTCATTTTCTTCTGACGGTATTTATTTAACCTCGCGGATTATTGACGGGGTTTTCCCCGACTATCGCCAGATTATTCCAAAAGAATTCAAGACTGAGGCCGTTGTGCTCAAACAAGACCTCTTGAACGCGCTCAAACTTTCAAATATTTTTTCGGACAAATTTAATCAAGTAAACCTTACAATCAAGCCTAAAGAGAAAATTTTTGAACTTTCTTCCCAGAATAACGATATTGGAGAAAACAAAACATATTTAGACGCAACCACCTCAGGGGAAAATATCGCGCTTAGTTTTAATTATAAATATTTTTTCGACTGCCTCCAATCTATAAATACAGACAGTGTATCTATAAAATTGAACGAAGCATCAAAACCAATAACAATCTCTGGAGTGTCGGACAATACTTTTACCTATCTTATAATGCCAATGAATCGGTAGTTGGAACATGATTGAAATAAAAAACCTGCTTTTGAAGTTTAATAATTTTCTTCTTTCTGAAGAAGCTAAAAAAGAGTCTATTAGAAAAATTATTTCCGAGATTATTAAAACACAGATAAAAACAGAAGATATAAAAATAAAAAACAATACAGTTTATTTGGATATAAAACCAATTTATAAAAATGAAATTTTCTTGAAAAAAGATAAAATTTTTTCCGAACTGGAAGCTGTTTTTGGTAAAAAAGTTCCGCAAAATATCAGATGATTATTGTTGCATCCTGAAGATAGAGGAAGTTTCAGAACGATTATAGGCTGTGTCATAGGAAATTATTTTTAGGGTGTTTTCGCTTATTAAATTATCTAAATCAGAAGGAGTAAAAGAGAAATTGAATGGCGGCTTAACAGTGCCTAAATAAGCGTCGTTTATAAAAACCTCTATTTTTTGGAGTGGAAAAATACTGGAACTTGAAATTTTCAGCTGTATTTTTTGATTGGATGGATAAATTGTATTTGTGTTCGGCTCAATAATTAAAACAATTGGCTTGTTTTCTTCAATATGGACATCATCTGTTCCTTGCGGTATTTCAAATTGGGTTGTAATTGAATATTTATATTTGTTCTGCGCCCACCAATTTTGCACAGGTATTTCCCAATGACTGAACTGCCTATTGTCGGCTGGGTTTATCGGAGGCGCTCCTAGAATATCATCCCTATTTATCCAATAAAGAATTGAATGCACGTTTGTTATGATTTTTTCCTGTTTTGTTTCCTTGGGCGTGTTTTCTGTCGCCAGCTTTCCTGAAATTTTGTCTATGAAAAAATACTCATTGCCCTGCCAGAATCCGCGCAGAACAGGTTTTGTTTTTTCAGAGTCAATTTCCAAATTCGGTTTTTCAAATTTTTCGTTCGGCAATATTTTCAGCGCTTCAGTTATAAATTTATTCCAGATCGGTCCAGCCATGGCGACACCTCCTTTTTTCATGGGTTTGTTGTCATTATTGCCCGCCCAAACACCAACGGAAATGGAAGGGGTATATCCCACAGTCCAAGCGTCCTTATTATTGTTTGTCGTTCCGGTTTTTACGGCTATATTTTTGCCCGGAATGTTTAATGTTGAATTTGCCCCGAATGTCGGCGTGCGGGCGGCATTATCTGAAAGAATATTTGAAATGATTAAAGCGGTATTTTTAGGCAGAACTTTTTTTGGGTTTGGCGGTGATTCTTCCAAAATTTTGCCGGCACTGTCTTCAATTTTTAGAATTCCAGTATATGGATTCCTTACCCCATCGTTGGCAAATACCCCAAAAGCCGAAGTCATATCCAAAAGTGATACTTCTCCGCCTCCGATTACTAAAGTAAGCCCGTATCGGCTCGGATCGGTTAAGGTGCTGATACCCATGTCTTCCGCTGTTTTAAGCGCATCCGGAAGACCCACCAAATAAAATAATTTTACTGCCGGAATATTAATTGATTGCCCTAATGCGTTTCGAAGAGTCATTGGTCCGCGGGTTTTCCCATCATAATCGTCCGGCTTATAGCAGTTTTTTTGATTATGTCCCGGCAACGCTTTGCCGTAAGCATTACAAGTAGTTTGAAATTCTGTCGGCAGATCAAAAAGCACCGAGTCGGGAGTAAAGCCTTTATTGAAAGCTGTAGCATAAATAAAAGGCTTAAATGAAGAGCCGGGCTGCCGGTGCGCTGTCGCTATATTATAATTGCCATCAATTGTTTTATCAAAATAATCGCGCGAGCCGACCATTGTTAAAATTTGCCCGGTTTTGGGATCAATTGCCACCAGTCCGGCATTTTTACCATTCCAGTCTTTTTCATTTTGCAAAGCTCCCTCTTTTACAATTTGTTCCGCTTTTTGCTGTAAATCATAATCAAGTGTCGTTGTAACTTTAAGTCCGCCTTGTTCAATCCGGTTATCTCCGTATTTTTGTTCCAAATAATCCTTGATAAAAAAAACAAAATGTGGAGCCTTAATGCCTCCGACAGCCTGAGGTTGAAAAAAAACTGTTTCATCTTTTGCTTTATTGTAATCATCTTCTAAAATAAAACTAAGCTCTCTCATCCTAAAAAGCACGAAATTTTTTCTTTCATCAAGTTTGTCTTTGTTTTTTCCGTAAGGCGAAAGAAAGGTGGGGGATTGCGGAATGGACGCCAAATATGCCGCTTCTGCGAGCGTTAAGTCTTGCGCTTTTTTATTGAAATAGGTTTCAGACGCTTCTTCTATTCCATAAATATTTCCGCCGTAAGGAGCCTCGTTCAAATAATATTCCAAAATTTTTTCCTTTGGCATTGATTGGTCGATTTTTACAGCCAGGACCCACTCTTTTATTTTTCTGCCTATGCTTTTTTTTGAATTGAGCAGTGTGTTTTTTACCAATTGCTGGGTAATAGTAGATCCGCCTTGTGTTTTTCCCACGCCAAACAAATTTGACATAACAGCGCGAATAATGGAAGTCACCCTTATCCCTTTATGATTATAAAAATCCGAGTCTTCGACGGCAACCGTCGCATTCTTGATATTGGACCCCATTTCTTCAAAAGAGATATTTGTTCTTTTTATGTCATTATGAATGTTGTAAAGCAGAATTTTCCCCGTGCGGTCATATATCTCGGTGGAGCTTACTATTTTCCTGTCTTCAAACGAACGGAAATCCGGAATTTTAATGGAAGACAGCCAGATAATGCCGATGCTGACGATGAAAATAAAAGCGCCGGTGCAGAATAATGCCAGATTTTTTAAAAATCTCCTGTTTTTATGTCTTTTTACCACAACTATAATATAGCAGAAAATATGTTATAATCCAGAGAATGAAAATAATAACTGACGAAAAAAAAATAGATGAGATTTTAACAAGATCAATTAATAAAATTTATCCCTCAAAGGAAGCTCTGAAAAATGTGCTGCTTTCTGGCAAACAGATGCGTGTTTATATCGGCATAGACCCAACAGCCACATATGTGCATATTGGACATTCAACAAACTATATTTTGCTTAAAAAATTTCACGAACTTGGCCACAAAATTATAGTTTTGATAGGGGATTTTACTGCTCGGATTGGCGATCCAAGCGACAAAACCTCGCTTCGTAAAAAACTTTCAATTTCAGAAGTAAAAAACAATTTGGAAACATATAAAAAACAAATTGGAAAAATTATTGATTTTAATGATAAAAAAAATCCTGTACAATTTGCATTTAACTCAAAATGGCTTGCAGGGATGCTCTTTGGAGAAGCTATGGATCTTGCCTCAAACTTTACCATGCAACAAATGATGGAGCGCGATATGTTTCAAAAAAGAATCAAAGAAAATAAGCCGATTTATATGCATGAATTTTTTTATCCGCTTATGCAAGGATATGACAGTGTTGCTCTTAATGCAGATATTGAAATAGGCGGAACAGACCAGACGTTTAATATGCTTGTCGGCAGAATTTTAGTAAAAAACTTGCAAGGACGGGAAAAATTTGTAATTACCACAACTCTTCTTGAAAACCCGATAACAAAACAAAAATTAATGAGTAAAAGCTTGGGAACAGGAATTGGACTTAATGAATCACCAATAGATATGTATGGCAAGACAATGTCTCAGGCAGATGAAAACATTCCACAATTGTTTACAGATTGCACTTATATTGGAATGGACGAAATAAATAAGATAAACGAAAAATTAAAAGAGGGAAAGATTAATCCCCGTGATTTAAAAATGAAACTTGCATATGAAATTGTAAAAATTTATCACGGAGAAAAAAAGGCGAAAGAAGCTGAAGAAAATTTTGCAAAAACTTTTCAAAAAAAAGAAATTCCTGAAAAAATAGAGGAAGTAGTATGTAATACCGGAGAATTGTTAAGCAATGTTTTAATAAACAATAAGATTTTAAAATCTAAAAGCGAATGGAGAAGGTTAATTGAAGGGAATGCGATTCATGATTTAATTCAGAACAAAAATATATCTGACTCCAATACTAAAATAACAAAAGACTTGACTCTTAAAATAGGCAAAAAAAGATTCTTGAAGATTGTAAAAAAATAATCCCGCCGCTGGCGGGATTATTTTTTAATGGTATCAGCTGTCCGGGTCATCTTCCTCATATTCTAGACCGCTAATTTCTTCCGGCGGTTCGTCTGTATCACTGTCCAGACTTTCATCATCAACACTGCCTATTTTGAAACTTTGCTCCTCCATTAACTCGTCATCATAATTCATAGACATTTAAAAATTATTTATAATTTCCTATTTTGTATCAAAATCCAAGATAGTTGGCAATAGAATATGTGGATAACTTATCTCAAATGCGCAAAAGCCGTTAATGCAACAGCAATAGCATCCAATTCATCGTCTGATTTTTTGGAATTGTCTATATCAACCAGCATTTTTACCATTTTCATCACTTGTTCTTTGTCCGCTTTCCCATAACTTGTCGTGGCCATTTTGATTTGGGGCGGGGAAGCCTCAAAGATTTTGAGTCCTGCTTGTACAGCTTCATAAATTACAACTCCGCGCGTCTCTGCCACACGCATTACTGTTTTTTGGTTTGTCGTTAGAAACAGGGTTTCAATAGATAAAATTTCCGGCTTATATTTTTTTATTACTTTTTTTACCTCTTTGCCGATTAAATACAGGCGTTCTGAAAATTCCAACTTGGCTAAAGTTTTAAAACATATTGAAAAAAGCACTTTCTCCTTCGTCTCACCGGCATTTTTTTCTAATACCGCTATCCCCAATCTTTCAAAACCCGGATCTATTCCCAATATTTTCATAAATTTTTTATTTCTGCATATTTACGCCATGGCGTAAATATGCAATTATTCCGCATTAGTATAAACTTCTTGCACATCATCATTTTCTTCCAATTCGTCAACCAATTTATCCAATAATTCCAAATCTTCGTCTGAAAGGGAAACGGTTGTATTTGGCTTCCAGATCAAACCCTCAAGGGTCCTCTTTTTTACAAAAGACCAAATAACCGAGCCAATTTCTCCAAGTGCTAAACCGTTTTTAGAAAGGATGTGCTTTATTTCCTGTGCCGTCCTATTTTTATTATCAGTTAATGTTTCTATTATAATTCTTACTCCTCCCGGTCCATAAGCCTCATAAGTAATCGCTTCCATTTGCGCTGATGGCTCGGATGCTTTTTTGATAGCTCGCTCAATATTTTCAGCAGGCATATTCACTTTTTTAGCTTTTTCAATTGCAGCACGAAGTCCTGGAGAGTCTTTTCCGCCAGAAAGTTTTGTTTCTACTGAAATAAAACGCACGAGTTTGGAAAAAATCTTGCTCTTTTTAGAATCAGTAATTGCTTTTTTATGTTTTATTTGAGCCCATTTATTGTGTCCTGACATAAATTACAAAAGTTTTTTTTGTTTTTCATCTATAAAAGCAATTCCTAAATGCTCATAAGCTTTTTTTGTTGCCACTCTGCCTTTTGCTGTGCGCTCGAGAAAGCCAAGCTGGATGAGATACGGCTCTATCACTTCTTCTATTGTCGCTTCTTCGTCGGAAAGAGCCGCGGCCATAGTCTTCAATCCTATCGGCCCGCCATTGAATTTCTTAATCAACACTTCCAAAAATTTCTTATCAGAGTTATTAAGCCCGGCTTCGTCAACCGAAAGCATATCCAGAGCATTTTTTACCGTTTTTTTGTCCATTTTCTTTCTGTGCACTTGGGCATAATC
>Ga0210051_1007282_pt1 | contig 10337 bp, 23 predicted proteins | sample CryGey092014_all_FD_185464 | JGI IMG/M metagenome (GOLD analysis project Ga0210051, IMG submission 185464) | Groundwater microbial communities from aquifer - Crystal Geyser CG23_combo_of_CG06-09_8/20/14_all (SPAdes) (version 2) | ecosystem: Environmental > Aquatic > Deep subsurface > Groundwater...
CATGTATAATTTTCCGCCTTCACTTCGCTACCCAAAACGCAAAATGCGACCCCACCCCCGTCCATTCTTCGCATGCGTTCTTTTTAATCACATATAAAAGCGGATCATTTGGCTGGTACCTGCAATAAAGTGCATCAGATCGAAGCTCAATAGGGTAGGGGAGGGGCTGATTAATAGCCAATATTCTGCACTCATCAGCAACCAGGGAAATATATTCTATTTTACATAATAATAGTTATAGGAAAATATTAGTTGAACTGTTTATACATTTATTTATCTTATTATTATGTTGTTGCAAACCCTGAATTGTTGCGCATTTGCTACACTTTTACCTATTTATTATTTAATCGAATATTATAATTAATGGTATAATATCTTAGTTAAAGATTCGAATAGTAAATTATTTGATTAATCAAAAGATATGTATATCTTTGTTTTTATGTTTACAGAGCCAAATAAAACTCTTGTCCCTCCTTCTCTCAGTCCTGATTTGACACAACTATATAGTTTACTTAATAGTGATGCCAGGAGATTATTTAACAGGGTGTACTTTTGGTTATGGCGTTATCTATTAAACAAACGGGCTTATTTGAGTCGTAGCGCGATATTATATTATTATTGGGCTATTAATCAACTCCGGATTAACGCTGATTTAACGAGTTCTGAACTGGCTCTGCTATCATTCGTTTACCAGGTGTCGAACAAAGGAACTAAACCAGTACATTCAAAGGTAGTATATAACGGCATCTTCCCTGATTATGTCAGGCACACTAAAATAGTTATTATATGTAATCTTATTAATAGAGGCTATTTGTGCCGGTCCCCAAAAGATCCTGACCCGGCACGTAAATATTATTCGATCCCCTGGCCCCCTCATCCGGTATGGATATCTCTTACTCCTTCGGGTGTGATGTTGATCAGGGGTATTGAGTCAAAGTTATATGATATTGTACTGCACTCGTCCCTTGATGATATAACGGGCAAAAATAAAAAAGGCTGATACATTATATCAGCCCTCCTTATGTTTTTGAAGATGGCATACCTAAAACGACTCGTCAACTAATGATTGTTTATAATGAATTTGCAAATAGAAAATTTGATTTTATCTCATTTTCTGGTCGCTTTTCATTTTTAGTAAGTAAAGGTTTTATCAAAAAGCATCAAATAAAAAGCAATCCTTTGGAAACCCGTTTTTATTATGGTATGCCGGAATGGTTTGATGGGAATAAATTGAAAGATGAATATATGGAAAAGATAAAATGATATAAAATAAAAAGGAAACCGCGGTAACGGTTTCCCTTTAATTTAGGGGCACTCAGGTTTGATTATTCAGCCTTCGCAGATTGGATAAATGGGTTCAATTCTCATGTGCTCCACTTATTATACAAAGATAGAATAAATATTTTAATAATAAAAATAAATTTATAATGTACTAAAAAATAGATTAATAAAAACCCCCTGTGCTACCAGGGGGTAAACCAAACAAATGTTCAATAGTGAAAATTATAGTAAGGGGCCGTTTGTTTGGATGAAATATTTCTAAAGTTGTATTTAAACAATATACGGCAGTATCTCCTAAACCAGTAAATACACTCCCCTTTTCCTTTTCAGGTAATTCATAACCCAATTTAATGGCAATATCTATCGGGATGGCACATCCATCGGCTCCGGAATCAAGTATGGCATGACTAAAAACAAACTTTTTGGTAATAGGATTTAATATGCGAATAGGTACTCTGGCATATATACCATCAAAGAGACAATTTCTTATCGGCATAACTTAAAATATACATACAACGCCCTCCTGGGGAATGTAGTCTATGACGGGTTCATCAACTCCTTTTTCAATTGCTGTATCATAAACCTTACTAAAATTATCTCCCGAAGCAATTACCTTGGTGTCAGTAAAGGATTTCATGGCCACATACTTTCCACCGTATTTTTTCCTACTAATAGACCTTTCTGTCAAAATTTTTTTCATAATTTTTTATATAATTTTTATATATTTAGTGAGGTTGCTAAAATTTTAATAGAATATTCTTTATTATTAACATATAAAAGACTTCAGAGAATTTAAAACGTTACATTTAGTTTATAATTGCATATCATTGCCTTTTATTATTAACATATCACTTTATATAAAAGACGGTAAAATTTTAAAAAATTGCGGGTATACCTGCGGATTTTAGGTTTACATTATCCCCGCGGCAAGTAATATACTTGGCATGCCGTTACTATCCCATCCGTCTGGCTCAACCTGGTCTCCGGTCAGGCTTGGACAAGATCCGTCACGAAGGGCCTCTTCAAGATCATCCATATTAAATTTTATGAACTCATTGAACCATTTATAAAGGTGCGCTGATCTGACCTTTTTATAATTGCCGTAACTGGTATTGACATGGCTGATTAGTTGCGCCATTGTGGGCCGGTCCTGATTGATTGTTATTATAATGGTTTGATCTGGTGTCCAGGTTGAGCCATCTTTGAAGGTGATTGAATGTTTTAAAATTGCTTTCATAGCTCATTTATTATGTTATACAAATACTCCTCATACTCTGCATACTCTGCTTCGAGTTCTGCGCATAATGGGCAAAGATTAATATCTAAGGGTGTTATCATACCCTCATAAATAAGGCCCTCAAGTTCCCTGGTTACGGGAAACCATGTTCCGCAATTATTACAACGTGCTCTCATGTTATAATAATATTACAATAGATGAATAAATGCGTCCGGGGTAACTTGTACTTTCTGTTTGATTAAGATCAACCTCGAAATTAATACACCTGGATTTTCTGAATCCTTCTCTTAATTCTTTCTTCGCTACCTTAACTAAAAGGTTATAATCAGCCACATGAATATAAAAATTGCATCTGGTTAATTTCATTATTTGGCCCTTTGTCATTGTTTTCATACCTTTAATATAATAGGGCGTTAATAATGGTTCCAGCTGCCAAACATGAGGCAATAAATAAGACATACAGTGCAAAATACAATTTTTCTGCACGTTTCTGATCTGGTGTTAATGTTGTGTTTTTCATTGTTTTACGTTTTAAATTTGACTTAAATACATTTAATTACTCATCAAAGGTAAATGATATATTTGATATAAACTAATATTTTAACATATTTATTTTATATTTATTTGTTATTTTATTTGTTTATTCCATTTATTAGTTTTATCTTTGTTGCTGAATCAAGTCATTTATTAACTTAAAAACACAAAGAAATGAAGTCAATTAATTATGATCTACCAACTTACAAAATTCAAGACAGAGGCGTTAATTCGCTATCCGACTCCGAAGTAATCAGTCTTATTATTGGTAAAAACAATTTTAAGAGTGTAGAAAAGTCTCGGAAATTACTTTGTTATGTAAATAACAATCTTTCCGAATTGGCAAAAATGGGCGTTTCGGATTACGAACTGGCAGGATTAACCAAAAAAGAGGCACAATCACTTGCTTCTGGTATTGAACTTGGCAGAAGGAAGCAACTATCCGGATCCCTGGAAAGAGTTATAATAAAACTTAGCAAAGATGTTGCTGATATTTTTCAGCCTCTTTTGTCCGACTTAAACCATGAGGAATTTTGGATAATATACCTGAATCGGAGGAATAAGATTATAAAATACAAAAAACACAGTCAGGGTGGTGTCTCTGGAACCATCACAGATATAAAAATAATTATGAAAGAGGCAATCGAATTACTTGCCTCCGGTATTATAATAGCCCATAATCACCCTTCTGGAAATCTTAATCCTTCTCGCGCTGATGAGATAATCACCCGTAAAATTAAGCAGGCTGCCAATTTATTTGATATTATATTACTGGATCATATTATAATATCTGACAAAGATTATTATTCATTTGCTGATAATGGTTTAATATGAAAACAACTAAATCAACAATCAAATCCTTTATTAATCACAATGAAGGTAAACTGTTTATTAATGTAAAATCATCTTTTGACGGGATGATAGATGGATGCGCTTATCATAATGACGGCTTCCGGAAGGCTCAAAAGGATACAGATAATACTCGTAATACCTTGGGTGTATCCGGTGCATGGTTTGTTAATGGTTCACATGACTACTTCACGCCCTATAATCAGAACGGGTTAAGGGGTTATGAGGTGAGTAATTGCTGCGGCCATTTTATTTTAGCAATCAAAGATTAAATTATAGTTTTAAAACTCTTAAAAACACAAATTATTATGAAAAACAAAAAGATTACAATTAGAAACCTGTTAACGGGTAAAATTATAACTGTTTGGCCCTCGACGGATCACCCGGACAGCAGTTATGGAATGCCTGTGTGGGTTGACAAGGACAACAATTCCTATGGTCAGTGTAGTATCTGGCCAGTTCCGCCATGCTTTATAAAAATTGAAAAAAATGAAAACAACAAAACTTAAAAAACTGAATGCCTGCAAAGAAGCAATTTTTTATGTACAAACTCAAAAATCTCCTTCTGAGGCATGGAATAACTGTGAAAGAGGGGATTGGATGCTATGGCTTGCCAAAAGAATGAATGTTGATGATAAAAAATTAACAATGGCAAAGGCCATGTGTACAAAACAAGTTAAACATCTTATGAAAAATCAAAGAAGTAAAGATGCTTTACAGGCTTGTTTTGATTATGCAAATGGCAAAATAACAAAAAAAGAATTAAATATTGCTGCTTATGCTGCTGCTTATGATTATGCTGCTGCTTATGCTGATGCTGCTTATGCTGCTACTTATGCTGCTGATGCTGCTTATGCTGCTGCTTATTTTGCTACTAATGCTGCTGATGCTGCTACTAATGTTATTGCTAATGCTGCAAGAATTTCTTCTCTGAAGAAATCAGCAGATATATGCAGAGAATATCTAACAGAAGAAGTTTTATCCAAATATAGAAAATTAAGATAAAAATGAAAATCATTACAATTTCAGACAAACACAGTAATTATAAAGGGAAAAAACTTGTAATTGAATTAGAGGGTGGCAGCCCTTATTTTTGTTATCTTTGGATAGATGATAAAATGTACACTTTAACAAAAAGAAAAAAAAGTGTTAAAATCAAAAGAACAGAGTTCGCAAATGACGTTTAATTAACAGAAACCGGGTTAATTGTCCAGTCTGAACCAAAAAGACAGAAAAATGAAAAGACAAGTTTATTCACCTGAAGAAATGAGAGGCAAGTTCATTGTCTGCTCGCGTGCGCCCCTGGTTCGACACTCACTACTGGAGTGTGTCAAATACCGATCCGGGGAAAGATCCGGGCTGCCTTATCTTTATGATTCCGAAGAACAAGCAAAATCAGATTACTGTTTTGATGAGTTATGGGATGAAGTTATTCCGGCTGAGGAATATTTCAGCCGCAAAGAAACCACAAAAAAGCAGATTGTCAAACCAAATAAAAACAGATTGTCAAACCAAATAAAAACATTTAAGATGAAAACAAAATACACGGAAGGTAAATGGTTTACTGGTAATTCTGGCGGTATTGTGAAATGCGAAAAAGATTTTGGATATATAATTATATGTACCCTTGCCAATAGTCCGCTGGAAATTAGTAGAGAAGTTAAGGCCAATGCAAGGCTTATTGCAGCCGCACCTGATTTATTACGGTCATTGGAATATGCTATTAAATTTATTAGATGCTGCCCAAAAATAACAGAAGAAGAACAACCCAAAGGGTTGGAAAAGTGGGAAGAAATCATTAAAAAAGCCACGGAAGAGTAATTTCTTAAATTGCCTATCTTTGCACAATGGAAACAAAAGACGCTATATCAAAAACACGTATCCGGATGATCTGTAATAGCGATTGTACCATTATAGATTATCTGGCTGATCTGCAGGACCGCGAACCTCTTCATAATCTGCAAGGATTCATTAATAACGATGGTGATAAAACCATGTGCCTGTTATATGACGTGCCTGAAGATAAACAGGTGCTGGTTATTCTCTATAAAGCGCCGTTCAAATTTAATGAGGGTGATAACAAACTGACATTATTTGCACATCCCGACATGCAAGCACTGATGAAATATTTCAGCACTTGGTTTGATACCATAAAAGATGAGAAAAATCCCGAATATGGGGCATTATTGGATATTAATTGTCTATTGCGCAATCAATGGTATCTAAACCATAAAAAACCGCCGGATTGACTTACCGGCATAGTTGGAGGGGGATCCAGTTATGTGTTCTGGTCCCTCTTCTTTTTTCAAAACATGATAGTATTAACTAAATTAAATGTGATGAGAATGTTAACAACAATTTTAATACTGATGATTTCTATTCCTGTGTTCGCACCTGAGGAAAAATCCCTTTGTGTGGTACAGCCGGAAGAAATAAACTATTATGCACTACTTATAAAAGCAGTGGTGATGGTTGAAAGCAATGGCAACAATATGGCGTTTAACCCTTCTGAGGGGGCCGTGGGCGCATTCCAGATACGCCAGTGCAGAATATCTCATTATAATCAACTAACTGGCTCAAACCATGCTCTAATTGATTGTTATGACTATAATCTGAGCAGAAAAGTATTTCTATATTTCGCCAGAGGAAAGGATTATGAAACTGCTGCCCGGAATTGGAATGGCAGATGGGATCTTACAAAAAACTATTGGAAACAAATAAAATCAAAATTATGAAAAACACAATCTGTTATTACGACAAGCATATTATATGTGCTTATCTCGATCCTGAACAGCAATCGGAGATAAACTTCCATGCCTGTTGTACCTGCCCGCATTGCCATCCTGTCTGTTCTGATATGCCTGAGACATCAGGACGTTCTAATTGGGGTGCGCTGATAGCTGTTCTTCCTGCCTTTGCGATGTTCCTGTCAATATTGAGAATATTCAGTGAAATGATACGGCCATGAGTTTCACCCCACGCCATAAAAAACCTGTTAAGCCAGTATTTAAGAGTAAGCTGGTGAGAATTGACGAGCGCACCCTTATAGAAGTCGCTGCAGACATCCCAGATGATGAAGCAAGGGAAAATTATTTTTTACATCACAGTTTGTCCAAAAACAATATATTTGGCTTTAGAAAGTCATCCCGCATAAATTACTTCAGGAAAGAAGATGTTAAATAAATAATGCAGGAAGATTTATAGGCACTCATTGATGACAGTGAAATACCAGAGTCAGAATGAAACTAATCATCTTCAACGAAGTTAGCAATTCTTTTTTTAGCCATTGAACAATAATGTCGAGAAATATCAATTCCAATATAATTTCTATTATTCTTTATAGCAGCAATTGCGGTCGTGCCAGAACCCATAAAGGGATCTAAAATGATTTTTGCAGAAGTTGATTTTATTATTCTATCAATTAGTTCAACAGGAAATGGGGCCGGATGAGGATTATCATTTTCTTGCTTTATTTCCCATACATCACCAACAGCATTTGCTTTTGGAACTAACTTAAATTCAGGTTTTGCGATTAGATAAATTACCTCATAAGTAGGTAAGAAATATCCTGGATTAAAATTGATTCCACCTGCTCTCTTCCAAATTATAATTTGACGAACAGGTAAATCATTTATTATTTCTCTCCTGTCTTGAATTAAACCATCTTGAACCCTCCATTTGTGATTATAAAAAATAGCACCTGAAGGTCTAATTAATCTTAACATTTCAGTTAGACAATCTTTCTGCCATTTTACATATTTTGGATATGGCATATCATCAGAATGATCTGTATATCCGTTTTGAAGGGGATTTCCAGCCCATTTCCCAGTTTTGGTGTTGACTGACATTCCATTGCCCGTGGAATTTTTAAGATTGTAAGGAGGTGAAGTAATACATAAATCGATTGATTCATCTGGTAGTCTCTTCATAACATCCACTGAATCTCCACAAATGATTTTGTTCAAATATTTCTTATCAAAATTCATCATATTCAATTTTTTGAATTTATTCCTCTTCATCAAATAACTCTGGTTGATATGATTGCCCCGTAGCCCTTTTTAAAGCTCTTTGGAAGTTAGACCAATGACCCCAATTACTCCTGTTTTTGCAAAAGCAAATACTATTATTTCGGCCTGTGTTGCAAGGTGCATTTGATTTTGTAATAATACACCGTCTGTTCTTGCTTGCATGTACATCTGACAAAAATCAATCAAGTCAGGCCCTTCAAATCCTTGTGCAATTTTTGAACTTGTAGACGTTTTAAATAAATGCGTACTACTCGAAAGGGCTTTATTAATAAATTTCTCAGGAAGATATTTTTGGAGGTTTGCAGGTTTTAAATATCTTTCAAATCCCCCTTTTTTATTTCCTGTCAACAAACCAACAATTTCCCTTTGCACTATTACTCTAATAGGGGTTTCTGATTCTGGATACAATACAGCGCATGGTATTTTTTCTTTACCAATAGTTATCCAACCAGTAAAATCAGTTGTTGTGATTTCTTGATTTTTTGCATTCATGGGACCAATGGTTAAATTATTGTTTTTCAAGTACATAAACCTCAAAATATACTATAACTCAGTCTTTTTTCTTGTTTGTGGGACCATTATAAATTTACAGCTTTTTGAATGGTTAATTCAAAAATACCTTTGTTTGTACGTTCATTAAATCTAAAGCAAAACTCATTAACATAGCGATTAAGATACTTATCGCTTACATGATGATATTGACCGAATATTCCACGCTTTAATAGAGCCCAAAATGCTTCAAGAGTATTAGTGTGAATATTCCCATTGACATATTCACCTATCTATGACATCACCTAATTTTATTTCCCCAAGGATAGTATATATTTCTCATTCAGAACACCTATTATCCTTTTTTGTTTTTCAAGACTATAAGTGTAATTGATGAATATGCCTCTTGTTGAGGGAAAAAACTTCTTATACTCACCCTCCAAAATAACCTGCAGTTGCTTCAGGACATCCCAATCAGCCTTACCTCTGCCTTTGCTCTTCTCTTCAATGCTCAGAGAATATAATATTTTCTCATCTTCTGTCCCTTCAACCCATAATCCCCTTTCACCTGGTGTTGTCAATATAATATTTTTGAGATAATATTTAAAATAAGGATATTTATCTGGTGGTAATACATAGGTGAAACAATTAGGAAATATCTCTGTATTCTCAAAATTACGAAGCCATAAGCCAGAAATAATGGATTTACGTGGTAGTTTTTCCCAGAGTATCCGATAAATGATATTCATGGCTATTCCTGATGGTTTTAAAATTGGTATCTCCGCCATTATTTTAATTCAAATTAATTGATGATTGCTGATTTAATTTTTCTATTTTTAATTGTGTTTCAGCAATTAATATTATCAAAAATTCATGTTCACATGAATTTAAATCAAATTCTTGATTTTTTTCAATTTTTCTTTTTGGATATAATCGATAAAATCTTTCATTGTCTTAAATAAATCCTTGGTTCTCAATATAATTTCTATATCCCAATCTTTAGATTTATTATTCGTTTTCATAATTCTATTTTATTAAAATCAGGATTATATAAATAATACTAAAAATGGCCAAAAGAACAAATCCCGCCATAATGGAGGCACACAACACAATGAGTATTTTAACTAATAGCCTTGGCAGATGGTAAAGTTCCATATACTCTTCTAATGATCCTTTCTCCAATTTTTGAGCCATAATTTTCCTGTCTGATTTTTTAGGTTGTTTAATTGTTTTCATTTTATATATAATTTTTTTGCCAATTTTTGATGATATAATTATCCAGATTTTTTAACAAATCAGAAAGAGAAAAATACCAATCTCTAAACCTGCCAGCAGACCAATAAAGAAACCAAGCCAAAGTGATTGATTTGTAGCTTTTGCTGCCCAAAGCTTAAGATCTTCAAAATCTTTTTGTGTCATTTTCCTGGTTATTTAAAGAGAATACACAGAAGACAATAAAACCAATCCTATTATTATACCAATAATTGCAGAAATAGTACCCACGGGATTTTCTTCTTTTTCAGAATAATCAAGTCCTTGTGTCTCATAACTATATGGTTTATCATTTTTAAAAGTTATTTTCAGGTATTTGTCTGTCATATTATAAGTCCCTCCAATATCATTGCCAAGCAATAACGTGGCCATGTCAGCCGGTCGGCGTTCCTGCCCATAATACCAGATCCATTCCTCCCTGTCTCCTTCAACTTTTTTCTTATCGGGTATTCCAAAGGAATTTATTATATCTTCCTTACTATGAAGATCCGCCATTTTTTTATCCATTACTTGCTCATGTGTGTATTTTATCACCATGCATGACGATAAGATAAAAATTGCCATTAAAATCACTAATAATTTTTTCATTTTAAATTTCTCCTTTCTATTTATTTCTATGATAAGGTTTTAATTCCAAAACTAATTTT
>Ga0210051_1007290_pt1 | contig 10332 bp, 9 predicted proteins | sample CryGey092014_all_FD_185464 | JGI IMG/M metagenome (GOLD analysis project Ga0210051, IMG submission 185464) | Groundwater microbial communities from aquifer - Crystal Geyser CG23_combo_of_CG06-09_8/20/14_all (SPAdes) (version 2) | ecosystem: Environmental > Aquatic > Deep subsurface > Groundwater ...
TTAAAGTAGGTTTAATATTAAATTTCTATGCAGCTGTTTTACATAATGGTATCAAAAGGTTAGTTTTATAATGGTATTGAGACAAATTGATATCTCTGTGTCTCCGTGCCTCTGTGGTTTATCCTTTATGGGGGTCTATATGAACGGAAATGGGATATTGCAAAAATTATTCACGTCGCGGGCGAGAGTGAAGCTCCTGAGCACGCTGGTCCTGCACCCGGACAGGTCCTTCTTTATGCGCGAGATCGCCAGGGAGACCGGCGAAACCTTCTCAAACATACGCAAGGAGATAAAGAACTTGGAGGAACTGAAGATAATAACCGGGGAACAGAACCACAGGGCTAAGTACTATATAATAAATACAGAGCATTATTTGTACCCTGAGCTCAAAGGCCTGGTGGTCAAGACTGAAGAATCAGAAGCAGTAACAAGTAACAAGTAACAAGCTAAAGGATCCATAAAATTTCCACGAAATCACTCCGCCCGTCTTTCAGCGGGCGAGACTTCGCCCACCTTAAAGGATGGGCGAGGAAACCACGAAAGCACGAAAATAGATTTATTTTGTTCATGACTAATGACAGGAGACGAATGACGGTAGTTTAAATCCCGCTCGAAGATCCCTGTTAAAGGCTTTTTACAGGGATCTTGCGAAAGGGACTTAAAAAGCACTGATATGAAGATAATGGGATTGCAAAAAGTAAAATTGGGAAAGACAGCGAAGAAGTTCAGGCTGAAACTAATAATGGCTTTCGGGTCCCAGGTAAACGGAAAAACCCATCCCAAAAGCGACCTGGATATAGCCGTGTTATTCCCGAGCGGGGATTTTACATTTAAAAAATACGGCGAATTGCATAGCTCTCTCCTGGACGTTTTCCCCGGCTATGAAGTGGATATGGTCATATTAAACCGGGCTGACCCGCTGCTTCTTAAGAAAATAAACGAAAACCCGCTGCTGCTGTTTGGCAAAAAAAGGGATTTTGACGAATTCAGGATATACGCGTTTAACCGGTATGAAGATTATAGGCCGTATCTGGCTATGGAAGAAAAAATCGTGGATAACCTGGTAACGGAGATGCGAAATGAATATAGACAAGGTTCTGGTAAAAAGAAAGTTTAGCCTGATAATCAGCGATATGCTCAGGTTAAAACCCATGGCAAAACTTACGATCAAAGAATATAGGGCGGAATTTGAGAATGAGATCCTTGCCGAAAGATACCTTGAAAGAATAATAGGCAGGACGATAGACGTAAATTACCATTCGATAGCAGGCCTTGGCAATCCGCCGCCTAAGGATTACTATGAATCCTTCGTTGAAATGGGCGAGCTTGGCATTATATCAATTGCGCTGGCTGAAAAAATGGCAAAGGCGTCAGGCCTGCGCAACCGCCTTGCTCATGAATACAACGGCATTGATGAAAAGAAGGTCTTTGAGTCAATAAAAATCTGCCTGGAAGGATTTGCCCGAATATATGCATCAGGTAAACAGTTATTTAAAGAATCTTCCGCATTAGTTCCTTGGTTAATGAGCAGGGAATCATCTCTTACAGTTTCAGTGCCTGAATTTACGTTGATAAATAAGGGTTTAAAAAAATGGGGGCTGTCCCTATTTTAGAAAACATTTGGAGGCAATATGAACAATAAAATAAGAAAGGTGATAGATGAAATTGTCAGGAAACTGAAAACTAAATATAGGCCTGAAAGGGTAATACTTTTCGGTTCATTCGCAAACGGAAAACCGACAAAAGATTCGGATATTGATTTGTTGATAATAAAAGAAACAAGTAAGGAAAAAATTAATAGATTCGTAGAAGTAAAGAAAGCCATTTATAATCCTGAACGCGGCATTCCTGTTTCACCGATAGTCTTGACGGAAAAAGAACTAAACAACAGAATTGAAATAGGAGATGACTTCATAAAAGAAATAATCAAAGAAGGAGTGATGATTTATGAAAAATGAAATTGTGGAAGAGTGGTTTGAAAGAGGAAAGCATGACCTGGATGCTGCCAGGATTGTTATGGAAGAAAAAGGCTATCCGGATGTTATAATGATGCTTCTGCATCAGGCACTTGAAAAATACATCAAGGGACACCTTATCATGCAAGGTTGGAAATTAAAAAAGATCCATGATCTTGAAACGCTTTTTACAGAAGCTGGTAAGCATGATAAAATTTTTGCAAAACATCTGGATCTTGGGAGAATCCTTACTGCTTATTATTATGAAAACCGCTATCCTCCGGGGCCAATACCCGGAATTAATAAAAAGAAAATTAGGACTATATACAGCACGACATTAAAAATAATAAAACTTTTTATAAAAAAACACAGTTAAGATTGTTACAGGGATCTTGCAAAAGAGATTTAAAAGGCTCAGCCGCGGATTCACACGGATGAAGGATTAACCACGGAGACCCCCTGCAGCTGCTGCGCAGCTCAACGCAGGGGCCTGCGCGCCAGAACCAAGCGGATGGCGCTTCGGACGGAGGCACGGAGTATTCCTTGCATATGTAACTCAGGACTTCAGTCCTGAGAAAGTGAAAGAAAAAATGAAACAAATGAAATGCAGTATTGAAAAGTGCCGCGGGGAATATAAAAAACAGGATACTATTCATACGGTGCGCTACAAGGGGAAGGTGATCGTCATTGATCATGTCCCCGCTGAAGTGTGTTCTGTCTGCGGTGACGTGCTTTTAAGCCCGAAAACAACCCGCAAGATCGAAGCTCTATTGCAAAAATCACCTTGCCCGGTGAATACAGCGCCGCTTTATGAATTTGTCGCATAATTTTTGTAGTGATCTTACAAAAGAGATTCAAAAGGCACAAGAGTATAGCAGCTTAAATCCCGCAGGAATTGTTAATGAGCAAAAAATTGTATCCCATGGTTTCAGTGCCTGAATTTCCGTTGATAAATAAGGATTTAAAAAAATAGGGGCTGTCCCTATTTAAAAAAGGAAAGTGAAATGTTGAAACCTCGACTGTCATCTCAAGGCGGGTCAAGCCCCTCCTGCGCTAAAGCTTCGGCGGGCAAGCCTGGCCCCAAGAGTGTTAAGAGATATAAAAAAGGCAATTTTAAGCCTGACAAGGTATTTGAAAATTATGTCATGGGCTGGAAGGAAACTGTTCTGTTGAGGAAGAAAAATCTTAACAACCTCTACAGAGAAATGTTAGCCGGGCTGAAAGAAAGCATAAAGATCTTCAGGGCTTATCCTCTGGTGCGCCGGGTAGTCCTTTTCGGTTCTCTTCTTGACCCGGATTTTTTTGACGGACGTTCAGACATAGACCTGGCATACCTGGGCGAAATCACCGGAAAAGAGTATTTCTTCATATTGAACACGCTCGAAAACCTGTTTTCAAGAGAAGTCAATCTGGTTGATCTGAAAACCTGTGACAAAAAATTAAAAGAAAACGTGGAAAAGACAGGGAAAATTATTTACCGCAAAGGAGACTGAAATGTCCGTTGAATCGCAAAAATTACTCAGGGTAAAAAGCGTCATTACGAATGAGATCAAGAGCATTATGGCGATCGAAACGGACCTGAAAAAATGGAAGTCGCTGCATGGCAGATCGCCGGGGCCATTCGAAATAAGAGCAGCCGGCTCGCTGCTGCAGGATTTCTATAACTGCATAGAAAGAATTTTTGAAATGATAGGCAGAGACTTGAATGGCGGCATACCGGCAAGCGATGACTGGCATAAGGAAATTCTAAACAATATGGCTATGGGCATAGAAAAGGTAAGGCCTGCCGTTATATCTGAGAATTTAAAGAAGGACCTGAATAACTATCTTAAATTCAGGCATTTGTTCAGAAACATTTACGGAGCCAAATTAGAATGGAGCAAGATGGAATTTTTGGTTAGCGGACTGCCGGAAGCTTTCAAAAAGTTTGAAAAGGAAATAAAGGTATTCTGCAGATTTCTTGACAAGGCATCGGAAGAAATAAAATAAACAGGAAGTATTTGAACACGGAAACACAGAGTATTTCTTAAATATGTAACTCAGGGCTTCAGCCCTGAAAAAGCAGTTTAAATCTCAAGGAACACCGCTTTTTTCCTTTTAAATATATAAAGAATAAAAATAGTGCTGTGCCCGCCAGTCAGTGTGGCGCGGCCTGTCCCTATTTAAAGAGATTTAAAAGGCTTTTAGTTAACAAGAAGAATGAAAGTAGTTTGAATCTCGTGAATCCCTGTTAAAGGCTTTTCACAGGGATTTAAAGAGATTTAAAAAGCTAAGAATATATCCTGAATCCATGTAAAAAAATGTTATTCAAAAAAATTATGAAAAAAGAAAGCGTTAACCGCATATTGGGCAAGCTTGCGATTTTAATAATTACAGCTTTGATGGCATTCAATGCTGAAGCAATGGAAGGTGATACAATATGGATAAGACCTTTTGATATTGGAGGCAACGAATATGCTTTTGGAGCAGCTGTTGATAAAAACAAAAATGTAATAGTAACAGGGGGCAATGATGGTGGTGCCTGCATCACCGTTAAATATGATTCAAACGGAAATACTCAATGGGCACAGCTGTTCCAAGGCCGCGGAACAGGAATTGCTGTTGATCCAAATAATAATAATATCATAGTTGTTGGATACAATACTGAGAGCGGGAGTGAAGACTGGCTTGTAGTGAAATATAATCCGGACGGAGATAGTGAATGGGTAAGGATATTTGATTACGCAGGAGGCAGTGATCAGGCAACAAGCGTGCGCGTTGATTCGCTTGGCAACATATATGTTGCAGGATATATTGATAATATATCAAATGTCGATTATTTTCTAGTGTGGTGTCTCTAACAGATCTTTACATTTGGGCTGTCATTGCGAGGAGTGTTAACGACGAAGCAATCTCGACCTAAAAATCGAGATTGCCACGCTCCCTTTGGTCGCTCGCAATGACAACTCAAAGCAGAATCAAATGTCAAGGGATTTATGTAACACCACACTAGTTAAGTACGATCCAAATGGAAATACCCAATGGATGAGAACTTATGACTGCGGAGATAATGACTTATGCTGGGGAATAGCGACAGACAAAAATAACAATGTAATAATAACAGGCCAGACAGAAGACGGAGTAGGGGGAAGCTGGATGTCTGTAATAAAATATGATACAAACGGTAATACATTGTGGATAAGGACTTATGACTGCGGAGGTGAAGAGATCGGTTTTTGCGCAGTAACCGATGCAAGCAATAATGTTATAGTCGGAGGGTATGCTAACAAAGGCTCAGACCCCGATGTTCTTGTAATAAAATATGATTCATCAGGGAATACTGTCTGGTTAAGAAAATACGATACCGGAGTCCGGGACGAAGTAAAAGGAATAGCTATTGATGCCAATAATGATATTATCGTAGCAGGGCTCTCCGAACAAGCTTTAGTAAGAAGTTCTTATCTTTTGATTAAATACAACGCAAATGGAGATACAGAATGGGTAAGGAAGTATGAAGGCGGCAGGGATGATTGGGGTATGGGGGTGGCGGTAGATTTAGATAATAATATTATAGTAACAGGTTATTCATTTCCGGATACCTTTGCCAACTATCTTACTATTAAATGTGAAGGTGCTCCTATAATTCCAGGCACACCAAATAATACACAACCACCTCTAAGTATTGGCGAAGTGATTATTTATTCAACAGGAGATAAAGGAATTGTACATGCCAATTTAAATGAAAGAGCAATTATCAGATTCAAACCAACCACCACAGGAAAGATTGCGGTAGATATTTATACTCTTGATGGATCGCTGGTCTGGCAGGATTTTAAAGATGTTGTAAATCCCGATGATTCAAATAATTATATTGAATGGCAATGCATTAATAACGAAGGGTTAGCAGTAGCGGCAGGTGTTTATATGATTGCTGTTGAAGGACCAGGAATTAAAACTATAAAAAAAATTATTGTGATAAGGTAAAATGATTAATAATTCAGTCTTTAACAAATTTGGAAGATTTGCCAAACGTCAAAAACTAATTCCAGCTATTGCGCTAATTGCTGTCTATTGTTTATTGTCTAGCGTTACTGTATATGCCGGAACAGCTATAAAAACTGTAGAATATTATGTGGACCAGGAAACAGGCCAAATAGATGCAAGCGCAAACCATGACGATTCTTTGAGCATTTATATCCCGGAAAGTAATTTTTCACTGGTTAATGCATGGGTTGAGGTTTATTGGGAGGGAGATACTTTAAGTACTACTGGTTATATAGAAATTGACGGTACGAATACGGAAAATTATAACCCTATTGACCAAACAGGAGAAAATTTTCATTGCCTTGTCCGGTATAATGCGTATAATGCCCTTTCAGGAATGTCAGGTAATGGAACTACAAATGGTACCTATACAATAAGGACTAATTTTAACCGGACACGCGACAATGAAAGTATAAAACTCTATCTTACATATAAATATGACGACACTTCTGAAACTCAACTTAAAACTGTGCGTTTCTTTGCAGGCACCAGGAATACTTCTCTTGCTATTAACAATACTCAGACTTTTTCTCATACCCCCTACATTCCTGAATCCAGTTATGCAATCCAAAGTCTATGGTATGAATGGCACGGACATCCTGCAGATCCAGGTGTCGCTCTTACTGATGCGTCTGCAATATTCTCTTTAAATAGTGGGAGCGATCAAAATCCAAAACTACGAGAAGGAGATGACAATTCAACAGGCGAATGGCTGTATCTTTATAACCCGTCCTCTTATCCCACAATAGGTTCAAGCAATAATGTCTCAATTATGGCTTCAGGAGTAGCTGAATACTGCATTTCTGCAGAACTTGTAATTACCTATATCTACAATGATTCCTTAAGTAATACTTTTATAACGACTGTGCGCCGATTCTTGGGAGAAGCAGACAATCCAGGCGTAGCAGTTCAAAACCATAATATACCTCTATATTTTCCCGAAGCTCCATACTCTCCCCAAATCAGGTCTGTCTACGGTATCTTAAGGACTGCCAGCGAAGACGGATTTGACATTACGATGAGTCAAAACTTTGGTCAGGACACCCTTACTTTTGACATTGCTCCAGGCAGTTCTATGGTTTCTCAATCCACTATTCTCTATGATTTCAGTTCCCAGTATAGCAATGCAAAAGATAGGGATATACTAAATTGTAGGGCTAACTTTACAGCTGCCCAGAATGGGTGGAGCATTGAGATGGTTTATACTTATGAATATCCCAAACAAGCAACGCGGCGACAAAAAACTGTTTATTATACAGCCGGCTCGGGAGAATCAATGCAGGATTTAAGCACTGCAACTGGGACAAAAACATATACAGCAAATGTGGATATGCCTGAAGCAGAAAGAGACACAATTGTAAATGTATGTGTGAATGCCAGCGGCTTTTACCTGGACGGAACTGCTGACCAACCCTGCAGGTTTAATATAAATGTCAATTCTGGTCTTACAGACTACATTACTTTAGACCTTGATTACGCTGAGGGATGCTTTTATCAAAGGATAAAAAATATTACAGGAGAGATTACAGGATCTGGGGCAAATACTATTAATGTAAATCTAAGAGATGCCGCCAATGCTGAACGGTCGCATATTAGTAACGCGGTTGTTTATGCAACTTATCAAGTGGTGACGGCGGACGAAACAAGGTCGTTCATTAAGGTGGCGCAGACAAGGATACCGGCAACCGGAACCCAGGCAGATGTTACAGTTTTTGTTAAGGATAATTATTCCAGGGCGATTGCAAACAAATCTGTGACGCTCTATACTACAAGAGGAACAGGTCAGACAACGATCAATGGCAGTCCCGCAACGACTGACGCAAACGGAATGTGCACGTTCGTAATTTCGTCCACAGAAGGCGGGCAGGACGAGATATACGCGACTGCGGACGGCAAGACGATCAGAAGGGGGGTATATAATGGACTTGTGTTAAGCATTCCGATGGAGGAAAACGGTGGAGATACTACCTATGACCAATCAGGATACAATAACAATGGTGCGATCAGCGGAAGTCCTGCATGGGATACGGGATACTGGAGTAGTAAAGATATAAATTTTGACGGAATTAATGACTATGTTGACTGCGGTATTGCCAACCTTAATATTTCCAACTCTGTAACTGTTATGGCATGGGTAAACCTGAATGCAACTGAGGCATGGGACAGGATAGTCATTAGGTCCCCCTGGCCAAATAATGACTTCGGCTTGCTTCTCGGGGATAATTACAATGCGGGATTTGCAGTGTGGATTGGAGGTATAGAATATAATGCTTATTCTGATTCTTATGTCCAGCCAGGGCAGTGGTGTCATCTGGCAGGAACTTATAATGGAACTTATGTAAAAATGTATATCAATGCAGCGCTGGCTAAAGCTAATGCTGCATCAGGGAATGTGGACAATAACGGCGGGAACCTGAACATAGCGAGGGACCCTAATACTGGCTCTCCTGTAAATGCCAGGGTTGACGAAGTGAAAATTTATAACCGCGTACTTTATCCTGAGGAGATATACGCGGAATATACAGGTAAATGCACGGTGCTTTTCTATGACATTTCTGTAGACGAAACTCGCTCTGCACTTCTGGCGAATCCAGCAACAGTTAGTATAACAGGCCCTGAATCAAGCACCGTAACTACCACCATAAGGAATTCCTGGAGTATTCCGCTTTCCGGCAGGAATGTCACACTTACAACAGCGAGGGGACCAGGGCAGACAAATATTTCAAGCCCGAACCTGAAAACAACAAATGCAGGCGGGCAATGTTCCTGGACAGTCTCTTCTGCCAATATCGGTTATGACACCATAACCGCAGTCTGCGAAGGCAACAGCATTACAAATCTTTTCTTTGATTCTTTTGAGTTTCTCGGCTCGTTCTCCAACTGGACCTGCCACCAAGGATTGTGGTCAGTAGAAAATGGTTATATTAAAGGGTTGAATTCCGGGGATGACGGTTACCTTGCATATGGAATTTCAGCAGGAGACGTAAACTGGCGGGATTATTTCCTTAGCGTAAGAATGAGACCTGTTGCATCAAGTGGTGAGGACTCGAGGGACAGTTTCCGAATCGGGTTCAGATACATTGATGCAAATAACGGTTATACTCTGGAATTCCTTAGGCCGGGCAATAATATGTACCTGCATAAAAAAGCAAATGGAATATCCACCGGCTATGGTGCTGACAGCAACCCGCTTGCAAGCAGCAATCCCATTTTCAACATATCTTTCGGCACCTGGTATAACGTGCTCATCCGGGTTTTGACTAACAGGATAACGGTCTGGGTCGACGGCACCCAGTACATTGATTGTTACGACACGAATGTGCTGAACGTGCCGTACGTGCCAAACGGCAGGATTATGCTTTCGGCGCACGATTATACAGGAGGGGCTGGACCGCACGATACAGAGGCGGATTTTGATGATGTAAAGGTCTATCCCTGTCTTGTTAGGTTCCGCGTTGTTGCAACGAAATTTGTGTTTGTAACACCACCCCGCACAATAACCACAAATAACCCCACTGATTTCATTACCGTGCAGGCACAGGACGCGAATGGGAATTTAGATATAGATTACTGGGATACTGTAGTTCTAACTTCAACAGGGGCTGGAAGTTTCTCATTAAATGTTACCCCATGGGTGAATACAACCACAATCTACTTAACTACGGGCTCAGTTACATTCTATTATAAAAACGCAAATGCAGGAACCCAGACAATTACTGCTTCAAGGTTTGACAATCCTGCTGTGTCTGCCGGGACACAGGTTGAAATAATACTTGCGCCTTCCGCGTGCGAGACACAATCCTATTTAAGAACAAATACCGGGGCCCTTCCTGCTGACGGAACCACAAGATGCACTGTCACTTTAATTATAAATGATACTTTCGGCTATCCAATTTCGGGAAGGACTGCAACACTTGTCACGAGCAGAGGTTCATTCTATGATACTATAAGCGGGTATGCAGCGCCCTATGGAAATACGCAGACAAGCGATGTAAACGGGCAGTGCACTTTTACGGTCTGGTCAGGGTATATGGGAGAGGACACCTTCACCGCGACCTGCGGCGGAAAAACCTTAACCGAAAACATTTGCGGCAACCCTTCCTTTGAGACAGGCACGACCTGGCCAGGCGACTGGACAAGGAACCAGGCAGATTCAAACTACCAGTGGGATGAATCAATATATTATTCGGGCAACAAGAGCGGGAAAGTCTATAACACGCAGGCGGCAAGCAAATGGACTAACTGGGAACAGGTGGTTCCCGCTGCTCCGGGATCAACGTATAATTTCAGCGGGTGGATAAAAACAGGGACGATACAACCCAGTTCCCACGCTAACTTCTTCGTGCACCACCTG
>Ga0210051_1007292_pt1 | contig 10330 bp, 10 predicted proteins | sample CryGey092014_all_FD_185464 | JGI IMG/M metagenome (GOLD analysis project Ga0210051, IMG submission 185464) | Groundwater microbial communities from aquifer - Crystal Geyser CG23_combo_of_CG06-09_8/20/14_all (SPAdes) (version 2) | ecosystem: Environmental > Aquatic > Deep subsurface > Groundwater...
AAAACAAGTTAAAACCAAAACCAGACTCAAAATCAGCCTGTCAACCTTTTTTTCTTGAGACTTCAAAGTTACCATCTGAAAAAATTTAAATTACGGCTAGCCAGAGACCAAAGATAGCCAGCATTAACTGAGCTAGCCAGGCCCGAGTGACAATTTTTGGTTCTTCCCAACCTCGAGCCTGAAGCCAAAGATGAAAAGGAGCAATTGGGAAAAGTCGATGATTAAAAACTCTTATGGAAATAATCTGAAGCAGACTTGAGCCAATCTCAACAATGAAAAGCCCGCCAATAACCACCACCGCGGCGATTTTTCCAAGTAGAAGCCCAATAACCGCCAAAGTTGCCCCAAAAGATAAAGCCCCCACATCGCCTAAGAAAATCCTGGCCGGATAAACATTAAAATATAAAAAAGCGATTAAGGCCCCAATCCAAAGTGGAATAAAAATTGAAAGAACAGTGTCAAACATGGTGTGAGACAGAATCCAAAAAGCAAAAAGAAAAATTACCAAAAGCCCGCAAGATAAACCATCTAAACCATCAGTAATATTGAAAGCATTGGTAAAGGCAACGATGGTGAAGGCAGCAAAAGGAATATACCAAACTCCCAAGCGAATAATTCCAAAAAAGGGAACGTGAACAAAATTAATTTTTAAATTTTGATAAAGCATAAAAGCAATGGTAAAGGCCAAAATCCACTGAAGTAAAAATTTATATCTAGTCCTAAGTCCCCAAACTCCTTGTTTGACCAAGCCAAAGAATTTCATCACATCATCATAAAATCCTAAAAGTCCAAAGGAGATAAAAGTAAAAAAGAGGATATTTAGTTCGTCTTTTATCGGAAAGGCAGCCGAGATATAAACTCCAAGATATGAAAGAAGGGGAAATAAAAATGCGTAAAGAAGGGAAACGATGGCGATGACGAGCAAACCTCCTCCGATTGGGGTTCCTGCCTTAACTTTGTGCATCTTAAAAAACAGGGACTCACCGGCAGTCTTTTTATCGTTCGGTCTTTGTTCAAGTCTTTGGAATTTAAGCTTATATAAAAGATTAATAAAGGGGACAACTAAAATACTCGTGACAATAAAAGAAAAAATTAAAAGCCCCAGACAAAGTGCCATAACATTAGTATATCATTTTAAAGCCAGTCTTACCTCTTTCTGATCGCTCCAGGGATATTCGGTATTGCCAAAACACATTGATTTTTCGTGTCCTTTACCGCAAATAACGATAATATCGCCTTTTTTAGCCAGTTTTTTGAGGGCAAATTTTATCGCCTCTCGCCTATCTGGAACTCGAAAATATTTTTCTCCTTCTATCCAGCCTGCCTTCTGACATCCAGCAGCAATTTGGTCAATTATTTTATCTACATCCTCTGTTCTTGGGTCTTCGGCAGTTAAAACTACCAGGTCAGCCAGTCTTGAAGCAATTTCTCCCATTATTGGCCTCTTTGTTTTTTCTCTTTCTCCCGCACAACCAAAAACAACAATCAGTCTGCCTTTTTTTTCTTTTCGGAGAGCCTGCAAGACATTCTCTAACCCATTTGGAGTATGGGCAAAATCAACAAAGACAGAAAAATCCTGCCCTTTATCAATCTTTTCAAGCCTTCCGGGAAGACCAGAAAAGTCAGCCACCGCCTTTCTGATAATTTCATCTTTTATTCCCAGCGCCTTAGCGGTGGCAATTGCTGCCAGACAGTTATAGAGATTATATTTCCCAGACAATTTAGTTTTAAATTTAAACTTTTTTAAAGTATAATCTGCCTCTTTGTTAATCCCGTAACTGACAATCCTTGTCCTACCTCCTGCCCGCTTTAAATAATTAAAGTGCCTCTCATCGCGATTTAAAACGGCAATTTTCACTCCATGAAAAAGCTTGGCTTTGGCAGCCAGATATTTTTTAAAAGTTTTATGATAATCAAGATGTTCATGAGTGATATTAGTGATTACGCCAACTTGGAAATTACAACCAAAAAGTCGATGTTGGTCCAGACCATGGGAAGTTGCCTCAAGAACCAGATATTCAACCTCCTCATCAACCATTTGCCGAAGAAGTCTCTGTAACAACCAAGGATTGGGAGTAGTTACATGGAAGCCAGTATCAATTTCTTTATCTCTAATTCTTGCCTCAATTGAAGAAACAAAAGCGGTCCTTTCTCCAGCTAACTTAAGAATAGAATAAATTAAATGAACAGTTGTCGTCTTCCCGTCCGTCCCCGTCACTCCGATAATTTTTAAGTTTTTAGCAGGATACCTGTAAACTAACGTTGCAACAATAGCTCCTATAAGGTGTTTTAAATTCTTTAACCATTTAATTACGCTGTCAGTCACATCAGATTTGGACAAGTTTGACATTGACCATAGTTATGGCAAGAAACTAGCGTACACTTTACCCTCTTGTCTTCAAGAATTAAAAGAATTCGCTCAAGGTGGCGTAAGAGTGAACCCTTAAGATAAATAAAGTCGCCTTTTTTAACAATTTTTCGAAGAACTTCGGCTGCTTCCTTAACATCTTTGACCCAAAAAACATTTTCTTTTTTCATTCCACCAGCGATTGCCTCTCTAGCAGTTTCTTTTTGAAGCGGTCCGACAGACACCAAAAAATCTATTTTAAGTTTAGCAATTTCTTGACCAACTTGGCGATGGCCTTCTTTGTCGTACCTCCCCATCTCGCCCATTTCTCCCAAAACCGCAATTTTTCTCCCTTGCCTAGCCGTCAGGCGGGCCCGGCAGGGGAGTGCGGAAAAAGTTTCCAGTCCAGCTATGGTTGAAGCCAGGTTTGCCCGAAGATGATCATCTAAAAGAATTGCTCCCAAAGGTCCTTTTTCAAGGCTCATTCTTCCCTCAAGAGGCTTAAGTTTTTTAAGACCGGTAATAATTTGTTTAGGACTTAAACCACAAATTTTGCCAACGGCAAAAGAAACCAGAGCCGAATGGACAAAATGTTTGCCCAAAAGAGGAATTTTTAAGGGGATTTTTTTTCTGTCATGGTGGACCACAAATGAAGTTCCAGACAAATCAACTTTAATATTTTCTGCCCAGAAATCAGCCTCTTTTGAAATCCCGTACTTTAAAATTTTTGCTTGAGTTTTAATTTTTGCCTTTCTGATATTTTCGTCATCCCAGTTTAAAATTGCCCAACCATCCTTGGGTATTGCAACCAAAAGCTTTATTTTTTCCTTTAAAATATTTTCCAGAGAGCCAAGATGTTCTTTATCGGCATGAACCGGAGAAATTCCGGTCAAAACTCCAATTTTTGGCTTAACCAGACCCAAATGAAAATCCATCTCCCCAATCTTGTCAATTCCATACTCTAAAACCAATTTTTGATGCCAAGGACGAAGTTTTAAGATGGTAATCGGGAGATTATAAATGGTGTCAAGATTTAAATCGGTCTGCAGGGTTTTATATTTTTCCGATAAAACCGTACTTAATGCCCGAACAGTGTTGGTTTTGCCAAAACTTCCGGTGACACCAATTAAAGTTACTTTGGGATTTAATTTAAGCCAGGCTTTAGCAATTTGTCTTCTTGATTTATGAAGAATTTTTCGATGCCAACGAGGACCAAAAATTGATTCTAACATGAGTTGATTCTATCACCGCTTGAGAGCTAACTCAATTATTCTATGCGGCATTTTCTTATTATGCTATAATTCTAGCAGACGATTTCAGGCAATGAGAATTTTCCGTCTTCCACCTAAAACCAAAAGATTAATCGATAATTATTTAATCCTTCGTATTGGCTGCCATAAAATCCGTTGTCCTTATTTCCAAAATCTTACCCACCGCCGCATTTCTCCAGTTTTTGCTGGCAAAGGTCTTCCGGAAGAGATCGAAAAAGAAGCGCTAAGATTTTTTAAGAAACAAAAAAAGATCGTCTCTAATCTTTCTCCAGATAACATTCGGCTTTATATGACAATGGCAGGGTTGGGAGTAGATTGTTCTGGATTCGCGGCTAATATTCTTTATTCATTTCTCCAAGAAAAAAAGTTAGGAACTTTATGGAAAACATTAAAATATCCCAGTCTCAACCCACTTCGTCTGCTTATTTATAAACTCCGTCCCCGTTCCAATATTTCGGCGGCAATTTTGAGTCATCCGCTAAATACTTTGCCGATTAATAATCTCAACCGGGTAAGACCGGGAGATTTGCTTAAGGTTGGTAATCACCACCTAGCTATTGTCAAAGAAGTGGAAATTAACAATAAAGAAGAAGTTATTAGAATTGGTTATGCCCACAGCACCAGTGACTACCTTGAACAGCATGGAGTTCGTCAGGGAAACATTTTCCTAATAAACAAGAGACGATCTTTAGAAAAACAACGATGGGATGAAGAGCATCGAGATAGAAACTGGATGTTGGAAGATTATTTAACTGCTCCCAAAAACCAAAGAGGCTTTAGAAGACTCAAGGTTTTATCTTAAATTCTTTCTTATCGCTCTGACTATCTCTTCTGGAATTACTACCGGAAATAGGTACCTTGGCTTTATGAATTCATCAATTCTGGGGTTTAAAGAAAAAATAATCCCTCGCGTAGAGCCACCTGTTTTAAAAGTCAAGTATTTGTCGATTATTGAAATATCGAGTCCTAATAATAAATTACTCTTCATTTGAGGCAAAACAAAAGAATCAGCGATTAGCGCCTTACCCTCATTAATCTCCAAAATAGCCACCGCGTGTCTTCCCTCCTCAAAATTTCTAAAACCTAATCCTTCTTTACCTCCAATCAAGATTTTTGGCTTATGTTTTGGGTTTGGAGAATAGGCAACTAGCTCGGGGTTATTTCCTAGAGTCTGTTCAAGAACGAAACGATTATCTAAAGAAACAGTAAAACATCCACCTTTATCCAGTATAGATAAAAATTCTGTGACACTTTCAAAATTCCGAACCGCTACACCTGTCACTCCTAGGGCCTTGGCAAAAGCGATAATCGCATGGTGGTAGATATCTCCCTCAGGAGTGGTCACTAACCAACCTTTGGGAAATTCCTTTTCTATTTCTGAATTAACGATTCCTTTGGCTCCATGAAAAGGAAGAACGAGTTTAAAAAAATCTCCTATTTTTATGGAACCATCCCGATCACCAATTAATCTCTCTCCTTTCACTTTATTAATACAAGTCGCAGCCGCGCAGGGCAAACAAAGACCTCTCCGAAGTCGATAAACATCCGTCTCTTTGATAGCCCCAAGCGAAGGGTCTTTAGTAACTATATCAAGAGAATGAATTATCTTAAGAGTGTAGGGAGCCGCCTTAATTTGGCTTAAGCAATACGGTTCCAGTTGATCATTAGACACCCCTTTTTCGGGAGAACGGTCTGTTTCCAACATCATCTTCTTATTTAATTAAATAAGTTTTAGAGCTTTCCTGGCTGCTTTTTGGTCGCTCCAGGCAATTTCGGTTTTGCCAAAACACATACTCTTCTCGTGACCCTTACCACAGATAACAACAATATCATCTTTCCTGGCTAGTTTTTGAATGGCAAAATTGATGGCTTCCTGTCGATCTGGAAACCGAAAGAAGGTTTTTCCTTCAATCCCACCTGCTTTTTTGCAACCGTCGGTAATTTGGTCAATTATGTCATTTACATCTTCGGTTCTAGGGTCTTCGGCAGTTAAAACGACTAAATCTGCCAGTCTAGTTGCTATTTCTCCCATCATTGGACGCTTAAGAAAATCTCTCTCTCCAGCGCAGCCAAAAACAACAATTAACCGGGAGTGTTTGTTTTTGAGCAGTTTGAGAGTCTTTAAAGTTTTTTCAAGAGCATTTGGGGTATGAGCAAAATCCACTAAAACAGAAAAAATTTGTCCTTTGTCGATTAATTCCATTCTTCCTTGGACGCTTGAAAAATTTTTAATAGAAGAAAGGATATCTTCCCATGATATACCAATTGCCCGAGCTGCTCCTATAGCCGCTAAAATATTTGAAACATTATAATCCCCAAAAATTTTTACTTGACTAAGAAATGTCTTTTTGCCTTGATGAACCAAAAATTCCATTCCAGAAGAGGTAATCCTTAGTCTCTCTGCCCAAATTGTCGCTTTTTTCTTAATACTGTAGGAAATAACTTTGGCTTGCGGATTGACTCTTTTTTTAATGAAAGAAAAAGAAGGGTCGTCTTTGTTTAAAATGGCAAATTTAACACCTTTAAAGAGCTTGGCCTTCGCCTTTCGATAATTTTCAAATGTTCTGTGATAATCAAGATGTTCATGAGTAATATTAGTTAAAACTCCAATATAAAAATTACATCCCAGTACTCAATGCTGATCCAATCCATGAGAAGTGGTCTCAAGAACTAAATATCTTATCCCCTTATCAACAAATCTTGCCAACAAGGGCTGAAGAAATTTTGCGTCAGGTGTAGTCACATGGAAACCGGTATCAATTTCCTCATTACCAATAAAAGCGGCCACGGTTGAAACCATTGCTACTGGAAACCCTGTTTTTTCCAAAATCGTATAAACCAAATGAGTAGTAGTTGTTTTTCCGTCGGTTCCGGTGATTCCTATCACCTTGAGCTTGCGAGCTGGATATCCATCTTTAACTACTGCCCAAATTGCTTCCAGGAAGTGTTTTTTATTTTTGTAGGAACCTTTAATCAGACTGAAGTTCACGAAGAATATTATATCATTTCAAGGGCAAGCTCAATAATGTGATCAAGAAGTTTGGGGTAAGAAATTCCGGCGGCAGTTGCCTCTTTTGGAAACAAAGAAACTGGAGTTAAACCTGGAATGGTGTTTATTTCCAAAACAAAAGGTTTACCTTTAGAAATAATCATATCCACTCGACCAAAACCTCGGCAGTCTATTGCTTTAAACACAGAAATCGCCAGGTCTTGAACTTTCCTGGTTTGTTTTTTAGAAATTCGGGCGGGAACAATTTCCTCGCATTTTGTCTCATCATATTTTGCCTCATAGTCAAAGAATTCTTTTTTGGGTAAAATCTCAATCACTGGCAAGGCGATGGGGTCTTCATTTCCTAAAACCCCGCAAGAAACCTCTATCCCGGGAAGATATTCTTCAATTAAAATTCTTCGGCTGTAGACAAAAGCACTTTCTAAAGCCTTCTTAAGTTCTGATTTCTTATGAACAATACTTACGCCAACACTTGAACCCTGATCAGAAGGTTTAACCACAAAAGGAAATTTAAAATTTTTAAAAATCTCTTCCTTTCTGTCTTTCCTCTTAAAAACAATATATTTTGGAATAGGAATTTTTTCCTGCTCCATGATTTTTCTAAACATAATCTTGTCCATCCCCAGACTTGAGGCTAAAACCCCAGCCCCAGTGTAGGGAATTCCTACCAGTTCCAACATCCCCTGAATTGTTCCATCCTCACCAAAGGGACCATGGATGGCAATGAAAACCACATCTGGTCTTTTTTCAAAGCTAACTGGTAAGTCTTTTCCTCCTGGAAGAAGAGCTCTTCCACCCTTAATTTTCTTCTTGTGGTCAGTTTTCACAACTTCAGCAGGGGAGTGGAATAAAATTTGTTGGACAGTTTTAAGCTGCCATCTCTCCCCGTCCCGAGAGATAACGACCGGCAAAACTTCATATTTTTTCTTATCTAAATGACGAACTACTTCCCTTCCGGAAACCAGGGAAACCTCATGTTCCGGGCTTTTCCCACCCATCAAAACAACTACTTTAATCATTTAAACTACCTTCCTGGATAATAATGGGTTTATTCTGGTGACGACTTCATAGTTGATTGTCCCGATTTTCTCTGCTAATTCTTCAGCCGTTACTTCATTTTTCCCTTGTTTTCCCAGCAAGACTACTTCATCTTCCAAACCCACTCCAGAAATATCGGTTACATCAACCATTATCATATTCATACAAACCCGACCGACTACTGGGGCAAATTGTCCATGAATTAAAACTCGACCCGAATTTGAAAGTTTTCTATCATATCCATCCCAATATCCTACAGGCAAAACAGCGATTTTGCTTTTCCTGGTTGCCCACCAGGTTCGTCCGTATCCCACTGACTCCCCTTTTTCAACCCTTTTAATTTGGGCAATTTTTGTTTTCCATGATAAGACAGGTTTAAGTTCCAGGGAATTTTGGGCAGAGATTTTTGTTTCTTTTGACGGCCAAAGTCCATAAAGAGAAATTCCGACTCTAACGAGATTAAAATAAGTTTGAGAAAAAAGAATGGTTGCCGCTGAACAGGCAGTGTGTTTTAAGGGAATTTCAATTCTTGCTTGTTTAAGCAATTGAAGCGCTTTTTTAAAGACTTCAAGTTGCTCCATGGCAAAACTGGGATCAAGAGCATCTTCAATATTGGCAAAGTGAGTATAAATTCCCTCAAGAAAAATATTTTTCTTTTGGCAAAATTTGGCAAAAAAAACGATTTCTTTTAAATCAATCCCCTGGCGATTGGTCCCAGTCTCAAGTTTTAGATGAACTTTGGCTTTTTGATTTGCCTTTTCAAGAGTTTGGCGATTGTAGACCACAAAAGAAAGATCTTCTTTAATGGCTTTGCCGATTTCTGAAAGCGGGATATAACCTAAAACCAAGATTGGCAGATTAATTTTCTCTTGACGAAGGAGAAGTCCTTCCTCAAGACTGGCGACTCCAAGCCAATCAGCCCCATTTCTGCTGACAATTTTTGCCACCTCCAGAATTCCATGTCCATAAGCATTGGCTTTAACCACGGCCATAATTTTTATTCTCTTCCCTACTCTTTTTCGAAATTCACCAAGATTATGGATAAGATTCTTTTTAGAAATCTCAACTGTCGTCAGGGGTTCTGCTTTCATTTATGGGAAAACCCTTAAGGCTTTGAAAATTTATTTTCTCTTCAGGTTCAACCTTGCGCATATCATCACCAGAACCGATAAAAAGTCCGTCTTTTGTCAGAAGCCAGACGCCTACCACTCTTCTTCCTCTAACTATCTGACCAGTTTCAAATTTAGTTTTAGGTTCATTTTCTTTGCTCATTTCGGTAAAATACCCCAGCGGACAAAAATTTCTTTGGCAATATCAAACCATAAAGGAGCGGCTGTTTCCGAGCCCCAAGGCGAGGAGGTTGGTTCCCTCAAGGTGACCAGCATCACAAACCGGGGATTGTCAGCTGGGGCAAAACCAACAAAAGAGGCAATGGTCTTTTCCTTATCATAATGACCAGCAATTGGGATTTGGGCGGTTCCGGTTTTGCCAGCAATCCGAAAACCCGAAGGTTTCGCCCATTTGGCTTCTCCTTTTTCAACGCTATTTATCATCATTTCAGTTAAGATTTTAGCAGTTTTTTCGGAAATTACTTCTCTTTTTACTTTTGGTTTAATCTCAATTTCTTTTTCCGGACTTTTAATTTCTCGGGCGACTTGAGGCTCAAGAAGTTTTCCACCATTGGCTAAAGCGGCGGTGGCGGTCACCATCTGAATTGGGGTAATGGCTACTCCCTGACCAAAGCCGGCTGTGGCCAGATCAATTTTGGCCCAATCGCTTTCTTTTCTTAAAAAAGGAGTTCCCTCCTCTTCAAGATCAACCCCAGTCTCCTCTCCTAGGCCAAATTTTTTAAGATAGGAAACCATTTTTTCCGTTCCCAGTTTTTCGGCCACATAGGCCATGCCGACATTATCTGAATATTGAATAATCTCAGTCATTGTCTCCTCTGGGCGATATTTCTCATCCCAAGTTTTAATCGTATACTCTCCAATTGTCCGGGGACCAGCACATTTCGGGCAGCGGTCCTCTGGGGAAACTACTTGCTCATTTATAGCCGCGGACATGACCAAAATTTTAAAAATCGAACCAGGTTCAAAGCTTTCGGCAACCACTGGATTTGGAAAAAGACTTTTGTCTGACTTGGCATAATTTTCTGGGTCATAATTTGGAAAAGAAGCCATCGCCAGAATTCCGCCAGTTTGCGGGTCCATCACCACCACTGATCCGCTCTTCGCCCCATATCTTTCAATCCCCTTTTTAAGTTTATCTTCAACCATAAACTGAATATCCCGATTAAGATAAAGTTCCAGATCTCGACCAGGAACCTCTTCTTCTAAAAGCCTTTGACCAACCAGAATCGGCCTGCCAGAGGCATCTTTTTCCTGACGAAGAACTCCCGGTCTACCCGAGAGAAGCCGGTCATAAAAACCTTCCAAACCAAAATAACCTTTATCTTTTCCCGAAGCATCTTTGCCTACAAATCCCAAAAGATTGGCTGCCATCGAGCCTTCTGGATAATCTCTTTTTCCCTCCTCTTCAAAACCAATCCCGGAGATTGCCAATTTTTCAATCTCTTCTTTTTTTTCTTTATCCACTTTTCTGGCCAAAGGCACCCAAACTAAATTTTCGCTTTCAAGCCTTTTTTCAATCTCCTCTTCTGTTTGA
>Ga0210051_1007293_pt1 | contig 10327 bp, 13 predicted proteins | sample CryGey092014_all_FD_185464 | JGI IMG/M metagenome (GOLD analysis project Ga0210051, IMG submission 185464) | Groundwater microbial communities from aquifer - Crystal Geyser CG23_combo_of_CG06-09_8/20/14_all (SPAdes) (version 2) | ecosystem: Environmental > Aquatic > Deep subsurface > Groundwater...
TGACAGCTATTGCTCTTGGGCATTACCAAAGTTTCTTTAACCACCGATAGCTTTCTTTCGGCGGCTTCTTTCCAGGAAACGGCCCGCGTTTTAATTGATGCGGCTATTCAAGGCAAAGAAGACAATTTGCGGGGATTGAAAGAAAACGTAATTATTGGTAAACTGATACCAGCCGGTACCGGCTTCCAGATTCATGGTTAAGAAACATCTTAAGAAATCAGCCAGAGGCAAATCCGCCTTTGGCGGAAAGTCCAAAAAAGTTAAAGCCAGACCATCTCTTCGTTCTGGGACCAAGAAGGATATTTTGGTCATCGTTTGTTTTGTTTTGGCTCTGCTTAGTTTGTTAAGCTTTTTTAATTTGGCTGGTCAATTCGGCCATTATTTTTTTAAGGCCAGCCAGCTGTTTCTTGGCCGCGGTTTTTTCATCGTTCCGGTCTTTTTCGTCTTGGTCGGTTTAGCCCTTCTGATTCCTCGGTTGGACGAGGCAAACAAACGTCAACCCGTTTACCGGGCGGTTTTCGGCGGCGCCTTTCTTTTCCTTTTGAGTATTTTGGGCATTTTCCACATTTTGTTTAATCAGGCGGCGCCGATTAAAGCCGGCGGTTACCTGGGCTTTATTTTCGGTTATCCTTTGTTAAGATTTTTAGGTTTTTGGGCCGGTTTGCTGGCTATTTTTGCTCTTTTGATTATTTCTATTTTAATTACTTTTAATCTGTCCCTGGGGACTTTTATCGGTCGGCTGACCGGCCAGAAAGAGACCGAATCGGCTAAAGACAAAAAGATTTTCCCTTTGGTCGGCGAGAAATCCGCTCAAGGCGGACTTTGGCAAAAAATGAAAGAAAAAGCCAGAGAAAGGGAAGCCGGTCGGGAAATGGCGGGAAAACAAGAGCAGATATTTGGGCGATCAACCAATGAGAACTTGCCGGTCGCTGCTTCAGTCAGTTCAGAGACTCAAAAAGAAACTAGCCAATCGGCTGTTAATAAATTTGAGAAATCTTCCATCGGCTTTAAATCGCCGCCGATTGAATTTTTGGAAAAAGATAAAGGTCAGCCAACTAGCGGCGACATTAAGGCCAATATCAATATTATCAAACGAACCTTAGAAAATTTCGGCATTGAGGTAGAGATGGCTGAAGTTAGCGTTGGTCCGACAGTAACTCAATATACTTTAAGACCGGCTCAGGGGGTAAAACTTTCCCGAATTACCGCTTTGCAAAATGATTTATCTTTAGCTTTAGCGGCTCATCCTTTACGAATTGAAGCGCCGATTCCCGGTCGTTCGTTGGTCGGTATTGAAATTCCCAACCGTTCGGTCATTTTGGTCCGGCTGCGCTCTCTTTTAGAGAGGCCGACTTTTAAAGAAGCGCCTTCTTCCTTGACTTTTGTTTTAGGCCGCGATGTCGCCGGCAATCCAATGTTCGCTGATTTAGCTCAAATGCCTCATTTGTTGGTTGCCGGAGCGACCGGCACCGGCAAAACGATTGCTCTAAATAATATAATTGTTAGTTTGCTTTATCGAAATTTTCCTCAAACTCTTAAATTCATTATGATTGACCCAAAAAGAGTAGAGCTAATTTCTTATGATAATATTCCTTATTTGCTGACGCCGGTAATCACTCAAGCCGACAAGGCCATCGGCGCCCTTCATTGGGCAGTCGGTGAAATGGAAAGACGTTTTGGAATACTTCAAGGAGCCGCTAAACGGAATATTGATGCTTATAACAAAGGCCTGGCGGCTGAACAAAAAGACCAAAAATTGTCATATATTGTCATTATCATTGACGAACTGGCCGATTTAATGGCCACTCGCGGTCGGGACGTCGAAGCGGCTATTGTCAGATTAGCCCAAATGTCTCGGGCCGTCGGCATCCATTTGGTCGTTTCTACGCAACGTCCTTCAGTTGAAGTGATTACCGGCCTAATCAAAGCCAACATTACTTCAAGGATGGCTTTCCAGGTAGCTTCCCAGATTGATTCGCGAACAATTTTAGACATGGCCGGGGCCGAGAAATTATTGGGTAATGGCGATATGCTTTTTCTGGCCGGCAATTCGGCTAAACCGCGCCGTCTCCAGGGAGCTTATTTAAGTGATAAAGAAATCAAGAAAGTAGCTGACTATTTCAGAAAGATTAGTTCGCCGGAATACAACGAAGAGTTAGTTATTAGCCGAAGCGCCGCTGCTGAAAAAAGTTTAGGTCTTGGCCTAACCGGTTTAGAAACAGATGACGAATTATATCAGGAAGCAAAAAAAGTGATTGTTAAAGCCGGCAAGGCCTCGGCTTCTTTGCTCCAGCGCCGTTTAAGGATTGGTTACGCCCGAGCCGCCCGCTTGTTGGACTTATTGGAGGAAAAAGGCGTGGTTGGGCCGGTTGACGGAGCCAAGCCGAGAGAAGTCTTTATTGACGAGGGAGAAGAACAAGATAACTTTTAATATTCTTCCCGGGAGCGGAAGATGTAAAAACAATGGCTAAGCAGAAAAATAAGGAGGAGATGGACAAAAAAATAAAAATATTGGAAGCGACGGTTGATGAAATTAAGGGGCGTTTTGGCAATGGTTCAATTATGAAATTGGGGGAAGCCAAGCAGGTTGATGTTGATGCGATTCCGACCGGCTCTATCTCTTTGGATTTGGCTTTAGGCGTAGGCGGTTTTCCCAAGGGTCGGATTATTGAAGTTTTCGGTTTAGAATCTAGCGGTAAAAGCACCTTGGCCTTGCATGCTATTGCCGAAGTCCAGAAAAGAGGCGGCTTGGCCGCTTTCATTGACGCTGAGTACGCTTTGGACCCGGAATATGCCAAAAAATTAGGCGTTAAAGTTAATGATTTGTTGATTTCCCAACCAGATACCGGCGAACAGGCCTTGGAAATTTTAGAAAGCTTGGTTAAATCCGGAGTGATTGATTTAGCTATTGTTGATTCGGTGGCCGCCTTGACGCCGCGAGTGGAAATTGAAGGAGAAATGGGCCAGCAGCATATTGGTTTGCAGGCGCGTTTAATGAGCCAATGTTTAAGAAAATTAACGGCGATTACGGCAAAAAGCGGGACAACTATTGTCTTTATTAATCAGATTAGAATGAAAATAGGGGTCATCTGGGGAAATCCCGAAGAGACGCCGGGCGGCAAGGCCTTGAAATTCTATTCTTCGGTCCGGTTAGAATTGCGGCGGTCGGCTCAAATAAAGCAAGGCGACCAGATTATCGGCAACCGGATTAAAGCCAAGGTAGTTAAGAATAAGGTAGCGCCGCCGTTTCGCCAAACCGAGTTTGATATTTTCTATAACGAGGGCATTTCTCGCTTAGCTGATATTTTGAATACCGGGTTGAAATTCGGGATAGTTAGTCGGAGCGGGGCTTGGTTTAACTATGGTTCTGAAAAACTTGGCCAAGGGCTGGAGGCGGCTAAGGGTTATCTAAAAGAAAATCCCCGCTTAGTCACGGAGATTGTCAAAGGGATAAAAAAAGCCGTGCGAGAGCAACCGGCTTAGTCAAAGGCGTCAGTCAAAATCAGTCAAAGGGACGCCCTTTTTACCAAAGTTACCAAAGGGATGCCCTTTTTACCGCACCCTTTTTATTTATTAGTAAAAGACAGCAAGCTCATTAAACGGGCTTTTTTTATTGCCTTAGCTAATTTTCTTTGATGTTTAGCGCAAACGCCGGTTCGTTTAGAGGATAGAATCTTTGCCTGACCGGAAATAAACCGGCGGAGTAAGTCGGTATTTTGATAATCAATTTCTTTAATTTTTTGCTGGCAAAAAAAACAATTCTTGATCATAAAATTTTTACGCATTTGGGCCTTTTACGCATTTGGGCCTTTAGGGCCCAAAAATTAAAAGGGGATATCTTTAAGATTTACTTCTTCTTTTTCATTAGAATCAGATTCTGCAGAATCAGTTTCTTCTTTAGTTGATTCTAAAAAACTATTTTTTTCTTCAATCGGCTCTTCAGCCTCAATAATGGGAATTTCTTCTTGAGGAAGAGTCGGTTTTTCCGCTGTCTTTTCTTGAGGGCTTGTCTGGGACGCGGTCGAATTTGTCCTTGGCCCCATTTGCATATTTTCGGCAACAATTTCAGTGCGATATTTTTTATTGCCATCCTGCCCCTGCCAAGAACGAGTTTGAATACGTCCTTCAATCAAGACCAATCGGCCCTTGCTTAAGTAATTAGAACAAATATCAGCCAATTTGCCAAAAGCGACTATATTATGGAATTCAACCGCTTCTTGGCGATTGCCGCTTTGGTCATTCCAGACACGATTGGTGGCTATACTGAAAGAGGCGACTGATTGTCCCGAAGGCAAATTTCTCGTTTCCGGGTCGCGAGTAAGATTGCCAACGATGACTGCTTTATTAAAATTCATATATTTAGGGAACAAACGATAACAAACAACGAACAGCAGTTTTGTTCATTATTTATTGCCTTTTGTTCATTCGTTTAAAATCTCGTCTAATTTTTTATCTAATTTTTCTATTTCAACTTTTTCTCGATTGGGAGAAACTCTTTTTTGGGTGGTTTCTTCCGATTCCGCTTTTATATCTTTTAAGGGAACTTCTCTGGCTATCAGGGGCTCTATTTTATCGGCGATTTTCTTGTCAATAGTTTCCGGCTTAGCTTTCGGCCGAGGATTATTGATGACAAAATGACGAAGAATATCTTTTTCCAGATTTAATTTTTGGCCAAGCTGATTGATGTACTGACCGGCCAAAAGAAAGCCGAAATTAAGATAAAAGGCCTCTCGGTATTTTTTGAGAGGATAAGCTAAATTTTTTTTAAAGATGTAATAATTTCTTTCTCCCAAAAGAGAACCGCCTTTTTCTTTGATCCATTTTTCAATTTTTTGACTAATTTCTTCTATCTCCTTTTGCTCAAGCAGGGGAGAAAGCAAGCAAGTTAGTTGATATTGCTTATTTTCTTCAATCATAGTGCCAGAATAACAGATAATCTTTCAAGGGTCAAGGGCGTTATCAAAAGGGACGCCCTTGAAAGGGAAAAGGGTGTCCTTAAAAGGGACGCCCTTAAAAGGACGCCCTCAAAGGGGCTCGCTTGCCGCATAAATAAAAGGATAAGCTTTTTGGCTTATCCTTTTTCATTGTTTTTCTCATTTTCTGTTATTGCTATCCATTTTTTTTCTTTTTTGTCTTATTGTTTTCTCGGTTTGTCTTACTTCTTCGATTAATGCCGTTGAGTCATCCTTTGCTCTAGAAGAAATTTTTACTATCCTCTCTATTTCTAAAGCCATTTTTCTTACTCTTAATGCAAATCCTCCAAGTCCTGACAGGCGGTTTCTAAGACGATGACAGGTTTCATCAAAGATGTTATCGTCTCTCTTTGAAACGGCCGAGGTCAGTTGTAAGAGAAAGGTCTTTTCTGCCGGCTTGAGTTTCTTTATTTCGGATTCTCTCATTTTTCGATTAATTTCTTGTTTAAGAATAATCATCATTCGTTCCGGGTTTCTAAAATAGGTTTTTTCAGAAGTTAACAATTCAGCAATAGTTTCCATAATAATCTCTTTTCTTCTCGGCTTTCTCTTCTTTTCGGCCATTTTATCCTCCTTTATTGATTAATTTGTCTAAAGAGCTTTTTACTATGAGTTTGTCTCTAAAAATGTTAGTTTGGTGTTATCCTTAGATCGGTTTTTTTTGCGCCGGGATGGCCTCTGAAAAATTCCTGACCGGTCATTGGCTTTTTGCCGGCCGGTTGGACTGTCTCTAAAAGCAAAAAACCCTGACCAGCTGGCAGGGCTGCTTCGCCGGTTGGCGAATTTTTAATTGCTTTAGCTTTTAAAATCTTGACTCTTAATCCGTTAAATTCAGTCCAGGCGCCCGGCCAGGGATAAAAAGCTCTGACCTGGCGGACAATCTGCCCGGCGCTTTTTTGCCAGTTAATTTGTCCGTCTTGCTTGGTTAATATTTTGGTATAGCTAACTTGGGATTCGTCCTGCGGCTTTAACTTAATCTTTCCATGCAGATAATCCGGTAAAATTTCAATCAAAAAATCAGCCGCTAATTGAGCCAACTTTTTTTCTAAAGTTTGGGAATTATCATCAGTCATTATCTTTAATTCTTTTTGGGCGACAATCGGACCATGGTCTATTTTTTCGTCCATCAACATAATTGTCAGACCGGTTTTCTGGTCGCCATTGAGAATAGTTGTTTGAATAGGCGAAGGGCCGCGATACTTAGGCAAAAGAGAAGGGTGAAGATTTAAACAGCCAAAATGAGGAATGTCCAGAACCTCTTTAGGGATAATCTTACCATAGGCGGCCGAAACAACCAAGTCCGGTTTAACTGCGGATATCTCTGATTTAACCTCAATTAATTTTTCCGGCTGGCTCAGGAATAATTTATGCCTTAGGGCAATCTCCTTAACCGCCGAAGCGGTCAATTCTTGACGCCGGCCAACCGGTTTATCCGGAGCCGTAATCACTCTGATAATATTATATCTGTTTTTGATTAAGTTTTCCAGAATAGGTCCGGCAAATTGGCCGGTACCAATGAAAATGATTTTAGAATCAGTCATTATTTTAAAAAGGGTGTACTTTTAAGGGACGCCCTTAAAAGTACACCCTTTTAAGGGCGTCCTTTTTTATGACGCCCTTTTATCAACAATTAAAATGCCTTCCAAATGATCAACCTCGTGCTGGATAACCCGGGCCGATAATCCTTTGGCTTTAATCTTAATTTTTCGACCGTTTAAGTCAAGGGCTTGGACGGTAATTTTAACGGCCCGTTCAACGGGTGCCTCTATATTGGGCAAACTTAAACATCCTTCTGCCATAACATCCTTTTTTCGGGAAAACTTTTTTATTTCCGGATTGATTAAAATTAAGGTTTTTTCTTTTGGATTTGGCTTGACGACGATTATTCTTAATAGTTGACCGATTTGGGGAGCGGCCAGGCCGATGCCGTCTTTAACTTCCATCGTTTCGGCCATATCCAAAGTTAGACGCTTGAGTTGAGCAGTCAGCTTCTTGACTTCCGCGGATTTTTGCCGCAGAATAGGATTATCTTGGCCTGTTTGTATAGGCAGAAGCATAAACTTTGTTCTTTAAAAATATATTCAGAAACGAATCAATAAAAATTTAAAAATGAAAAGAGGTGAAAGAAATGGGATGGCGATTCTCGGCTGGTCTTTCTTCTTTTCTATTTGGGCCTAGGGCTGATTATGGAATTTAGTCGGCACTGGTGGAGTAAAAGTGAGGAGTGGATAATAGACGTATCAAGCGACGGTTGGCTGCTATTTGAGATGGCTCAATGGTTTCTCGGAGCTATCTGCCGGCCGTTATTGATGCTTGTTAGAATCGGTCAAAGATACTGTTAAAAGCTATCAGGCGACCTAATCAGAATTACTGCTGGTTAGGTCTTTTTATTTAGTTATCCGCCAGTCAATATCCGATTTCTGGCCGGCGAATTCTTTCCAGTCGCCATCCGGGACAATGACATACCATTTTTTTCTGGTTTCTGACCAGACCATCGGGTCATCGTGGTAAAAAGGTTTTTTGACTATTTCTTTTGGCTTGAGCCGATCTAATTCCAGCCATTTTTTAAAGACCGTTTCAATGACGTAATCCAATCCTCGCGACTTGGCCCATTTGGCCACTTTAGTGATGGCTTTTTTAGCTTCTCGGATCGAACCAGCTAATTCCAAAAGCTGCTTGGCTGGCCGGGTATAGCGAGAGTAGATTATTTTTCTTTTTTTAGCGTCTTTTTTGATTTCTTCCAAGCTTAAGCCTTTGCTTTTGAAATAGTGATTGACGATTTTTTGAATGGCTGTTTCCTCCCGTTTTTTTTGAGCCGGGTTTTTTGGGGGACGGCCCGGCCGAGATGCAGGCCTGCCTCGTCTTTTGTTTGATTGTTTTTTGGACGGCATTTTTTTAAAGCATAAAGGGTTGCCTTTGGTGCATTCGAAAGGGCGGCCCTTTAAATATTGCCCTTATGGACATATTTTAGTCCGGCGGCTAAACCAATTTGATGAGCTTTTTCTAAAGATTTCAAAGGAGTCGCCGGCAAGTCCTTCATCTGCCAGGAAACTTCCGGGAAAAATCTGGAAAGATGCCAAGGCGTTTCCGGTCCTAATTCATTTTTAATAAATTGAGCGATTTTTTTTAACATAGCCGGTGAATCGGATAAACCTGGAATAATCAAGGTAGTTATCTCTACCCAGACGCCTTTTCTTTTCATCTCTTTAATATTTTCTAAAATTGGCTTTAAACGTCCGCCGCAATATTTTTGATAAAAACTATTCTCAAATGACTTTATATCAACATTAGCCGCGTCCAGCTCGGGGAGAATTAACTTTAAAGCCTGGGGGCTCATAAAACCGTTAGTTACCCAAATATTCTTTAGCCTTTTCTTCCGAGCTAATTTCATTATTTCCAGAGCGTATTCCAGAAAAATAGTTGGTTCGGTATAGGTATAGGAAATGCTTGGGCAATGATCAGCCAACGCTTCCTGAATAATTTCTTCCGGCGGCATTTCTTGGCCTGATATTGGCTTGTTCAATTTTGGCCCTTGGGAGATATCCCAATTCTGGCAATTGTGGCAAGCCAGATTACAGCCGACCGTGGCCAGAGAGAGAGAATATGTCCCTGGCAGAAAATGATAAAGCGGTTTTTTTTCAATCGGGTCAATGTTTACCGCGGCTGCTTTTCCGTAAACCAAAGAATAAAGTTTGCCGTTTTGATTCTCTCTGACTCCGCAAATTCCTCTTTTTCCGGGGAGAATAAGGCAATAATGATGGCAGGTTTGGCAACGGACTTTTTTATCCTTGAGTTTTTGGTAAAGAAGAGCTTCTTTCATCACTTTCCATTATATCCCTTATTTGCTATACTTCAAGCATGAAAAAACACCGAATTTTTATCGCAGTCAATTTGCCGGATAAGACCAGGAAAAAATTGTTGGACTTTCAAAAAGAATGGGCCTCTTTGCCGGTCCGTTGGACTAAAGAAGCAAATTTGCATATTACTTTGGTTTTTATCGGTTATGTTGACGACCAGGAATTGTTAAAAATCTGTCGGTCGGTTCGGCAGAATGTCTCAAAATATCAATCATTTGAGATTAAGTTAAATCGAATTTGTTTAGGCCCGCCCAAGAGACCGGCCCGAATGATTTGGCTAGAAGGAGAAGATAATTCAATTTTAGCCCAATTGAAAAATGACTTAGAAGCGGCCTCGTTCAGCTTGCCTAAAAGCGGTTTTAACCAACGGGAAAATCGCCCTTTCCGCGTTCATATTACTTTAGCTAGAATCAGACAAGGGGAATGGCAAAAATTATCTCCTAGGCCTCAAATAGAAAAAGAAATATCTTTGATTTTTCCGGTTGAGTCAGTAGAGATAATGGAAAGTTATTTATCCAAAAGGGGGCCTGATTACGCAATTTTAGAATCAATTAAAATATGAAATCGGAGATTTTAGGCGTTAAAATAGATAATTTGACCATGGCCAGGACTCTTCGGAAAATAGAGGGTTTTTTAACTGACGGCCGACAACATTATATTGTCACGCCCAATCCTGAATTTTTGGTTTTGGCTCGAAAAGATGAAGATTTCCGGAGAATTTTGAATCAGGCGGATTTAGCCGTGCCCGATGGCATCGGTTTGGTCTTTGCTTCTTGGTTCTTAGGTCAGCCGTTGAAGCAAAGGATTGCCGGTACGGATTTAATGGAAAAAATTTGCCAAAGAGCCGCTTTACGGGGATGGCCGGTTTTTTTATTAGGCGATCGGGAAGATGGTTTGGTTGAGGAAACGGCTGAACGATTAAAAAAGAAATATCCGGATTTAAAAATTGAAGGTTCTAGTTTTTCCGACCCTTTAGCTTCGGGGGCAGCCCTTTTATTGCTGAAGGACGCCCTGTTGATATCCTTTTTGTTGCTTTGGGGGCGCCTCATCAGGAAAAATGGATTGTCCAAAATTTGGCCAAAATACCTTCGGTCAAATTAGCTATGGGCGTGGGCGGCGCTTTCAACTTTATTTCCGGTCGGGTCAGACGGGCGCCTAAGTTTTTACGGACAATTGGCCTGGAATGGCTTTGGCGATTGGCTTGCCAGCCCTGGCGGATTAAACGAATTTTCAGAGCAGTGGTTATTTTTCCTTGGTTGGTAGTTAGGTCAAGGCTTTGAGAAACCTTTTGATAGATTGTTTTGCCGGCCAAGGGTCGTTCTTGAGAATACGCCCTTTGCTTCGCAAATGGCATATTCTCGAGGGCAACCCTTTTATTAGGAATGGCTAAGAAAACTCAAGGGTCTTTAGCCCTTGAGATGAATTAGCCTGTATGTTATAACTAAATTGTCTGGTTTTGGAACGCAATCGGACATTAAACAAAAACTCGGTGAGGCG
>Ga0210051_1007299_pt1 | contig 10319 bp, 7 predicted proteins | sample CryGey092014_all_FD_185464 | JGI IMG/M metagenome (GOLD analysis project Ga0210051, IMG submission 185464) | Groundwater microbial communities from aquifer - Crystal Geyser CG23_combo_of_CG06-09_8/20/14_all (SPAdes) (version 2) | ecosystem: Environmental > Aquatic > Deep subsurface > Groundwater ...
AGCCGCGCAAGTCCTCATGTCCCTATGGCTCCGAAGCGAGGACTCAAACTCCCATCGGTTCCACCCAAAAAGTGGTCGCAAGTTGTCAAAGTGCCTTGCATCTCACTGTACAAACAGTTATAATCTGTTCCACGTGCTTAATCATCGCCTCTCCCTCGCGACATCTACGGCATCGCGAGGGAGGCAAAACCATCAACAGAAAAATAACGCAACACTATTGGGCGCGGCCACTGCTGCGACACACAACCAAGCACACCAGAACAGCGACGCTTGTGTTTGCAGGGCGCAGAGAAATCTGCGCAGGGGTAGTGGCGTGCAAGGCGTTGGCATGATGATCGATCCTCCCTCATACATACTGTCGTGGCGTCCGGGTACGCGGGTCGATGTGTTCGCAATGCGGGCTCGCCTGCCCTCGCGCCATTTCTGGACTATACCAGATTACCGCAGTTTGGCGAACTACAGTAAAAAAGCGGATATCGGAGTGCGGCTCTGGCTTGCCGATCCCGAGGATCGGGCACGCACCATCGGGGAAAGGATTCCCCTTCTACGCCGCGGGCAGTGTGGCATTGCAGGAAACCGCGCGCAACCCAAATTACCGAATTCCTGCATTGACACCAATGCGGACTTCGAGTATGGTCGGTGCGTTATTGTAGATTCGGGATTGGGGATTCCCGTCACAGGAGAGAACCATGTTCAGCCAAGTCCTTCCACCTCAACCGACAGCGGATCAATGGGAATTTGTCCATGAACTTCAGGAGCCGCTGTGGAAAGCGCATCACTGGGCCGCTCGCCCGCCGCACGCGAGTGAAGCGGATCTGAGGCATGGCGCCAAAATCGTCGCAGGCTCCGACGATCCGGACGGCCTCCTTGCCACCGCCTACGATGACCTCAAGCGTTTCCTGCGTACAGGGGACGTTTGTTTGGTGGCGGACTACACCATCGAGACGGGTTACACCCCCACGGACATTCCCGAGACCTTCCACGTTGAGGTCACTCCTCACCGTTGCCGGATTCTCGCCGGAGAAACTGAAGGCATCCGCCGCGGTATTTTCTTCATCGAGGACGAAATGCTGCGCGCCGGCGGCCCGTTTTTGCCCCTTGGAACCGCTGAGCGAAGTCCTTTCATTCGGCGCCGTATCTCCCGGTGTTTTTTCGGTCCCATCAAACGCCCCCCCCGGCAACCGTGATGAACTGATGGACGAGGTGGACTACTACCCCGATGAATACCTCAACCGCCTGGCTCATGACGGAGTGAACGGTCTCTGGCTCACGATCGAGTTCCGAGACCTCTGCAACACTTCCATCACGCCAGCATACGGGCAGGACGCGGAGAAGCGTCTGGTGAAGCTGCGCCGAACGGTCGACAAGTGTCGTCGCTACGGCATCCAAACTTACGTTTTCTGCATCGAGCCACGAGCGTGGGAGCCGGACAGTCCGGTGTTGACGAGACACCCGGAGATGGGCCGCGGTGGCACAACCTACGACAGCCGCCTGCTTTTCTGTCCCTTCTCCGAGGCTGCGCAAACATACCTCTACGAAGCCGTCAACGGCATCTTTACCGCGGTACCCAACTTGGGGGGGCTGATCAATATCAGCCACGGAGAGCGCAGCACGTCCTGCTTGAGCGCCCTTGCTGCAACCGGACAGGGCACGATGCACTGTCCGGTCTGTTCGCAGAAGGAGCCGTGGGAAATACTGCACGCGTCCCTTTCCGCCATGGAGAGCGGGATGCGCGACGCCAACCCGCAGGCCGCTCTCATCAGTTGGCTGTATATGCCTCAGTCCGACGATCTCGCGGATTGGGTCTATGAAATCCCCGCTCACACGCCAGAGAACGTGATTCTCCAGTTTAACTTTGAGAGTGGAGTGAAGAAACAGCAACTTGGGTCACTTCAGACGGGGGGCGATTACTGGCTTTCCGCTCCGGGTCCGAGTGACCGATTCGTCCGCGTCGCCCGCACTGCCCGGGATCATGGCGCCCGTGTGTCTGCAAAGATCCAGACCGGTTGCTCCCATGAAGTGGCCAGCGTTCCTTTCGTCCCGATCCCTGCCCAACTCCATCAGAAATTCTCCTCGATGCGTGAGCTTGGCGTGGACACAGCGATGTTGTGCTGGTATTTCGGCAACTATCCCGGTTTGATGAACAAAGCCGCAGGGGAGCTTTCCTTCGAGCCTTTCAGCGAGTCCTCGGAAGATTTCCTTCTTTCGCTTGCGCAAATCTACTGGGGCGATGATGCACAAACCGTCTGCGAAGCCTGGCGGCGCTTTACGGAAGGCTACGTGAATTACCCGCTAACGAATATGTTTCAATACTATGGGCCCGTGCACGATGGCCCCGTGTGGCCGCTCCTTCTCAAGCCGCAAGACGCGCCTCTGAATCCTACGTGGCAAATATCCTCTCCTCACACCCTTGAGCCTTTCCCCCCCGGTGGCGATCGGATTGGCGAATCCTTCTGCCCCAGCCATACCCTTGAACAGGTGCTGGAGTTGACGCGGCAAATGACCGAGTCGTGGGATCGAGGGGTGGCACTCCTTGAGAGCATTGAGCATCGGTACGTCAACGATCGGCAACGACTCCTGGACATCGGGGTCGCCAAGGCCCTCGCGATCCAGTTCCGAAGTGGATACAACATCTTCCGGTTCTACGACCTGCGCGAGAAGATGCTACGCATGGACGGACTGGAGCGACTCGATCTGCTTGATGAGATGAGGTCCATTGCTGAAGAGGAATTAGCGAACAACCAAACACTGCTGGCGCTGTGCGAGCGCGATTCCCGCCTCGGATTCCACTCAGAGGCGGAAGGCTACAAGTACTATCCCGCGAAGATACGGTGGAGAATGCAGCAGTTACGGGACGTTCTGTTTACGGACTTCTCGGAATTTGAGCACTCGATTCGCAACGGCCAACTGCTCAATCCTGAGTATACCGGCAGGAAGATTACCGGCCCCTCCGTAGTTTGTCGGCGCGTCCCCGACGCCGCAAGTTGCTGGGAGAACCCCGAACGCGGTTTCCCCGAAGGCGTCGAATTCCGCTACAGCGAGGTCAGTAACCTTGCGCCTGGTCAGGAGACGGACGACCGAAAAACCAAGTGGGCCGTCTGTCGTGATGACGCGGCACTGTACCTGCTATTTCGTTGTGTCGAGCCGAACATGAACACGCTACTGGAACTCGAAACCGCCGAGAACACATCGACCGCGATAGGCACTGATTCAGTCATCCTCAAACTTGAGCCGCGTCGCCTCTATCCGTGCAGACGATTTGTTGTCATTGCAGGGGGGGGCACATCAACCGAAGGCGACTTTGGGGCGACGGTCGTCAGGGCAGACGACGGGTGGCAGGGGACGATGAGAATTCCCTTTGCATCCATCGAACTCGACCCCGCCACCCTCACGCCAATACGCATCGATGTGCAGCGTTTACTCCCCGGTGAGCAAACCAGCGGAAACAATGTTGGCTTTTTCTGGATCGAGCAACATCCCTTCCACCCCCGCCTCCGCCTTGGCGCCGACAACCCTGCGGATTTGGGGTGGGTGGTGTTTGAGTGAATCGCTGGAGCAACCGCTCAACAACATCACGTGGCAACCGGTGCCACCGTCGCAATCCGGGGGGATACCAGCATGGAAGATCTGCAGTCCATCGCGCATTGTCCGACACAAGGTATTGTGCTATATTTCCCACATGGAACTTCTATCAGCTGTGACAGTACTCCTTACCGTCCACAATTATACAGGTATACCTCAAACCGGCGCGCCGGTGCGGGGCGGTGTGCCGTTGCCCATTGGCTCGGTCAAGGAGTGCCAGATAGCGACGCTGCTTCACTCGAACGGCCGGTCTGTTCCTTGCCACGTTCGACCAACCGCGCGCTGGCACGACGGCAGCGTAAAGTGGGTATTGGTGGATGCGCTTGTGGACGTTCCCGCTGATGGCGAGACACAGCTCAAGTTGATTCTCGGTGAAGCGCGGAAACACAGCGGACCCAAGGTGGCAGTTGCAGAAACTGCGGACAGCGTCACCATCGACACCGGCCCATCCCGCTTCCTCTTCTCAAAGCGACAATTCGGCTTGCCGTTTGCGGCGTGGGCGGACCTCAACGGCGACGGCAAGACCGACACGAAAGTTGTTAGTGCCGGCGGCGAATTCGTGTGCGAGGTGGAGCACACGCCGCCGGGTCCCCCCGAAGAGGAGAACTGGCTGCGAGACGCGGCAGGAGGTGACCGCGAGCGGTTCACTGCCGATGCCAGCGGCGACTACAAGGCGGAGGTTGAGAACTCCAATGATCTCCACGCGGTTGTCAAACTCAGCGGCTGGTTGGTGAACACCAACGGGCGTCGCCTGCTGAAATATGTAGTTCGCGCGCACGCCTACGCCGGACGACCGGAACTGCGAATTGTCCATACGTTCGTTTACGCGGGCAAGCCCAAAGAGGATTTTATCCGCAATCTCAGCTTGCGATTCCCGTGGCAGCCTCGTGGAGGCGTTTCTTATCAGTTGGGAGCCGAAACTGCCCAGGCGGGCAATCTGAAAGGGAATGACCGCGTTAATCTCTTTGAGGTCGGGCCGAAGAAGATCTACCATCTCGCTCCCCATACTCTCGACAAGACCGTGGGCTACTCATTGACTCGCAACGGCGCTGCGATCGCAAACGGGAAAGACGCAGCCGGATGGGCGACTATAGCCGACGGCAAGTCATCTTTAAGCGTTGCTGTGCGGAATTTCTGGCAGATGCACCCGAAGGAGTTGCAGCTTGACTTCAACGGAATGACTGTTTATCTGTGGCCCGAGAGTGGCGGCAAGGTGCTCGACCTCCGCCGACGCAGTGACGAGGTTGATAACGTGTACCACTATGACCGGAGCCTGTGGGAGTATGGCGGCGAGGGCGTGGGGGTCACCCATGAGATGGCGGTGAGCTACGGGCCACCCGCTGCGCAAAGCGCGCAGGCGATGGCGGCGACGCTCAACGCTCCGCTGTTGCTGGAGTGCTCGCCCCAATGGTACGCCGACTCCAACGCCTTCGGTCCGTTTGCCGTGGCCGATCCCAAGGGCTATCCGCGTCTCGAAGGACTCCAGAACGTGGATGTCGAGTGGATCCGTCACAACCAGCGAACCTTCCACTGGGACGGAATGATCGACTACGGAGACACTCTTTTTCACGGGTACGCTACTCGTTCGCATTACGGTTATGTCGCTCCGCAGGGATGGTGCAGCCGCGGCTATGTGGGTTGGCTCTGCAACGACGGCACGCTCACCCACTCGCTTTTTCTCCAGTACCTGCGCACGGGAGACTACCCCACTTTCCTCACAGCGGAGGCAATGGCGCGACACGTGATGGAGGTGGACACCTGTCATTACTGTGAGAAGGAGCCCTACTCTGTGGGCGGTGGTCACCGACACGACCAGCAGCACTGGGGAAACGGCGTGCGTGGCTACGGCACGGCCACACACGGAGCCATCGACTACTACCTCCTCACAGGCGATGAGCGCGCCTACGATGTGGTGCAGGAGTATGCAAACTTCCACTACACCGGCGAAGCCCCTGTCGAAAACGAAGATGGCATTGGCTGCATGATTCGTATGTGGGAGATTACCGGCGAAGACCGTTACAAGCAAAAGGCAGATGATCTGGTCGCGCAAGAGTTGCGCGGCTACGAAGACAAGGACTGGAAATTCCGCACGGGTCGCCATTTCCGGTTCGTCTCCAACACCAGCGTCAGCCTGCTCTACTATTTGTGCAGCGCGCCTCCCGCCGCCGCCGAGAAGCTGTGGGTGGCTGTAATTCAGAGTCTCGACCATCTGGAGCCACGGTTTATGAGCTCGTGGGAGGATGCTGGCTATCTGCCGTTCATTCTCACCTCTCTCGCCTCTCAGCGCACCAAAGACCCGCGCTACGCGAAGACGATCGTGGCGCTCCTGCGGCGTCTCTGGACGACGCCGCGTGGGGCAGTCAATATCCCTATCCCTGACAACTATCTGTCGGCTCTCCGCCCAATGTCCTTCGATGAGATGCTGACCACCGCGCAGCAGTGGGGTGTAAACAACGTCTACATGGCGGGAATTCACCACCTCTGCGGTCTGCCGTACGCTGTGAAGGCGTTGCAGGACGCCGGCATGGATGAGGCGGCCGTCTGGTCGCTCAAGCTCGATGAGGCAACACCCGCTCCCTTTGAGGAAACACTGAACCTGGAGAATGTCCGCCCTGAGATTGGCTTCTGCTACATCGTGGGGATGGAGCATGGTTCTCCCAGTGACGTTGCCGGTGGTCACTCCGACCTTGTTCTGCTGGAAGACGGAAAGACCCTCGGTCCGGCGCACTCCTCGCACGCGTCCATTCGCACCGATGGCAAGGGGCGTTACAGCCACTGGGGTTCACGGAGCCTCTACTTCTCCGCGTCCGACAACAGTGACCCGCGGAAAAACGGACGTGAGTACCGGGTTGTCTACAAGCCAGCCCCCCATTGAAGCGGAGCGATCACATGACTTCAAGAGAACGAATGCTGGCAACGCTGGAATACCGGGCAGTCGACTACATCCCCTGTTCCTTTATGCTCTTCCACAATCTCTATCGCAAGGTTCAGAGCGAGCGGGAATACGTCGAGCGGCAACTCGACATGGGCCTGGACGCCCACGTTTATGTCGGTCATCTGCGCCATTCGTTGCATCCCGACGCGCAACATCATACATGGACGGAAGAGCGGAACGGCGAGAAGGCATTCTGCCGACGGATTGACACCCCCGCCGGACCTCTCACAGGACGCGTTCGACAACGCGACAACTGGCCGCACGAAGACAATTTCCCTCTGTTTGACGACTGGATCGTCACGCGCGCGGAGGAGATTCTCGTCAAGCCGGAGCAAGACCTCGAAAAGCTGAAGTACGTCTTCGGTCCGTTCCGTGACGAGGACATCCAGTATCTCAAGACCCGCGCACTCGAAGCCAAACGCATCGCCGAAGAACATCGAGCGCTGCAAGTCGGTGGGTGGAAGGGGTTTGTGGAACCGGGGTTTCATACCGACGCTGGAGTTATGGGGTTCGACTGCATGGCGTGGCTTTCCGGGTACGAAGAGATCATGGCGCTTTCTCTGACCAACTCGGAGATTATCAAGGCATACGCCAACATTATCCTTGAGTGGAACCTGAAGCAGATCGAGATCTACCTCGATGTGACCGACGCAGACATCATTTGGCGACGCGCCTGGTACGAGACCACCGAGTTCTGGACACCCAACACCTACCGGCAACTCGTGGCCCCGGTGCTCAAACGTGAAGTCGACCTCGTCCATCAGGGCGGGAAGAAGTACGGCTACATCATCACCAGCGCGTTTCTGCCGATCATTGACGACATCCTCGACACCGGCATCGACGTGCTGATTGGTCTCGACCCGAAGGAAGGTAAGGGCACGGACCTGAGCATAGTGAAGCGGAAGTTCATGGACAAGAGGCGAACAGTGTGGGGCGGCGTCAGCGGCGCGGTAACGGTGGAGATGGGCACCGAGATGCAGACCCGACAGGCCGTGAAGCAGGCCGTCGACATCCTCGGCGACGGTGGGGGTTTGATTCTCTCCCCGGTTGACAACGTGCGCGAAGACACGGAAAATGCCTGGCGGAACACACGTGCGTTTGTTGATGCCTGGAAAGAATACCGACATCCCAACCACGCTCGAGGTGCGCACGGAACCTGCGCTTTCTCTTCATCCTCTATCCCGCCACGAAGCGGGAATATTCATCAAGGAGCAGTACTGTGACCAGAAGAGTTCGAGTTGGCATACTTGGTGGAGGCGGCATTCTTGGCGCTCACGCGGCCGGGTTCCGGGCACACACCGACAAGGCCGAAGTTGTGGCCGTGGCAGAACCGCGCCCCGAGCAGGTGGAGTGGATACAACAGCTTTTTGGTGATGAAGTGCGAGTCGAAGCGGATTACCACGATCTCCTCGCCGAGGACGACATCGACGCGGTGGACATCCTCCTTCCTCACAACCTGCACGCACTCGCGACCATCGCCGCGGCGGGGGCCGGTAAGCCCGTGCTGGTGGAGAAGCCGATGGCCCGCAATATCCACGAGTGCGACCAGATGATCGAGGCTTGCGACCGCGCGGGGGTATCCCTTACCGTGTGTCACGACCGTCGCTACGACTCCGAGTGGATGGCGCTTAAGCAGGTTGTCGATTCCGGGGCTTTGGGAGACATCTTCTGGTGGAAACTGGATCACAACCAGAACGTCGTCTTCGGCCCAGGCAGTTGGGCGCGTACGCGTGACGGCATTGGCGGTGGAGCGATCATGAGCTGTCTCACCCACCAAATTGACGCTCTCCGCTGGTACGGGGGAGAAGTTGAGTCGGTCACCTGCATGACGAAGACGATCCCCGCGCGCATGGAGGGGGAGTTTGCCGGCGTTGTCACGGCGAAGATGAAGTCCGGCGCTCTCGCGCACTTGTCGATCAACTGGTGGACCAAGTCCCATCAGGGGAAGAATGCTCTCTGGTACGAGATGGCGCAGGTGTGCGGCACAAGAGGCGAGGCGTACTTTACCTTGGGCAAAGGCACTTTCGTCAGGCTGCACGAACAGCAGGAAGTCCCCTGGACCTATGAGCAGAAGGATGACGGCGGGTTTACCCGGGTGAAGATCGGCGACTGGCGGGGTCACGTCGGCTGCATTGGCGAGTGGCTGAAAAGCCTGCGCGGCGAAGAATGTAACATTACCACCGACGGGCGCGCCGCCCGCGGCACCGTCGAGGTCGCTGAAGCCGCGTACCTCGCGGAAGAAATGGGACAAGTGGTGAAGCTGCCCATTGAGCCGCGGGAGTGGGGATGCCAAATTTGATTCGAAGGGTTCCATCGTGCAACGCATTCTGATTTGGGCTTGCCAACCCGGTTGTTTCACTGGCTGTTGGCGTTCGGTTTCCTGACGGCATTCGGCAGCGCAAAGTGGGTCGGGGACGACAGTCCCGTATTCTCCGTCCACATGCTGCTGGGGTTGGTGATTGGCCCGATGGTTGCAATCAGGATTCTCTGGGGGTTTGCAGGATCACAGTACGCGCGCTTCCGCTCGTTTCTGTTCGGTCCGGGAGAGGTCCTCGCATACTTGCAGGGAACTCTGACGAGTAAGGGCAAGCGGTATACCGGTTACAATCCCGGCTTGAGTTACGCCATCTATGCCATGCTGCTCCTCCTTCTCGGTATTGTGCTCACCGGTCTGCTTAGACGGGGCGGTAACAAAGTATTTGAGGAACTGCGCGAGCTGCTGGTCACGGCAATGATCATCGTCGTGGCGGTACACGTGCTGGGCGTTGTTGCGCACATCGTCACTCATTGGGAGAACATCGTCCGGAGTATGCTGGACGGAACCAAAGAGGGGACAGCGGAAGACGGGATCCGTTCATCTCATTCGGTTGTTGGCTTTGTCTTTCTGTTGTTGGTGATGCTGTGGGCGGGGGGACTGTTCCGCAGCTTCGATCCCTCCTCGCGCCAAACGGTTCTGCCGATCGTTGGCGTGACTGTGGGACTCGGCGAGGACGAGGAACAAGAAGACGACGAGCACCATGGGGAGGATGATTAGGTCTTCTGGCGCGTGACGGGGGATTCCGACGTCTGGCAGCGGATGTCGAATGGCGGACGCGGCCCCTACGCAAAAAAACACAAGTGGCGATTCTCAACCTAAACGAGTATAAGTCGCCGTGGCTGGATTCGGCGACAGGCGAATCACTGCTGTACAGTCTGGGACAGGAGGTCGGCGTCGATGAGGTCTTGTGGTCGCCCCGAGGATCGTTTGGCTGCGATAAGATGCTCCTTTGCGGTGAAGACAACGGTGAGTCCGTCAAGATCCACCTCACCGCGTGCCTGCCAGGTCTCCGAGGTGCCTTTCACTTTGCAGGCGTGAACGATGAGTTCCCAAGTAGCCTGAAATTTGCCCTGGGGCGACTGAGCCTGCCAGAACTGGACATCAAAGGATCGGTCGAGGTCCTCGATCGGTCCCTTGCGCTCCATGATAGTGTCTGCCATAGTGGCTGAATTATGGCACATTCAAGGGGCGTGCCGGGGCGTACGAAGTTAGTGGCCTTCACCAGAAATGAGAGAATTCTTCCTAGTGCATCGTTTTGGAAGTTCCCCTACAAAAGGACACCGGATCGCTTCAGCGTCCGGTAGCTCACACAGGCAGCTACACGATGAAGGCTACCCTCCTTTTCTCCCCTTTCAACCGGTGTTCGTGCCGAACACGGGTTGAAAGGGGAGAAAAGATGTCCTTTCTTGGCGCTCGGTAGTCAGTTGTGTGAGCTACCGGACGCTGAAGCGATCCGGCGTCTAATGGGGAAGAATTTACGAACGG
>Ga0210051_1007301_pt1 | contig 10319 bp, 10 predicted proteins | sample CryGey092014_all_FD_185464 | JGI IMG/M metagenome (GOLD analysis project Ga0210051, IMG submission 185464) | Groundwater microbial communities from aquifer - Crystal Geyser CG23_combo_of_CG06-09_8/20/14_all (SPAdes) (version 2) | ecosystem: Environmental > Aquatic > Deep subsurface > Groundwater...
ATTGTGTGATAAACCACGCCGCTAATGTGTAATAAATTGCACTGCTACAATTGTGAAAATCCGTGTAATCCGTGGTTCAAATTACAGAACGAGTCCAAATTTTGCAAATGAAAAATATGGAAAATAATCTTCCTTTTGTTTCTATAGTTATCCCCTGTCGCAATGAGGAAAAGTTTATCGGGAAATGTCTTGATTCCATAATTGCCAACAATTACCCTAAAGACAATCTTGAGATTCTGGTTATTGACGGGATGAGCGAGGACGGAACAAAAAAGGTTGTTGAGGGATATTCCCGTCAATATCCTTTTATAAAATATTTAGAGAATCCAAAAAAAATTACACCCTGCGCATTGAATATCGGCATTAAAGAGGCAAAGGGTGGAATCGTTATGAGAATGGATGCGCATGCTACTTATAAAGAGGACTATGTTTCAAAATGCATTAGATATTTAAATGAATATAACGCTGACAATGTTGGTGGAGTAATGATGACTTTGCCTATGGAAAATACTTTTACGGGCAAAGCGATAGTTATAGCATTGTCCAGCCGGTTCGGTGTAGGTAATTCTGCTTTCAGGACAGGTTCTAAAGAGCCAAAATGGGTTGATACCGTATTCGGTGGATGTTACAAAAAGGAAGTTTTTGAAAAGATTGGACTCTTTAACGAAAATCTTGTATCCACTCAGGATATGGAATTCAATCTTAGATTGAAGAGGGCAGGCGGGAAAATACTCCTTCATCCTGATATTATAAGTTATTATTATACCAGGTCTAATTTAAAAGATTTTTGCAAGAATAATTTTAGAAATGGTTTCTGGGCAATTTATCCTATTAAATTTACTAAGGAAATGCCTGTTTCTTTAAGACATTTAGTTCCACTGGTTTTTGTATTTAGTCTTGTATTTTCATTGGTGACAGGTATGTTTGCTCCCACTTTGATATGGCTGTTTTTTTCAATAATGGGTGCTTATGTTGCTCTTTGTATATATTCCTCTTTAGTGATAGCATTAAGGGAAGGGAACTTTTTTTATTTACTCATGATGCCGGTTGTGTTTACAATACTGCATTTTCTATATGGATTAGGCTCACTGTGGGCCCTATTTGGACTACTATCATTGAAAAAGAAAATAGTTTCCAGTGAGAGCAAATAAAATATGAATATGATGGAATCAGAAGAGTGGAATCAGAAGAGTTGACAAAAAGAATAAAATTTGTATAATATATATGATAGTTTACTTTAAGTTCAACTAAAATGAAAGTATACCTTACTAAAAGTAGAAAACAATGGAAACTATCTATAAAAGAAAAATAATAGAGGAAGTTCTAAAATACCTTGATGATGAGAGTGGAATTATTTTTTATGGAGCCAGACAGGTAGGTAAAACTTTTATCTTGTACTGGTTAAAAAATTATCTTGAAGAAAAAGCCCAGCAAGTTTATTATCTTGATTTGGAAGATAGAAGATATTTAGAAATTTTAAATGATGGCCCAGAAAATCTTAAAAATCTCCTTATTGAAAAAGGATTTAATTTAGAAAGAAAGGTTTTTGTTCTCATTGACGAAATTCAATACTTAAAAAATCCCACAAATTTTTTAAAATTAATAGTCGATCATTATCCAGGTTTCAAATTGATTGTTTCAGGTTCTTCCACTTTTGAAATTAAACAAAAATTTGAAAAGGCATTGGTAGGGCGAATCTTTGTTTTTGAAATTTTTGGTCTTTCTTTTGAAGAATTTTTAATTTTTAAAGGTTGCGAAAAAGAAACAGGCGTAGTTCTCACAAAAATTAAAGAAAATGAACTAAAAGAATTATTTAAGGAATTTGTTCTTTACGGATCTTATCCCAAAATTGCACTTATTCCTGAAAAAGAAAAAAAAGAAAAATATCTCTGGCAAATTATTGATACTTATCTTAAAAAAGACATTAGAGATTTAGCAGAAATCAGAGAAACAGAAAAGTTTAATAAACTTTTAGAAATTTTAGCTTCTCAATCAGGCAAACTTTTAAACATTGAAGAATTGTCTAATACCTGCAGATTAGCTAAACAAACAGTGGAAAAATATCTTTTTATTTTAGAGCAAACCTATGTTATTAAATTAGTTAAACCATTTTTTAAAAATTTAAGGTCAGAAATTTTTAAAACCCCCAAAATTTATTTCTATGATAGTGGACTTGCACATCTTCTGTGGTTAAAAGTTATTTCTCCTGAAATTTTGGGAGAAATTTTTGAGACAGCAATTTTTTCTCAAATGACAAAAATTTTTGGAAAGGATTCAATTTATTATTGGCGAACCAAAGATAAAAAGGAAATAGATTTCATTCTGAGATTTAAAAATAAACTTATTCCAATAGAAACAAAAATTAATTTTTCTTCTTTTTCAAAAAGAACAACTAATTATTTTTTAGAAAAATATAAATTAACACAATATTATTGCGTAGGATTAAATGGAGAAAAAAAAGAAAAGGAGTTTCTTTTTCCCTGGCAAATTTGTGCAATCCACAGGTGATAGTTTTTATGTTGAAACAAGGCTTTGATATTATATTTTCTCTTGCTGGACTTTTGATTTTATCGCCTTTTTTGCTTTCAATTGCCATATTGATAAAATTGGATTCAAGGGGATCCGTATTTTATCGTGGCATAAGAGTCGGTAAATCCGGGAAACTTTTTAAGATTTATAAATTCAGAACAATGGTTATGAACGCAGAGGAAATAGGAGGGCCATCGACCGCAGATGATGACGCGCGTATTACAAGGGTGGGGAAAATTATCCGCAAATACAAAATTGACGAATTGCCTCAATTGATAAATATTCTTGAAGGCGATATGAGTTTTGTGGGTCCAAGGCCAGAAGTTCCTTTTTATGTTAATATGTTTACAGAAGAAGAAAGAGCAATGCTGAGCATAAGACCGGGAATTACTGATTGGGCATCTCTGTGGAATCCAGATGAAGGTGCAATTTTATCTATGAGTTCCGATCCAGAAAAAACCTATATGGAGAAAATAAGACCTCAGAAAATCAGATTACAGTTGAAATATATTAATAACTATTCTTTCTGGATTGATTTAGAGATAATATTGAAAACATTAAAGACAGTGCTCGGACGATTATATTTTCAATAGCTAAGGAAATTATACCAAAAGTTATCTACAACCTTCAGGACTAAAGTCCTGAGTTACGTAACTCAGACCTTCAGGTCTGATTTTCCTTGACAGAAGGATAAAGATCGTAGAATTATAATGAAATATTCTAAAAAACTACTGATAAATTTTTATCGGACAATGGTTCGGATTCGGCTTTGTGAAGAAAGTCTTGTGGAGCTGATTTTAAAAGGAGAGATAAAATGCCCGGTTCACCTTTATTCTGGTGAGGAAGCGGTTGCTACAGGTGTTTGTTCTGCACTTAAATTAACAGATTATATTTTTGGTACTCACCGTTCTCATGGACATTATCTTGCTAAGGGCGGCACTCTGGCAAAACTCATTGCAGAGATTTATGGCAAGGAGACAGGTTGCTCTAAAGGCAGGGGAGGGTCCATGCATCTTGTTGCTGTGGAAAAAGGGATGTTAGGAGCTGTTCCAATTGTTGCCGGAACTATATCTCTGGCGCTTGGTTGTGCACTTGCTTCTAAAATAAGAAAAGAGAAACGAGTAACAATCAGTTTTTTTGGAGATGGAGCAGCAGGTGAAGGAGTTTTATATGAATCATTAAACTTTGCGGCACTCAAGAAATTACCGATTATTTTTGTTTGTGAAAATAACCTTTATTCAACTCATATGTCCATTACTGAGTGTCGGGTAAAAAATGACATTTTTAAAATAGCAGAGCCTTTTGGTATTGAAAGTTATAAAGTGGATGGTAATGATGTTTTGCAGGTTTACGAGGCTGCCAGAAGAGCTGTTAAAATTTGCCGAAAAGGTAAGGGACCGGTATTTCTTGAATTTATGACTTATCGGTTACGCGGACATGTTGGTCCTGACGATAATGTTCAAGGACTTCATACAGATATCAGACCGAAAGAAGAAATTGCGAAATGGCAGAGAAAATGCCCGATTAAAAAGTTTGGAAAATTTCTTTTAAAGAATAAAATTTTAACAGAAAAAGGTTTGAAAAATATAAATCAGCAAGCGGAAAAAGAAGTTTGCAAAGCACACCAGTTCGCCCGGAGGAGTCCTTTTCCAAAAAAAGAGGAATTAAATAAATATGTCTTCAAAGATTAGAATGCTACAATATAGCCTGGCTATTAACGAAGCCCTGCACCAGATGATGGCAGTTGATAAATCAGTTTTCTTGATTGGGCAGGGAGTTAAAAGTCCCTGGTATGTTGGTAATACTACCCGGGGCATACTGGCTAAATTTGGAACAAATCGTGTGATTGATACCCCGGTCTCAGAAAATGCTATTACCGGTGCAGCGGTAGGGGCAGCTATTTCTGGTATGAGGCCGGTGGTTGTCCACCCGAGGATTGATTTTATGATGTATGCCCTTGACCCGATTATTAATGAAGCAGCAAACTATCATTATATGTTTGGCGGGAAATCTTGTGTACCGGTTGTTATCTGGGGGATAGTAAACCGAGGTGGAGAACAGGCAGCCCAGCATTCCCAGTCTTTGCATGCTTTATTTGCACATATTCCTGGACTGAAAGTAGTTATGCCTGCAACTGCTTATGATGCCAAGGGATTGATGATTTCTGCAATTAAAGACAATAATCCTGTAATTTATATAGATGACCGTTGGTTATATGCTACTGAGGGAAAAGTTCCAAAAGATATCTATTCAGTTCCAATCGGCAAGGCCGTAATTAGAAAAAGAGGAAGAGATGTAACTTTAGTATCTGTATCGTATATGATGATTGAATCTATGAGAGCTACACAAATCTTGCAAAAAGATGGAATTGATGTTGAATTAATAGATCTGCGGACAATTAAACCGTTGGACGGTGAACTTTTATTGAAATCTATTAAGAAAACAGGCAGGATGATGATTGTTGATGGTGGATGGAAGACAGGGGGCGTGGCAGCAGAAGTGTCGGCTCTGATTTCTGAGAGTGGATTTAAATATCTGAAAGCGCCAATTAAAAGGGTGACCCTGCCAGATACGCCAGCACCAGCAAGCTCTAGGCTAGAGAAAGAGTATTATCCTACAAGCAAAAACATTATTTTAGCAGTAAAAGAAGTGATAAAAGGGAAGGGTTGTCATGGCTTACAAGGTTAAATTTGTTGACCCGGCTAAAAATTATAAAATGATTAAAAAAGAAATTGATGCAGCCTATAGAGAAGTAATGTCTAAGGGTGACCTCATATTGCGCGGACAATTAAAAAGATTTGAAGAAAACTTAGCTTCTTTCATAAAAACTAAATATGCTGCAGGAGTTAATAGTGGATACGATGCATTACATATTTCTATGATATGTGCCGGGATAAAGCAAGGAGATGAAGTTATAGTTCCTGCTCACACTTTTGTTGCTACTGCTTCCGCGGTTGTCAACGCTGGTGGAACACCGGTGCTGGTTGATGCAGGAAAGGATTACAATATTGATGTTAACAAGATTGAAGAAGCTATTACTGAAAAAACAAAGGCAATTATTCCTGTGCATTTAAATGGGCATATGTGCGATATGGATACCATAATGTCTATCGCAAAAAAATATAATCTAATTGTTGTGGAGGATGCCTGTCAATCTTTAGGGGCAACGTTTTGCGGGAAAAAAGCAGGTTCATTCGGCTTAACAGGCTGCTGGAGTTTTTATCCTTTTAAAATTCTTGGCGGGTATGGGGACGGCGGAGCAATTACTACGGATAGTCCAAAGCTAGAAAGAAAAGCCAGGCTTCTTAGATATAATGGAGAAGATAAAGCAACAGGCGAGTATTTTTATCACGGGTTTACCTGTGTTCTTGATAATTTGCAGGCAGCATTCCTTGATGTAAAACTTCGCCATCTTCCTGATTGGATTAAGAGACGCAAAAAGATAGCAGAATTTTATAAAAAGGGATTGAAAGACATAAAAGAACTTCAATTGCCGCATTTTGAGGATAAAAGATTTGATGATGTTTTTCAAAACTATGTTATCAGGACTTCAAAAAGAGATGAACTGTATGATTATCTAAAGAAGAATGGGGTGGAAATCTTGATTCACTGGAGAATACCTTACTATTGTTATAAAGATTTAAAATTGAAGGATAGAGGTTTTCCAGAAACTGAATCTATTTCCCGGGAGGTTCTTTCTTTGCCTATGAATGTTGAAATTACTGATAAACAGGTAGAATATGTTATAAAAACAATTCGTGATTTCTTTAAAAAGTCTGTATAATCTAATTCCTAAACCTGTCCAGGTAGTTTTCAAAAATCATTTAAATGAAAGGATTCATTGTATTTTCCCAAAGGGACCCACGCCCAAGGCGGGTCCGCAAGACCTGGGGTCACGCAATTATGGACACTATTTGGACACCGAATCTTAAATAGAGTGTAAAAAGGGTCAGGTTTGTTTATTCGGATTTAAGTGAACTCGTCCCCAATTCTTTAATTTAATAATAGAAATAGAGGTGATTTTGCGTGCCTCATATTCCGGTTCATAAGTAGGATTAAAGTATGAGTAATCTTTTTATGCAACGATATCTTTCTGAGAAACTATCTCTAAAGCGAATGGGCGGTAATATTGAACGCCTTTCTTCTACTTTAGCTAAATCTTCTATCCAACTTAATCCCTATCAGATTTATGCTGCAATGTATGCCCTTGATAGTCCTTTGCAAAGAGGAGCCATCCTATCGGATGAGGTTGGACTTGGCAAAACAATTGAAGCAGGCATTGTTCTATCCCAGTGACCTGCAATAGCCAGAATGAAGAGAGGTGAAAAATATGAATAATAAGAATAATATTCAACAAATTGAACATAATGTTTATTGCGATGAAAGTTGCCATTTAGAACATGACCATCAATCAGTTATGCTAATAGGAGCAATATGGTGTCCTAAATCCGAGACAAAAAAAATCTCCGATGATATTAGAAAAATCAAGGTAAAAAAGAATGCGCGTGGTGAATTGAAGTGGATAAAAGTTTCCAAGTCAAGACAAAATTTCTATATAGACCTAGTAAATTATTTTTTCAAAACACCAGCGCTACATTTCAGATGTGTTGTCATAAGAGATAAGCCAAAATTGAATCATGATTATTTTAATCAAGGGAGCCATGACACCTTTTATTATAAAATGTATTTTTCCATGCTCAAAACAATCTTAAATCCACAGAATAAATATAATATTTATTTAGACATAAAGGATACTCGCAGTCAAAACAAAGTAGTTAAATTAAAAGAGGTTCTTTGCAATAATGTTTTTGATTTCACAAGAGAAATGATAGCAAATATACAACATATACGTTCCAACGAATTGGAATTATTACAACTTGCTGATTTATTTATCGGTGCAGTAAGTTATAGAAATAGAGATTTAGGAGAAAATCAGGCAAAGGTCGCAGTTGTTGAGAGAATCGAAAAAGAAATAAAACAAAGTTTATGTTCCCCAACTTCATTATTTAATGAAAAATTCAACCTTTTTATATTTTCCCCATCAGAAGTAGAAAATGAATAATTTGCCGTCATTTCTCCCTGAAATGTTAAATTTAGATGGTGGATGGGAAAGCGTTTTAGAAAAACTGTATACTGTATTTAAAAAAGATTTTATAGATAATAATGTTTTTTATAACAACTCAAAAATTATTTATGATAAACGTAAAATTGAAGGCGACAAAGAAGAAGGATTTTGGCATTTAATAACAAAAGAAGATGAAAAATTAGGGAGGATACCTGATTACGATAGAGCAAAAAGATTGCCGTGGGCTAAGCCAACCATAGAAAATCATAGCGATCCAGTGATTAAATCGTGGGATTATCTGGAAGGAAGTGGTAAGATTCGTATATATTTATGGCTGGAAAACTACGATTATGTGATTATCTTGCAGAAAAATGCAGGAAGGGGAAAACACTTAATTGTTTTAATTACAGCTTTTTATGTTGAGGAATATAAGAAGAAAGATTTGCAGAAGCGATATGAAAAAAGAATAGTATCATAAAATAGCAATCGCCGCCCAGGAAAACCCGAACGGCGAAAGATTTCCTTCTGCCATTGGCAGATGAATTTATCATAACTGTAAATAGTATAGCATAAAATTTGAAAAAAGTCAAGAAATTTGTAATTTTTTGGAATTTTTCGAATTTTCATGCAAATGTAGGAGTAAAAATGGTAAAAAATAATTCCCGCAAAATCAATTCGCCTAACTGAAATTATTGAAGGAGAATTTTCAGATCTGCCAATCTAAGGAAATGAAAATGAAGCCATTATCTTATATAACTGAAAAATTTACAGAATCGGTGATTAGAGAAATGACCCGTATTTGTGATGCGGTGGGAGGATATAATCTTTCGCAGGGTTTTCCTGATTTTGAAACTCCGCAAGAAATAAAAAAAGCAGCTGTTCATGCTATTTTGAGTGACTGTAATCAGTATCCTGTTACTTTCGGAGAGCCAAAATTAAGAGAATCTATTGCCAGGAAATCTTTAGATTATAATAAAATAAAATGCAATCCGCAAACCAATATAACGGTTACCTGCGGAGCAACAGAGGCAATGATTGCTACTCTTATTGCAGTTATAAACCCTGGTGATGAAATTATCATTTTCGAACCTTTTTATGAGAATTATGGACCTGATGTTATTCTTTCTGGAGCCAGGCCAAGGTATGTTACTCTTTATCCACCAGACTGGGAATATTCTTATGAAGAATTATCAAAAGCCTTCAATAATAATACCAAGGCAATCATCATTAATACTCCAAATAATCCTACAGGAAAAGTATTTTCCAGAAAAGAGCTTGAAGGAATTGCAAACTTATGCATAAAGTGGGATTGTCTGGCCATTACTGATGAAATTTACGAACATATATTGTATGATAGTGAAAAGCACATATCCATTGCTTCTTTAAACGGAATGGCTAAGCGGACAGTTACAATTAATTCAATTTCGAAAACTTATTCTGTTACAGGATGGCGTGTTGGCTGGGCTATTGCCGATGAAAATATTACAAGCCGCATAAGAAAGGTTCACGATTTTCTTACTGTTGGCGCTCCAACTCCATTTCAGGAAGCAGCAGTATTTGCTTTAAATATGCCGAAGAGTTATTATGAAGGTTTGTGCTTGCGATATGAAAAATCAAGAAAATTTCTTTTTGATTTGTTGATAGAGGTTGGCTTTAAACCATTTCTGCCAAAGGGCGCTTATTACATAATGTGTGAAATTGATACACTGATGAAAAAATTGGATGTAGAAGACGATTTTTCTTTTAGTAAGAGATTAATAGAACTCACAGGAGTTGCTACTGTTCCCGGGACATCTTTTTATGCTTCTCGTAAAGGGTTAAACTATGCCAGATTTTGTTTTTGCAAGAAACAGGAAACGCTCGACAATGTCCAAAAAGGTTTAATGAGATTGAAATGAAGATTAAAAATATCTTACTCATATTAATTGATGCTGTACTTATTAGCCTTGCAATAATTCTGGCATTCAGGGTCCGTTTTCCTGATTTTATGACCATGCCAAATTTTATTGCATTTAAAAAATATTTTTTGGTTTTTGTGTTAATTAAAATTTTTTCATATTACTTATTCGGTCTTTATGGTGGTATCTGGAAATATGCAGGTTTAAGCGAAGCTCTCAGTATATTTTATGCAGTTATCCTTGGTTCTTTAGCGTCTACAAGTTTTGTTTTTTTCACGCAGGTACCTTTGCTGACTCTTGACATTCCACTGCTTCCACGCTCTGTAATTTTGATTGACTGGTTCTTCAATTTGCTTTTTATTGGTGCAATTCGATTTATTCCCAGGGTACGCTTGGATGTGACATCCCGGTGGCCAAGGTCTGTTGCACCTTCCAGTAGATTGCTCATAGTAGGAGCAGGCGATACAGGAGAAATGGTTATAAGGGAAATTGCAAAACACCCAGAGTTAGATTATAAACCAGTTGGTTTTATTGATGATGACCCTGATAAAAAAGGGAGGAGAATTCATAACTTAAAAGTGTTAGGGACAAGAGAAGACATTCCTAAAATTGTTTCACAAAAAAATATTGATGAAATTATTATTGCTATTCCGTCTGCCCCAGGAAGAATAGTTAGAGAAATTGTTAATTATTGCCAGAAAGTAAAGGTGGAATTAAAAATTGTACCCGAAATTCCTAAAATTTTGAAAGAAGGCGTGGCTTTTACCGATGTTCGTAAAGTAAAACCGGAAGACCTTTTAGGAAGAAAGACAGTAGAGATAAACAAT
>Ga0210051_1007304_pt1 | contig 10317 bp, 10 predicted proteins | sample CryGey092014_all_FD_185464 | JGI IMG/M metagenome (GOLD analysis project Ga0210051, IMG submission 185464) | Groundwater microbial communities from aquifer - Crystal Geyser CG23_combo_of_CG06-09_8/20/14_all (SPAdes) (version 2) | ecosystem: Environmental > Aquatic > Deep subsurface > Groundwater...
GGGGCCAGCGGAGGATGATGGTCTATGGGTTGACATCTTATTTCACGCAGGATAGGCTTGTCGCAGTTCGTAAACTCGATGGGCTATTCAAGCACTGGAGGGTCTATGGATAGATTCCAACATCAATACTCTGCCGATTCAAAGGAGAAAATCATGAAACTTTTTAAAATTTCGCAGGATGAAAATACCGATTACGACACCTACGACTCCGCAGTCGTCGCGGCACCGAACGGGCAGACCGCACGAAACATGAACCCATCGGACGGCAAAGAATTTGTCGGATGGAATGAGTATTACAGTTCGTGGTGTACCTCTGCCGACAAGGTGACGGTTGAATACCTTGGAGAGGCGACCGAAGGGATCGAACAGGGGGTAATTTGCTCTTCGTTTAATGCCGGCTAACCAGTATATATGCCGATCCGCATATAATGCAGACCAAAAAGGTCAATAATAAGATTTTCTCAAAAATGAGAAAAAGTCTTGACAAAGGGTTTTTTGTAGTTTATATCTTTTGACAAGGCACATATTGTCGCTATAAGTGTCTCTGATGGAGGAAAAGGTCACCCAATGTGCCGGGCGGCTTTTTTTATTGCCCATCTCGGGATGGGACGGCAGTTTCCCCAGCCAAGGTTTCGCTGCCACCCCATCCCGTTCCCACAACCCCAGGAGGGCGGGGATTTTTTATTTTATTCCCGCCTTCCTGTTCTGTCAAGAGATTTGGGAGGACGGGATAAATGCTGAAAAAAAGAGGAAGACCTCCAAAAAGTAAATCAATCGAATCCCAACAATTCCCCTACCCTGCCTATATCACCATCGGTTCAGAAAAAGAAGCCATCAAGATGTTAAAAGAAGTGTGGAAAAAAAGCGCTCAGTGGTTATTTGGTCAAAAAGTGGATCCGGCAAAGACAAAAGAAGCCCTGGCTGTGGCCCTACAATGCGCCCGGACCTATGTGGAATTGACCGAGGACGGTCTTTCCTACATCGCCAAATCCAAGGCCCCCAATGAGGATGTGGTGCTTCTTGCGGATCTGCGTTCGAGGATCGGGGACGTGGATGGTTCAAAAGACATCAGGCAGAAATATTACATTGCCGCTCAGAACGTGATCCACATGTGGCAGGCCCTGCCGAATGACAACTATTTCCACAAAACGGCCTGCGTAGACATTGAGATTATGAAACAGGACATCAGGGGCGTTGATGAGATGCTTCGTGAAGCTTATCACGCCTTTACGGATGATGATAAGGCCGATCTGCCGAAAGGCTATGCGGCGATCAGTGACCAGCGAAATAGAATGATCGCCAATGTCAGCAAACTCTATGAAGTCGTGGGTCTGACCGCCAAATTGCTGAAGGATGTCAAGGGAGCCGACACCTCACACGCCCTGGACAGACTTCAGACCAATACGAGCAAGATCGCCAAGGATCTGGAATCCAGCGGCCTCGATGACCTGATGGCGAATATCGGAGAAGAGAAAGTCATCAGTCCAATCGGGTCTAAAGAACAGCAAGAAAATATTCCAGAAGATGCGATCATGATCGGCAAGGATCTTACGCCGATTGATGAAGCCTATATCAACGAACCCTTTGTGGACACCGATTATGAACCCTCTAAAGAAAGAGGCCGAGAAGATTATCAACACGTCTAAAAACGTGCATGAAATCATCTCAGATAAGGCCAAATTAAACCAACTCTGGAAACACACGATCATCTGGGACGGGAAAGAACTGGCTAAAAAGGGCTGGACGGATCTGGCCGGCGGCGTCCTCGAAGAACTCTATAATATCCGCTTGATCGGCAAGGTCTATAACCACATTCCCCATGCCGATTCTTCAAAATGGTGCCGGATCCGGCCCGGACTCTACATTGACGAATACCAGATCGGCGCCATTTTGGATATCCGCAACCAATACCAGATGAATTTCTGTGGCCGGTCCGTGGGTAAATCAACGGTGATGTCAAGCCTCCCTGCGGCTCATTGGGGGGCCTGGCTGCCCTATTTTGATCAGATGGTCTATGACACAGATCGGCCCATGGCAATAAGATTTATTCTCATCGGCAACACCCTCGACACCAGTAAGGCCATGTTGCAGTATATTCGGGCCTACTTGACGCAGAATCCCCTGACCGAATCCCTCATTGACATCAACAACGACAGTAAGACCTATTTGCAACTCAAAAACGGCACAGAGTATTTTGTGAGGTCTGCAAATAATATCCGTGGCTTAAATCCCGCCAGTTTCAAGTCCAGGAGATATGGCAAGACCATATTCGGTCGAACCATTATCCTCATTGATGAATACGCGAGGGTAAAAAGACCGAACATCCTCGACGAAGACCTCTCGGCCTATATGAATTTTTCCAATGGATGCCTGTTCATCGCCAATACGACCCCATGGGGAAAAGACAATCACGCCTATAAGCAGTCCAAAGAACCACGATTCAAGACCCGGAACTTCCCCACGTCCGCCAATATTCACATGCAGAATCGGCAGAATCTCGTCGAACTCAAAAAATGGTACGAGGAAAGCGGTCAAAAATGGATCTGGAATGAAGAACACATGGGGATGCCCAGCGCCAACCATGGTCAGATATTCCCGAATTCCTGGATTGATCGCGTCACATACTCCGAAGAAGAAGAGGAAAAACGCGGTAGTCTCTGGGATGACAAAGATATCGACACCATATCCGAAAGCGGTGAATTCAAGGGGTTTAAATATTATCTCGGCGGCGATCCCAATAAGGGCAAGACCGGGAATACCGATCATGGCAATCCGAGGATTACGGATGATTCGGCTCTATCTATTGTGGAAGAGACAACGGGAGCCGTACTGCGTCTCAGATATGCAAGACTCTTTACGAAATCACGCCATTTTCTTCCCGGCAAGATTTTCGGAGAGCAACTCAGCGCCGAGGAGTATATCGAAAAGATCCGATGGTTGTATAAAAAGGTCCCGCTGAAATACGGGATACTCGATCTCAATCCAGGGGGCGGTCTTGTAGCGGCTCTCCATACGGCCAGTACGGGACAGATCAAGAATGTCGGGGTTTTCGATACGGATAACGGCAAACTCTGTGAGGCCGCTATTCAGTGGCTCTATACACTCGGTCTTGAAGGCCGGTTCAGAATGCCGAATGACGGGGACCTGGCCAGGAGTTTCCAAGCTTTTAATACCCAGAATAAAAAGACCGGATTCAAAAAGACCGATCTTGTATGGTCGATTATATTCGCCTGCTGGAATATCCAGAAAACTCCGGTATCGGAATGGTCGGCGGGTGTCAGGCAGGGGTCCTCTACTTCCAGAATTGCCAGACCCACATTGGCTCAGGTGCAGACCTACGCGGGGAGCCGGATGAGACCTACCCTTACGGGGGGAGGACGGTATTAAATGCCCAAAGACAGTGCTATCACAGAACAGGCCCGGAAAACTTTCTTAGAAAAGACCTTCTTTGGATATACACCAAGGGTCAAAGAAGATCCCGGCAATAAGAAAGGCTCCGCTCTGCCTGTGAAGTTCGGCAGTCTTATCGGCGATCTTCTTTATGGCGGCCTGAAGTTGACAAAAGAACGTGTTGCGAGACTTGGCGATTTTGATCTGATGTTGAACACCTTCATGAACGCGCCGTGTATGCACTTCTCGGCATGGTGTACCTGTGATAAGCCCAATCTGACGTTTACCGGGGGATCATCCAAAAGGGCCGAACGCCTGGCAAATGAAATGTTGGATCGAATCTGGTATTGGTCTCCAAATGTCAGAACTGCTTTCGAGAAGAACGGTCTTTTCAGAGAGGAGTGGATCAAGGTCAACATCATGTGGAACAGCGAGTTCATGCAACGCCTGGCTCAGGCAACGGCAAATCCCAGTTATTACGACAAACTCGCTGATGACTTTTCAAAGGGTCTGGCTATCGGGAATATTTCAAGGGCCTTTCATCTCGAAGCCTCGACTATGGTGAGAAATTCAGACCAGCAAGATGAACTCGACTACAGGCAAGCCTTTTATCAGGTTCCCGATATCCGGCATCAGATGAACACAGACAACTCAAAACCAAGTTCGGATGCGGTCTTTTTCCCCGCCTATCACATTATCCAACCCCGGATCGGCAATTGGGAACATCTGGATGTCAGGTATTCGCGATCTCTTCTGACGGCATCACGGGAGCAGTATAATCGTTGCCAGTTGATGAGTCACGACACCGTGGTTAATTCCAGGATCGCTTCCTCTGCGATTCTGGTCTATTACATCAAGAAGTACATGGGGCAGGGCGAATCTCCGGGTGCGACATCAGAAGAAATTCAACAGTTCATTAATCGGACTCTCGGCGGTGATCTTGCCGATGCCGAACCCGGTTCTCAGATCGTGCTTTCGGGCACGGATGATGCCGCTATCAAGACTGGTAGTAATATTTTCTCTACTCGGGCTCAGGACATGGATCTTCAGCTTGGTCTTCTTTTTGCCAATTCGGTATTCCCGATTGCCTTGGCCGGATTTTATGGACAGAGGAGCGTATCCGGGGATGCTATGGAGGCCCTGAAAAAGAACGCCGAGGTCTGGGTCAATGTCGGTCATGCCTTTGAGTTTACCCAGATTCTGGGCCCGCTCATTTATCAGGAACTGGCCTTCAATGGGATATTCAATGTCAGGGTCGAAGCCACTTATCCCGTGCCGACCTTCGAGAGTAAGTCCGTCCTGAACAAGATGCAGACTACCGATATCCAGAACCACGTCATGTCAAGGCAGAGCAAATTCGAGGGCGCTACGGCTGCGACATGGGAAGAAGAAAAACAGAGGATGTTCAAAGAGGCCCGAGAGTTTACAGAAAACGGTATTGATCTCCAACAGCAGAATGATGACGTTCTCCCAGAAGGTGCGAATAAAGGCAATCAGGGCCAGAAGAAGACCGATGTGGTCACATCCACGACCGAACAGGCCGGCACGTCCGGAGACAAGAAGAATCAGAAGAATGAAGAGCAGGCGGTCAGGAATAACGGATCAAAGTAAACTATTGACAGCTGAAGCAGATGGTCTCCTGCCGTGTATTGTGTCATGGGTTCAGCGGAAGTTCATAATAACATGCTTTTTGACAAGACAAGGAGTAAATTATGCGGCTTATTGATATAGTCACGGGTCCATGGGCTATAACGCCGGAGATGCTTGTTGAGATCCAGAATATATATTGCATACACCTAAGAGGCCCAAAAATATCAGAATCTTATGTGAAGGCCGTTGAGGAGAAAAACGGACAGCCGCTTGAGAATAAACAACTACCTTATGAAGTCAATACTCAGGGTGTGGCTGTCATCAACGCCATAGGTGTTATCGGCAAGCGCATGAATCTCATGACGAGAATCAGCGGCGGTGTTTCAACGGAGATGCTCGGTAAGGATATATTACAAGCTCTTGATGATCCGAACGTGAAATCCATTATCTTGAATGTTGATTCGCCAGGCGGAACCGTTGACGGCACTCAGGAGCTTGCGAACATGATCTATGATAATCGTGACAGAAAACCAATAGTGACATTTTCAGACGGCATGATAGCTTCAGCCGCTTATTGGATTGCATCTGCAACAGATAAAGTATTTATCTCGGGAGACACAAACTTCATCGGATCCATCGGAGTCGTAGCCCGTCATGTGGATGTCTCGAAATTAGAAGAGAAAGCCGGGATAAAGACCACGGAGATTACGGCTGGGAAATATAAGCGTATCTCTTCAGAATATGAACCGCTTTCAAAGGATGGTCAGGCCGATATCCAGAGTAAAGTCGATTATATCTATTCGGTGATGGTGACGGACATCGCAAAATTCAGGGGAGTCCCAGTTGAGACAGTATTGAAAGATATGGCCGATGGCAAGATCTTCATCGGCAATCAGGCCATTGATGCCGACCTCGTAGACGGCAAGATGTCAATGGTTTCTCTGATTGAAATGATGGGGAAAACTCCTGCCCGATCTTTATTCACGGCCATGAAAGATGAATTCACAGCCGGTCCGAATCTGTCTCATGATTCAAAACTCGCTTCGAGAGAACCGTCTTGGGCGAATGTTGACAAGACCAAACTGCCAAGAAGCGCTTTTGCCGGCCAAGGCGATGCCGGGAAGAAATCAACGTGGTCTTACCCCCATCATTTTGTACAGAACGGGAAAGTGGGGCCGGATGGAGTCTATGTTTCCGGAACTATGTATCTTCATAGAGGAGGTTTGAACGCGGCATGGTCGGCCGCGCAGGGTGCGCGGTCCGGCAAAAAAGCATCTCCCGATATTATTGCTCACATCCGAAGACATAGGGATGCCGTTGGAGAAGGCAAGAAGGAGAATGCGATAAAACAGGATTTGCAAGATGGCGGGATTCCATCGGCGCAAATCAAAACCATTAACCATAAAAATAAGGAGAATGAAATGGATATAAATGAGCTGACACTTGAAATGCTTGCTGATGAAAGGCCGGATTTGGTGAAAGAGATACAGTCCGGCGCTGAAGTCAAGAAGATGATCGCCACGGCTGTCTCCAAGGCCGAGAAAGACAGGGACGCAACCATCGGGAAGATGATCACCGATGCCACGACCGGCATTCTTGCCAATGCCAAGAAAGAAACCATGGAAGCGCTGACTGCTGAGGATATTCAGAAGCACCCGAAGTTCCACGAAGCAGCCAAGGTTTATGTCGGCAATATCGGCGCCGACAAGCTCGAAGAGTTCCCGCAGGTCATCAAAGCCGCGAAGGATGCCGCGGCTGTTTCCACGGAGTTCATGAACAAGATCATCGCAAGCCTGGGATCTGCAACTCATACCCCGAAGAACGGCGGGGATAAGGCCGATGTCACGGGCTTGTTCAAGAAGGCCAGGTAAAAAAGACTCAAAGACAGGCAGATTTTAAAAAACTAATTCGACCCAAGGATTGAATTTCTCCTTGGGTTTTTTTACGAGGAGATACAAAAATGGCTAATGAACAATTAGTTCTATCAGACCTGGCCTCCAGTGGGAAGGTCTTGGCCGAAAAAGCCGATAATTTCGTTGATCTTTCGAAAAATAACACGTCCATGATGGGAGAAATTCAGACTATCATGATGAGAAACGAAACCCGTGATATCGACACCTTGGATTTCGGATCGAGAAAACTGAGGGTCGGCACAGAATGGACGGAATTCACGACCCTGACCGGGGCCGCGTTTGCCAAGCGCACGCTGACGGCGAAGAAGGCGATGCTGGCCGTCGATATCGGGCTGGATTTCCTGGAAGAGAACATCGAGAGAAAGGATTTCGACGCCAAACTTGCCGGCAGATTCCAGACTCTACTGGGCAATGATTTTGAGGATCTGGCCTGGAATGGGGATGAAGCCGATAACGGGTCAGAAAAGGACTTCCTGAACGTCAACGATGGCTGGATCACCCTCATAAAGGCAGATGGGGCTTCTGCCCATGTCTATGATACGGGGCCTGGTTGGACGGATGATGCCACGGTATTTTACAACTGTCTTGTCAACGTTCCCGCAAAATGGTTGAAGTCCATCGGGCTCAAGAGCTATAGGTTCTACACGACCGTCACATCCGAACTCAGGATCAGAAAGTCCGTTGCCGACCGGCAGACCAACCTCGGCGATTTCTATCTGACCCGGGATGGCGCCCTGAGTTATATGGGTGTCCCTGTCATCGGGGTTCCGAGCTTCCCCACTGATCATGTCGTATTGGCGCCGCCCTCGAATCTCTTCATGGGCGTGCGGAGAGAACTGAGATACGACAGCGAATACAAGCCGCGTAAATCGGCTTATGAGTACACATGGAACATGAAGTTTGATTATGAGTTCGCGATTCTCGATTGCATGTGCCTGGCCTATGACAAACCATAGATAGGTTATTTGATTAAAACTCAGAGGGGCGGTACTTCCGCCCCTTTATCTTTTGGAGGTATGAATAATGAGCACTGTTAAAAGAGATATTGGTAAAGGTGGGGCCTATCAGATGGATCTTTATGAGATTTTCAATAGTATCGTTACGGATCTTAACAATGTCAAGACGCAGTTGGCCGCTCTGGGCGCTAAACTCGATGCCGATGCCGGAGTAACGGATACAAATTATGTCAGCGGCGGAACCTGCGTAACAACCGTCACCACAGTTATGGGGACATAATATTTAATACTTGAATAGGAGGGAAGATATGGCTTATGCAAAATTAGAAGGCAAGCCGGGCGGAAGTCTCGGTGCTGCTTGGCTTGACCCGAAGAAAGTCAGAGGACTTTCGGGCGCTGGGACAGCCGTGGCCGGCAAGGAACTCTATACAGAGGATCAGGAAATCATTGCCGCCATGGGGAGAAAAGGATTTCGTCTATATGATAAATCCGAAGGCGATACCGTTTACCGCGCAGAGAAAGGGCCCATTGTTACGGAGAAATACCCGGAAGAAAAAAAATGTTCGAGATGCGGGCATCCCTTCAGACAGAAAGGCATCCTTGATTTCTGTCCTGTTTGCGCCGAGGGCAGCGAATCCGTACTTCGGCATGACCCGCCTAAAGAAGTTCTGAAGTTTCCCGCAGATGGTGATATTGAAGACGAGATCTGTGAAGTCTGCGAATCCGTTTTCATCAAGGATTTTGCGGATCAGAAAATCTGCAATCCATGCCAGGACAAAATGGATGCCGAACCGACAGAGGTAACTCATTTATGAGTCTCGTTGCTGATCTCACTTCAGAAATTCGGCAGGACATCGATGATCAGTCCAGCCCCTATGTATTTACGGACCTGAATCCGGCCATTGCGACTGCGATTGAGGACTTGCCGCAATTCTCAGGCGTCAAGGGAGCGAAGATCATCTACGAACTTTTCCGGGCGTGGTATGAACCGGAAGATGAGGATGATATAAGTCCTACGCCGTCCATTGACCCCTATCATTTCAGGAATGGTAACAATGTCAAGATCGAAGGAGGGAACCTTTCTCTGGTGGATCCGGCTTTGGTTGGATCCATCGAGACAACCCTCCGGGTGAAGGAAATCACCATTCAACAGGCTTATGAGATCGAACAGAAATCCTTTGAGAATTACAAGAATGAGATTTTTTACAACGTCCGGGGAAGCGGTTATCTCAGTATCCACGATTATGAGAACCTGTCAACCTCGGAAGAAATAGACGGGAAATTCTATGTCCTGGTGGATGAATCCAGTCTGATCTTCGCCAAGATCCTCTCCAACGCAACCCTGAATAATGGGACTGTTCAATATTCGATTTCAGTGGATGGAGGCGATACTTTCGTCCTCACGAATGTCACTCCGGATAGTCTGATTGACGTCAGTGCTTATCCCTCAACCCATCTGATCATAAAGATCGACATTACACCGGCTGGTGGTGTCAGTCCGGTAGTAAAGGACTTGTCGGCGTTCATCTGGCAGGTCCCGGATTATGAGAAACGGCGTTTCGATATTAGGAGGCTTGCGGCGGCAATAAGTTTTGACAAACTCGAAGCACGGGCATTGTCGCAGAACTTCGAGGGCGTGGCGAGAAGCTATGCCTTGCGAGCCAAGAACAATCGCAAAGCCGTGGCCGGATATTTCGATGATGGTACCGCTACGGCACAGCGATCAGGGTCGCCAGGCAAGATTTTAAGACCGAAAAAATCCAAATATGCCAGTAGGTTTTATGATGATATTTAAGCCCGTGTTTATTCTGATCGCATTGCTGACAATCGGGTGTTCCCACGTACAGACCAAGGATATTGCCAAGACTCTTGTAGGAGTCGGCGCCGGGATCGGATCTGGTCTTATGACTCATGAGATCGGCCATCATATTGCAATCAACCAAAAGGATCAGGTGGATAATGTGGTCTGGACATCCCCTGCAACGTTTGAGTTGATCACAGAGACCACCCCTGCAAGCGGCAGGTTGATTGCAACCTCCGGCATCATGGCAGATGTGGTGAGCGAAGAAGTCCTTCATTGGATGCCGGTCAATGACTTTACTTTCGGCTGGCATTTGTGGAACATCTTCGGTGGTGGGATCACTGCGGTTAGAGGATATTCAGATTCCAGTTCAGGGGGTCGGGATTATTCTCTTTATGAGAAATACGGCGGGGACCGTAAGGGCCTGGCTGTGGCGAGATTAGGGTATTCCATACTTTCCGCATATCGTCTTTACGGGAATAAGAAATTTCAAACCTATATTGACGGCAATGGTTTATTGAATTTACAATGGAGGTGGTAATATGGCTTTAAATTACGGCGCGTCTAATCCTTTTGCCAACCCATTCTGGCAAAGCCGGCGGGGTCTTTTGGGGCGAAGGAACGCTACTCCATACCTGAACAACCCACAGTACGCCGGCATGTCTCC
>Ga0210051_1007307_pt1 | contig 10313 bp, 6 predicted proteins | sample CryGey092014_all_FD_185464 | JGI IMG/M metagenome (GOLD analysis project Ga0210051, IMG submission 185464) | Groundwater microbial communities from aquifer - Crystal Geyser CG23_combo_of_CG06-09_8/20/14_all (SPAdes) (version 2) | ecosystem: Environmental > Aquatic > Deep subsurface > Groundwater ...
TTTATCTGTTTGTTTTTTCTTTGATGCTGTTGTTAGAAATTCTTAAGCGTATTGGAGTAATTGAATTAATTACCAAAGCCCTTAGCCCGCTATTAAGATTTTTGGGTATTGGAAATGGGGTGATAACTATTACAATTGTAGGATTAACTCTTGGTGTGGTTTATGGTGGAGCACTAATTATTAATGAAACCAAAACGAAATCAATTAATAGAAGGGATGTTTTTTATGCAATGGTGATGATGGGTATTTTTCATAGCATTATCGAAGATTCTATTCTGATGATTTCGCTAGGAGGACATTATACTGGAGTTGTTATTGGAAGGTTTATTTTCACTATTATTGTAATTTATCTTTTGGTAAAACTCACCAAACCATTGTCTGATAAAACATTTAATAGGTTTTTTCTTACAAAGTTAAAAACGGAAACCATTAAAGAATAGCGTTGTTTATAGCTGTTCAATAAATTCTTTTAATTGGTAGTTAAAAAGGAATTTAGGATTCTTTACAATTTCGCCGCTTTTGTATTTTATATATCCTTTAATAAAAATAGCTGGTAAAATATAATCTTCTTCCTTATTTTGCTTTGTCTTGCTAATATAGTCTTCTACTGACATATTGAGCTTAGAAAGGTTAATATTTTTTTTTATAAATTCAATTAATTTATCTGAAATGCCTATAATAAGCATATATTCGCCATAGTGTTCATACAAATTGTGCTTGTAATTTAATACCACCAATTCATCTTGAATATTTTGAGTAGTTTTATAAAAAGAATCATTAAATTTGAATCCCTCATCCATTATTAATTGAGCGATTGCTTCATTATGGGTGTAATGGGTAAAAACTTTTTCTTTTTCTATATTCTCAAAAATAAAACTTAGCATTTCTTTAGTGAAAATACTATCTTTTCTAAATTCATCATTCATAACAAGGAGCAGATACAACTGCTTATTTTTTTCAAAATTAATTAATAATTAGATGGTTTTTTCAAAAGAATATAAATATTTTAACATTTCATTGCAAAAGCTTGTTTTCAAAGATGTAAATAAATAATTGATAAGTCTTTAGTCGATAGGCATCAATAGAACTATTAATAAAATGGAAAAACAAAAGATAAATAGTTTAAAAAATAAAACCGTTTACTGTTTGCAAACCCAATCTAATACTAAACCGCCAACAAGAAATATAAAATTTTCCGACTTGTTGGGATTAATGCCGATAGCCTAACAATTGTGATTTATAAACGAAGTGAAATAAATCACCTACTCTTAGCAAGTCATTATAAAAAGCAAATAAGATAAATTTACTTTTTTCAGAAATAAAATAAATGTAATTTAGCGTTTCTTTTTAAAGGATTTAAATACTTGCGGAACATCAAACAACATATTAAAATATTCTTTAATAACATACTTCTTTTTAAGAATGAAAAGAGGTTGGTAGCATTGTTTTTAATGTTTTTTTTGCCATTATTAAATGGTAATTCTATAAAAGCTCAGTTTTACAATGGTTCTCAAATGGAATTTGGCAAAAACAGATTACAATTCAACGAAGCACTTTGGCTTAACTATCGTTTGCCCAAATTTGATATTTATTATTATCAAGGAGGAAGCGAACTTGCTGTTTATATTGCTCTATCTGCTAACAAATTTATTGAAGAGATTGAAGATAAATTCAATTTTACATTAGAAGATAAAATTCAGTTTATTGTTTATAAAAGCATGTCTGATTTAAAAGAGAGCAATATTGGGCTTATCAGCGATGAACATTACAATATTGGCGGAGTTACTTATATTGTTGGTGAAAAGGTGTTTATTTATTTTGATGGCAATCATAAAAACCTCGAAAAACAGGTAAAAGCGGGTATTAGTCAGGCTGTTTTCAATCAGTTGCTGTATGGCAATCATATTGGGTCAAAAATAAAAAATTCTACATTAATTTCTTTACCCAATTGGTACACACAAGGCTTGATGTCGTATATGTCTGAAGAATGGAGTACAGAAATAGACAATTATGTGAGAGATGGTATATTGTCGGGCAAATACAAAAAATTTAACTCTCTCACCGGCGATGATGCCATTTATGCAGGTCATTCTATTTGGTACTATATCGGGACAAAGTATGGTGCAAAAGCAATTTCCAATATTTTGTATATGACTAAATACAGCCGCAGTGTTGAGTCTGGTTTTCTTTATGGAATAGGGATATCGTTTAAAAGTGTTTCAAAAGATTGGTTGGCATTTTGTCATGAAAAAAATGATTATCTTGATAGCTCCTCCATTGCTCAAAATAAAACTTTATTATTAAAAAAAATCAAAAAAAACAGGGTTTATGGTAAAATGAAAATTAGCCCTGATGGTAATTTTGTTGCATTTACTACCAATGAACTTGGACAATATAAAGTGTGGTTGTATAATACCAATACCCATAAGGTGAAGCGAATATTGAAAAGAAAGCAAAAATTAGAAGAAAAAACCGATTATTCTTTTCCATTGTTGGCGTGGCATCCCACAGGCGAATTGCTATCCATCGTTACAGAATCGAAAGGCAAATTAAACTTTTATAATTATACCCTCAAAGAAAAATCGTTTGAAAAAAAAGATTTTACTTATTTCAGTAAAATTTTGAGTTTCTCTTATGCGCCAAATGGCAAACTCATTGTTTTTAGTGCTGTTCAGCGAGGACAATCCGATATTTTTGTATATAATGTTGTTTCTGGCACCTATTTTCAGGCAACTAAAGATATTTATGATGACCTTTACCCTTGTTTTATTAACAATTCGAGCGATATTGTTTTTAGTTCTAATAGAAACAATGACACCCTTAAGTTTGATAATCCAAGAGGATTGTTAGTAAACGATAAGCAACTTGATTTGTTCATTTATAATTATAGTACCAAAAATAATGTTCTTAAAAAAGTTACCCATACTCCGTTTGCAAATGAAACCAATGCAGTTGAATACGACAAACAGTTCTTTAGTTATTTGAGCGATCAAAATGGCATTAATAACCGTTATGTGTCTCGCATCGATAGTGTTATTAGTTTTGTTGATACTACCACTCATTACAGAGATGTTATTTCTTCATTTCCTTTAACTGATTATCCAAGAAACATTTTAGAGCAAGATATTAGTTTTAAAACCGGGAAAATTGGGGAAGTTGTTTATGAAAAAGGCTTATATAAAATGTATTACGATGATTTAATTGCAAGTAATAACTTAATAACCGTTGAACCTAAAAATACATTTTTTGTTGAATCGTTGATAAAAAGCAAACAAAAAAAACTTAATAATTCTGAATCGGATAGTATTAAAACAAAAAAAAAAAAAATTATCAATGTTCATAATGAACAAAACGATAATAATTTGGAAATAAATGATTATTCTTCTGGAAAAATATCTACACTAAATGATATCCTTACCAAAAATGATTCTATAAAAAGCAAAAGAGACAGCATTTTAAAATCTATTAATGAGAATCCATTGATGTTTATGGCAAATTCATTAGGGAATTACCATGTTGAGTATTCGATAAGTCAAATGGTAACACAAATAGATTTTAGTTATTTAAATTCATCATACCAGCCCTTTACTTATGGATTGACCCCTGTTTTTGTGAACCCCGGTTTTGGTGGGTTTATTAAAGTGGGTCTTGAAGATTTATTAGAAAATTATAGAATAACCGGTGCTTTGAAACTTTCGCCAACCTTAAGAAATAATGAATATTTAATTAGTTTTGAAAATTTAAAAAATCGTTTAGACAAACAAATAATTTTTCATAGACAGGGTTTTGAAAATGCTGATTATAGTAGTGTTTTACGCCAACAAACACATGAAGTTTTTTATATTTTAAAATGGCCCTTTAATCCAGTTGCTTGTGTGAGAGGCACCTTGAACTTAAAAAACGAACATTATGTTTTTATGTCCACAGATATGCGAAACTTATTAGAACCCAATGTCAATAAGAACTGGCTTGGGGTGAAAGGAGAATTTATTTTCGATAACACCCGCAATAAAGGACTAAATTTATATTATGGCACTCGGCTTAAATTGTTTGCCGAATATTACAAGCAACTGGATGTCAAGAAAAAAGATTTTACGGTGCTTGGTATAGATATTAGAAATTATCAGAAAATTAGTAAAACTTTTATTTGGGCAAATCGAATTGCTGCAAGTACTTCTTTTGGGCATCAAAAATTGGTTTATTATATGGGAGGTGTTGATAATTGGATAAAATTTAATAACGAACCGCCTATGTTTAATACAGAAACTCCAATAGCAACCGACCAAAATTATGCTTACCAAACACTTGCCACCAATATGAGGGGTTTCAATCAGAATATTAGAAATGGAAATAGCTTTGCTGTTATCAATAGCGAATTGCGTTTTCCTGTTTTTAAATACTTTTTTAATCGTCCTTTAAAATCAGATCTTATTAGCAATTTTCAACTTATTGGGTATGGTGATATAGGAACTGCTTGGACAGGAAAAAGTCCTTATTCAGAAAACAACTCTCTATTTAATAGAACCATTGTAAGGGGTCCAATTGTGATGAGAGTTCAATATCAAATAAACCCAATAGTTGGCGGCTATGGCTTTGGTTTTAGAACCAGATTGTTGGGATATTTTCTTCGCTTCGATTGGGCTTGGGGCGTGAACGAGGGTTATGTTACGCCACGTATTTTCTATTTCTCACTTGGTTTGGATTTTTAAAAATACTAATTATTGATAACTTTTGGTTGTTTGGTTAAACTTTGTATTGTTGATTGATAATAAAACCCATCAACCCATTTTAAATTTTAAAATGTATGAATGCTATAAAAGATAAAATAAAAAAAACGGCGGCAAAATTTCTTCCCGAAATAATAGCTATTAGAAGACATATACACGCTAATCCTGAACTTGCTTTTGAAGAGTTTAAAACTTCTCAGTTTATTATATCTAATTTGGAAGCAATGGGAATTTCGCACCAAAATAACATTGCAAAAACAGGTATTGTTGCATTGATAGAAGGGAAAAACCCTTTATCAAAAGTTACAATGCTTAGAGCCGATATGGATGCACTTACTATCAATGAAGAAAATGAGGTTGACTATAAATCGCTCAATAAAGGAGTGATGCATGCTTGTGGGCACGATGTGCATATTGCTTCGTTATTGGGTGCTGCAAAAATACTTATGGAGTTGCGCAATGAATTTAGTGGAACTGTAAAATTGATATTTCAACCTTCGGAAGAAAAGTTTCCTGGTGGAGCTTTGCAGATGATAAAAGAAGGAGTGCTCGATAATCCAAAAGCTAACAATATTATTGGTCAACACGTGTTGCCAACATTAGAAGTTGGTAAAATTGGTTTAAAAACAGGCAAGTATATGGCTTCTACTGATGAAGTGTATATTACCATTTATGGAAAAGGAGGACACGGTGCCACTCCTGAGCTTAATATTGACCCTGTTATTATTGCTTCTCATATTGTGGTAGCTTTGCAACAATTGGTAAGTAGAAATGCAATGCCAAGTGTGCCTTCGGTGCTTTCGTTTGGCAGGTTTATTGCTAATGGAAGAACCAACATTATTCCCGATGAAGTGAAAATAGAGGGAACTTTTAGAACATTCGACGAAGTTTGGCGTAGCGATGCGCATAAAAAAATTACAAAAATGGCATCTTTGATTGCCGAAAGCATGGGAGCCGCTTGTGATGTGCGTATTGACAAAGGTTATCCCTTTTTGGTAAACGATATTGCTCTTACTCTTAAGGTAAAAGAATACGCCATTGATTTTCTTGGCGAAGAAAATGTTGAAGATTTAGATTTACGAATGACCGCAGAAGACTTTGCTTATTATTCTCAACAAATACCTGCTTGTTTTTATAGGTTGGGTATTAGAAATGAAAAAAAAGGAATTACTTCCAATTTACATACTTCCACCTTTGATATAGATGAAAATGCTTTAGAAATTGGGATGGGCTTAATGGCTTGGATTACTTTTAGAGAATTGTCTTTATAAGAAAAATTGAATTTCTATCTTTGTTTTTTCTTTTTAAATATGCTCTTACATAAATACACCCTCGGTTTTTCTCCATGTCCCAACGATACTTTTATTTTCGATGCCATCATTAACAATAAAATAGATACCGAAGGAATTTCATTTGTTCCTGTTATTGCGGATGTTGAGGCTTTAAACCACAAAGCTTTTAATAAAGAATTAGATATAACCAAGTTGAGTTTTTTTGCTTTTGCAATTGTTGCCAACGATTATCAATTATTAGATTCGGGAAGCGCCTTGGGCAAAAACTGTGGACCCATCCTTATCAGTAAAAAGAATTTTAAATTAAGTGAAGTCGATAAACTAACTATTGCTATTCCAGGAAAGCACACTACTGCCAATTGTTTGCTTAGTATTGTTTTCCCTAATGTTAAATTGAAAAAGGAAATGCTTTTTTCCGAAATCGAAGAAGCAATCATCAACGAGCAAGTAGATGCTGGAGTTATTATTCACGAAAACAGATTTACCTATCAAGCCAAAGGATTAAAAAAAATAATAGATTTGGGCGAATATTGGGAAGCAGAAACACAAATGCCCATACCTCTTGGCGGCATAGCAATTAAAAAAAACATTCCAATTGAGGACAAACAAAAAATAAATCGTTTACTTCGCAAAAGTATTGACTTTGCCATGCAAAACCCATCATCTTCCACCGAGTTTATAAAGAAATTAGCACAAGAAATGGATGAAGAGGTGATAAACAAGCATATTCAATTATATGTGAATAATTATACTCAAGATTTGGGCGTTGATGGCAAACAAGTAATTAAAAGATTTTTTGAAAGATTATATCAATTAGGGATTACTGTTAAAATTGGAGATAACCTATTTTTAAACAACTTATAGTTTATATTTGCTGCAAAAATGATTAATAATAAAATAATAAAGAACAAATATCTAATCATACTGATTATAATATCATTTTTATTTTTATTTTTCTTTTATGGTAAAGTTATAACTCACCCAAATAGCTACCTTTTTAGCAATAGTGGTGACGGCATTAAGAATTATTATACTTATGCCTTTCATATCAATAATGACAATTCGTATATTGAAATGCAGGGAATGAACTATCCTTATGGAGAAAATTTTCTTTACACCGATTGTCAACCATTGTTCACTCTTATGTTTAAAACTCTTTCAGGAGTTTTCCCTTCTATTGGTAATTTTTGTATAGGTTTTATAAACTTACTGATGATATTGTCTTTTCTGATAACGTCAATACTTCTTTATTTAATATTAAGTAAATTAAAGGTAAATCCACTTCTATCGATTCTAGGTGCATTCGGAATTACTGTATTATCGCCACAAATATTCCGAATGATGGGGCATCTGGCTTTATCATACAGCTTTTTCATTCCACTTACTTGGTATTTGATCATTAAATATTATGAAAGTCCAAGGAAAATAAAATGGGTCGTAATATTATGCTGCAATAATGTATTTTGGTTTTTCACCCATGCTTATCTGGGAATGATTTCCACTAGCTTTTTGTTTTTTATTTGGATATTTGATTTTATTTTTCAATTCAAAATTCAATATAAGCTTTTCAAAAACTACTTGCCCTTTCTGATAAGTATACTAATACCAATTCTTTTATTCGAGCTTAGCATAATATTTACAGATACGCATATTGGCAGAACAAACAATCCATTGGGTTTCTTTTCATACAATGCAGAATTAGATGACATTTTTCTACCAAATCATCCACCCTTAAAACCATTATTGGATAGAGTTCAATTGATAAAGCAAAACTGGGAGGCATGGAATTACATAGGGATAAGTTCTATAATTGCAATTATTGTTTTTTTTATACTAACTATAAAAAACATTGTTAAAACTAAAACAGTAAAATTTAATAATAAATATTTTACAAACTATCAATTAAAAATAACAATAATAGCAAGTATTGTTTTGTTGTTTTATGCATTTGGAGAACCATTCAAACAATTCCATCAATTGTTGAATTGGTTGCATCCATTGAAGGCATTTAGAGCTACGGGGCGTTTTGCTTGGGTATTCTATTATGTAATTACTATTTCGTCGCTCTATTTCTTTAATAATATTATTAATAGTATGATGGAGAAAAGAAAAGTGTTATTTGGTTCCTGTTTAATGATTCTTCTGCCTTCACTTTTTGTAATTGAAGGATGGTCTTATCATCAAGAGGCTTCAAAAGAAATTGTTAAAGAAGTAAATTTATTTGATAAGAAACAGTTGACAGTGGAATATAAAGATGCTTTAGGCAAAATTAATTCGCAGAATTATCAAGCAATTATACCTTTACCATTTTATTACAATGGTTCCGATTGCTTTTCCCGTCCAGTTCAGAATCACATTTTAACATATTCTATGGTAATTTCTTATCACACAAAACTGCCTATTTGTGCTGCATATCTTACCCGTATTGCTATCCCTGAAAGTAAAAATATTGTCCAAATTGTTTCTCCCGATTTTTATGAGAAACAAATTGAAAAAGACCTAAAAAACACAAAACCATTTCTGGTTTTAAGGAGTAATGAATCTCTTAGCATTTATGAACAGGATATCATTAATAAATCAAGACTTATTTTTAAAAATGCAAATTTTACTTTATATGAACTAAAATGTGCTGATCTATTTAAAAACAATGCAACTGCTCAAATCGATTCTTTTCAAGTTCATAAAAACAAATTCTTTTCAAAATCTGGTTTCATAGTTTCAGATACTTCAAGTTTTTTATACTATAATGACTTTAATAATAATTCATTTGAAAAATCTTTTAGAGGTAAGGGGGCATTAACCTTTAAAAAAGAGGGTAAAAATACGATAGTAAAGTTTCCACCAAATTCTTTTAATGCGGACAAAGAATATCAAGTAAGTGCATGGATGTATAATGCAAAACAAGAATCATTAAGCGATTGGTTTCGCTTTATTGTTGAAGAATATAATATTATTGAGAACAAATGGGAATCTACCATGTGTTTGCCAACAAATAGTGAAGTGATTAATGGTGATTGGTCTCTAATAGAGATGAAATTTAAAGTGTTGAACCCAAACAATAGTATTTCAATTGTTACTATTGGCAAAAAGTATGATAGAGAGAATGTATATATTGATGATTTGTTAATAAGAGAAATAAACACAGATGTTTATAAAGTAGTAAAACAAAATAATTTTGATAAAATAACTGAGTTATTTAAAAACAATCAGCAAATTATTAATAAATAAGCTATAAAACAAATTAAATGAAACTTAGCATCATTATACCCACCTATAACGAAGCCCCAACAATATCTTTGTTGCTTGACAAGGTGTGTAATGTTTTGCTGATAAATGATATAAAAAAAGAAATTATTATTATTGATGATGGTTCTGATGATGCAACCAATTTAATTATTCAAAACTATATCAAACAAACTCCTCAAGCCGATATTAAATTATTTTCTCATCCAATTAACAAAGGAAAAGGAACGGCAGTTAAAAAGGGTATTGAAATGGCTACTGGTGATTTTATTATTATTCAAGATGCCGATTTAGAATATAATCCAGAGGAATATAACTTGTTATTAGCTCCAATAATAAACAATAATGCAGATGTTGTTTATGGTTCACGTTTTTCCAAAGGAAATTTTAAGAAGAGGTTTCACTTTTGGAATAGAATAGGGAATAAATTTTTTACTTTTTTATCAAATAGCCTTTCAGGAATACATTTAACGGATATTGACACTTGCTATAAGCTTTTTCGCAGCGAAATACTAAAAAAAATATATTTAATTGAAGCCCGTTTTTCTTTTGACCACGAGGTAACCGCTAAAATTGCTAAAATAAAAGGAATAAGAATAATCGAAGTAGCCATTTCTTACGATGCACGTTCATACAAAGAAGGGAAAAAAATAAAAGCCAAAGATGGTTTTAGAGCCATTTATAGTATTTTTAAGTATAATCTCTTTGATATGAAATATTTGAAGTAGATTTGCAATCATTTACACCCAAATTGATATGACATTTGTAAGACCCAAAAAACATCTGGGACAACATTTCTTAAAGGACGAAAACATTGCCTGCAAAATAGTTGATTCTCTTGACGAAAAATCCGTTAATATTCTCGAAATTGGCGCAGGAATGGGCGTACTCACCAAATATCTTATTCAAAAACCTGATAAAAATCTGTTTGTAATTGATATCGATAGAGAATCCATAGATTATATGAAGCAGCATTACCCTCAATTGGGCGACCATTTGATTTTGGGAGATTGTTTGCAATACAATCTTCATTCTCTATTTACAGATAGCT
>Ga0210051_1007308_pt1 | contig 10312 bp, 9 predicted proteins | sample CryGey092014_all_FD_185464 | JGI IMG/M metagenome (GOLD analysis project Ga0210051, IMG submission 185464) | Groundwater microbial communities from aquifer - Crystal Geyser CG23_combo_of_CG06-09_8/20/14_all (SPAdes) (version 2) | ecosystem: Environmental > Aquatic > Deep subsurface > Groundwater ...
GTGTCGTTTGCGTTCAGACCTCCATTGGGCGGGCTCGAAGTCGTGGTAGATCGCCCAAACCAGCGCCGCTCGCTCCAAACGCAGGTCTGAGCCATGATTGCGGCCGCGGCTCAGGCGGAGGCGGAAGTCCCGCCAATACCACTCGGGGGTCACGCGTTGCAGGCCCGCATAATAGGCGACTCGATGCGCCAGAATGCGATCGAGATGCTCGTTGAGGAACTTGGCGATGGCGGCCCCCTGGGGGTGACTGCGCAACGTCACCAGCGCTGCCTCGGCCTGCTCGTAGCTCGCGGCATCGACCACCGCATGGATCAACGCCACCAATTCAGCCCGCACTTGCACTCGTACCGCTGGGCGCCTGGGCGCCATAGCCATATCAGTGGCCGCGGCCGCGGCGGCCTGGGCGGCGGCGTGGGCCAAGTCACCCGCCAAAGTGCGCCAGATGTGCCAGACGCAGCGCTGGTGCTGCACCCACGCCAACGTCTGGCGCAAAAAGGCGCTGAGACCCTGGGCGCCATCACTCGTCACGCCGCGGATGCGTTGCCAGTCCAAGCCGGCCTGCCGCGCCCGCTCAAAGAGGCGTTGCCAGGGCGCGGCCTGGTCTTCCCGTTCGGCGACGACAGGGGGCCACAGCAGCCCCGTCACACTATCGGCCAGCAGCAACACCACCCGGGTCGCGCCGCCGCGCAGCCGGGCCCACAGGCCATCCGTCCCCAGTTCTTCACTCTGAGCAATGCCCTGCAATTGCCCCGGGACGCTGGCCTGCGCCACCTGTCCGGCCCGATCCAACCAGCGATGCACCGTACTGGCGGCCAGATAACAGGGTTCGCCGGGCGGCGCCGCATCCAAGGGCCGCCACATTCGCCAGCGTTCCTGCCGTCCGAGCCACGAGCGCAGAAACTCCGCCGGGCGGCGCAACGACATGCGTCCATGCTGCCAGTGATCCACGGCGCTGCGCCGCACCTCCCGGGCATACCAACTGCCCCGTACCAGCAGCGCCGACTGCTCCGAATACGACTTGGCGCAGGCGTGGCATAGATGGCGTTGCACCCGCACGTTCTCGCGACCGCTGAAAAACCACGGCCGGCGCGTGTAGCTGCCGTTCTTGATCGTCAGCGTGCTGCCGCAACTCGGACACCGCTTCCAGTCCCAGGCCGTGCGGGCGGCCAGCGCACGCAATGATGCGACAAAGGCTTTGCCGCGTTCGATAATATTCATGAACTTGACGACTCCTTGGATGGCTGTTTGCTAACCACAGCATGCTCGCACTGGCCATTTTTGTCAAGGTACGCTTGGCCCGCAATGACCAACACAATTTGAAACCGAGTCAAAACAGACGCAATGCTCCCGTTGAGCATTTATAAACTTTAGCGATTATAAATTTGACAAACAGACCACTCTCGGGTATAATGCCCGCGTGATTGTGATTGATTATCGAGCATACCTGAGGAGGTATAACCATGGCTCACGAACTTCCATCCCTACCGTACGACTACAACGCGTTGGAACCCTACATCGACGAACAGACGATGCGCTTACATCACGACAAGCATCATCTCGGGTACGTGAACGGCTTGAACGCGGCCGAGGCCAGGTTGGCCGAGGCGCGGGAGAGCGGTGATTTCAGCCTGATCCAGCACTTCGAACGGCTGGCCGCGTTCCACGGCGCCGGTCACTTCCTGCACAGCATCTTTTGGCCCAACATGGCCCCGGCCGGCAAGGGCGGTGGCGGCGAACCGACGGGCGCCCTGACACGGAAGATCGTGGCCGACTTCGGCAGCTTCGAGGCGTTCAAGAAGCACTTTGCGGCGGCGGCGACCGCGGTCGAGGGCAACGGCTGGGGCATCCTGGCCTATCGCAAGACGGATGACAGGCTGGTCATCCTGACGGCCGAAAACCACCAGAAGCTAACCCAATGGGTGACGACGCCGCTGCTGGTGCTCGACGTTTGGGAGCACGCATACTACCTCAAATACCAGAACCGGCGGGCCGAGTACGTCGGCAACTTCTTCCATATCATCAACTGGGACAATGTGGCCGCCAATTTCGCCGAGCAGCTTTCCTGAGAGAAGTCCAACGCGCGGCTTCCGCTGGCAAGCTCTGAGTTAACGTTCAGAAACAGTTCTGTGCGTATCGTAATAATCTGACGCTCACGTGCCTGGCACGTGAGCGTCAGATTATTTCTCCTGGAGACACCTTTCCACTTTCGAGCCGATCCTTCGCGGAAGCTCGCCTCAAGAGAGCGAAGATCTTCTTGAGCGCGACCTGGGCGGCCAACTGAGCCGAAGCCAGGCGGCCGGGGCGGGTGTGGCTGGATCCTCGCGTGCGCGGCAGCGACGCACTCATCGGCCGATTGCGCAATCGTGCCAAACGCGCTACAATGGGGATCTATCGAGAGTGAGGCCTTCCCCGATCGATTGCAGAGGTGTCCCATGCCAAGGAAGAGCAAGAGCGAATCCGTTCCCGTGACGATGAAACCGCGCTACGACGAAACCGTGGCCCTGACTGAGGCGTTCTGCTCCGAGCATCTGAACGCCGAATACGCCCAGGTCTGCCGCCAGTTGGCCGCGGCCCTGTCCCGCAAGCGGCCTTCGCCCCTGGTGAGCGGCCGAGCCAACTCTTGGGCCGCGGCCATCGTCTATGCGGTAGGCAGCGTCAACTTCCTGTTTGACAAAAGCCAAACCCCGTACATGCGCGCCGATGAGCTGTCCGCGGCATTTGGCCTCAGCAAAAGCACCGTGGCCAACAAGGCCCGACAGATCAAGGACCTGCTGCACATCGGCGTCTTTGACCCCAACTGGACACTGCCCAGCAAAATCGACAGCAATCCCATGGCCTGGCTGATTTCGGTCAACGGCCTCATCCTGGACGCGCGCTCACTCCCGCGCCCCATTCAAGAGGAAGCCTTTCGCAGAGGCATGATCCCCTACCTGCCCGACGCAGAGGAGGAGTGACCCGGATCTGGTCCCTTACATGCGAGCGTCAACCTGGCCTTTGAGCCGTCACTCCATCTCTGGCCGAACGCCCTCTGACAGGAGGTTGCCATGATTGCGGTTGATTCCCTACTTCTACTGCTGGGTGGCATCGCCGTCGCCACCGTGTTGATCCTGGCTTTCGGCCGCGGTGGAGGCGCCGGGCCGCGCGGTGGGCGCGACGCGGCTTCGGTCAGACTGGTGCGGTCGGTGAAGCTGCCCGAGTACATCGAAGAATCACGGCTGGTGATCAACGATCAGGTGATCCTGAGCGCATCCAGCGCGGGTCTGCGGCCGGCCGACTACGTCGATGAGGTCGATCAGTTGGAGACAGTGGCCACCCGCATCGCCTCTGCCCTGGGCGTTGGCCTGGAGCTGGCGCGCCTGGACCCCAAAGAAGCGCGGCTGGAAGCGGGCGTGCCGGTGCGCCAACTCCCTCATCCCCGCAGCGACGCGACAGAGCGGGGATGACGGGGGTGCGCCCCGTATGTGATGCATGATCCCCCACGCACTACGCAACACGCAGTACGTAATACGTGATGCGACCAATATCCCCTGCATGGTGTCAACCAACCTGAAACCCACACGATAGAATCCCGGAGGAACCCGTGTTCGACGTCATTGCCTGCGGTGAATTGTTGATCGACTTCGTCTCCACCGAATCGGGTGTGACGCTGGCCGAGGCGCCGGCGTTCCAAAAGGCGGCCGGCGGCGCGCCCGCCAACGTGGCCGTGGGACTGGCGCGGCTGGGCTACCGGGCCGGCTTCATGGGCCAGGTCGGCGACGACGACTTCGGGCATTTCCTGGCCGACACCCTTGCGGCAGCGGGCGTGAACACCGGCGGGCTGCGCTTCTCCGCGGAGGCGCGCACGGCTCTGGCCTTCGTCTCCCTCCGCGGCGCCGGCGAACGCAGCTTCATGTTCTACCGGCACCCCAGCGCGGACATGCTGTGGCGGCCGGAGGACGTGGACGCGGGCTACGCGGCCAGCACGCGGGTCTTCCACTACGGCTCCATTTCGCTGATCGGCGAGCCCAGCCGGAGCGCCACGCTGGCCGCGCTGGGCCATGCCCGCGCCGGCGGCGCGCTGATCTCCTACGACCCGAACCTGCGGCTGCCCTTGTGGCCCTCGGCCGAGGCCGCGCGGACGGAAATGCTGGCCGGCTGGCAGCACGCGGACCTGGTCAAAGTGAGCGAAGAGGAGTTGGCCTTCCTGAGCGGGGAAGGGCAGGCTGATCTGCGCGACTTCGAGCGCAGGGCGCGCAAGCTGTGGCATGATCGTCTGCGGCTGCTGGTGATCACCCGCGGGGAAGCGGGGTGCGTCTATTTCACGCCGGAAGCGGCTGGCGCGGCGCCGGGGTTCGTCGTCAAACCGATCGACACCACCGGGGCTGGGGATGGCTTCGTGGCCGGGCTGCTGGCCGGGCTACTGGACCACGCTCTGGCCTGGGACAAGGCAACCATCGAAGGCGCCTTACGCCTGGGCAACGCGGTCGGCGCGCTGACCACCACGCAACGCGGCGCCATCCCCTCGCTGCCCACGCGCGCAGCGGTGGAGAGGTTTATGGCAGGGTGAGGCGCCAAATTAGCGAAGGTAGCGCGCATCGCGCGGGGCAGCGATCTCACCCAGCCCCATGCTTTGCGACACGCCGGGCTGACAGGGATTGCAGCACTTGGGGGATGGGGCGTCAAATGGGCGGAGGGGGGTTGGATCACGGAGGCACGAAGTGGCGCGAAGGTCACAAAGCGCGAAAAACACGAAGACCCGCGCCGCGGCGAACGCCCTTCGTGCCCTTCGCGCTTCGCGTCTTCGCCGGTCTTCGGGGCTTCGTGTTCCAACCACCACCGCGATAGCTTCAGGTTGCCAGCATCGCGCTGGCAAGCGGCTCGCGCGGCGCCACGCTCACCCGCAACTCGCCGCCCAGAACCTCTGCATAGCGTTTAAGAGCGGTAAGAGTCTGCTCATAACTGGCGGGATTCTCCAATCGGGAGATGGTCTGTCGCCTGGCGCCCATCATGGCGGCAACTTGCGCCTGGGTCAGCCCGCGTTTATAGTAGCTCGACAATGTTAGATTACCATGTTGGTGGTCTCGTCATGCCAACCCGCCAGGAGCTGAAGCACGCTGGCTACAAAGTGCAAGCCCTCTCAAGGGGGCTCATGTGCCGACGACAGCCCACAGGGGGCTTCCACATCGTAGCCGGATGGCTTTCCAGCCTCCGGCGGACCTGGTTAGCCGCTAATCTAGCATTGTCAAGGTAGTCGCTCACAGCGCCGGCCCCCGCCGCTCCGAGACGATCTCGCTTAGAGAGGGCCCCGCGGCTTGAGCCAGGGCGGCGCGGACCTCGTCGAGCGTAACGCCCGGGATGATCTTGTCACGGAGCGACTCGCTCAACGCCCGGACTCGGCCGGCGGCCTGCAAAATCTCAGCCGTGGTTCGAGGATGAACTTGCTCATGGGTCAACAACGCCGTCTCGATCAATTCGCGCGCCCACTCGTCAGGCGCTTTGCCCACCTGGTGAGCTAGTCGGACTACTCGCTGGTAGGTTTCCAGTGGAATGTCAACAGTCATCGTATTCAGACCCATGTTGAGTACCTCATCTGCGTTCGAGCTACGATTGGCCTCAAGTCCTGGCACGGATTGTAGCACCTGGGGGACAAGGACGTCAATCTGGCAAAGACGGCGCGCGGGCAGCGGTCTCACACGGCCCCAATGCTTTGTGGCGTGGTGTCACCGGTCTGGTAGGGAGGGTAGCACGGCGGAGCGGGGGCGTCAATGTTGGCGGAGGGCGCGCGAGGAGGATCAGTATGGACGTACAACCTGCAAGCCAGACAAAGGCGAGAAGTGCTTGTCGTTCAGGGCATACAAAAGAAGCCCGTGCTGGTGCGCCGCTGCGCCGATAAGGCAATCCAGGAAGCCCATGCCGTGGCTGAGATGGAATTGCCGATACCAGTCCCAGGCAAGATGTGAGGCGGCCTCTGAATCCCAAAGGATGGTGTACGCAGCCAGTTCTTTTTCTACCACCTGCTGCTCGCGCCGGTCACGACAACCCACCAGCAATTCGGCCGCGGTGACGAACGAAACGGCCGGCCGCCCTGGCGACAAACTGTCTATCCAGGTCTTCGCCGGCGGGTATCCCCTCAGCATGTCCACCAAAATGGACGTCTCAATCAGATGCGTCGGCTCAGCCATCTCGACGCCCCTCTATCATGCGACGCAACTGTTGAGCAAACGCTGCTGAATCTTGGATATCCGTCCGATCGGCCCAGATGCCAAAGGCAGGATGCTCACCGGCGCGTAGCGTCTGTACGCTGGCTGGCGGCCAGACTTTCAGTTCCCAGGACTCAATAAAACGCATCACTGCTATCAGGCCATCGGGAGGTAGCCCTGCCACTTTTTGCATGATCGTTTCTCTCGTGATGGGCTGTTCTATCACGGTAACACCTCTCAGAATACGCTGATCTGGCACGGATTGTAGCACTTGGGGGATGGGGCGTCAATTCGATGGCGGCGTGGATCGCGAAGTCGCGAAGCGACGCGAAGATGCAAAGCACGAAGCCCACGAAGGTTCGCGCCGCGACGGGTACCCTTCGCGTCTTCGATGGGCTTCGTGGCTTCGCGATCCGACTATTCCCCCACCTCCGCTCAGTCAGGTTGCCAGCGACCCGCTGGCAAGCGATGCACGTGGCGCCACGGTCACCCGCAACTCGCCGCCCAGAACTCCTCCATCAGGGGATCGTTCCTCGGCTGTATGGTTCCTGAGCCTGCAGAGCGGTGAAGGAACGATAGTGCCTGACATTGAACGTGTAGAACGGCTGGCCGATCCGCAACGCCGAAGCTGCAATCAGGCAGTCCATGATGCCTACACCATAGCTTAAATGGTAGGTCTCGAACCACCTGAGCGCCTGGATCGCATCACCGGCATCGAGAAGCACCAGTTCGTAGTGGTTGAGTTGGGCAATCAAAGTCGTCTGTTCTTGCTGGTTGCGCGCGCCCTGGAGGATTTCCATTCGTGTCAGCACCGAGATGCCGACGGCCTGGCTGCCCAGGCTGTTGAGCCATTGGCCGGCGTTGGGGCGACCACGCAGGATTTCGATGAGGACGTCGCTGTCCAACACCAGGTCTGGCCTAGTCACGGCTGCGTCTCTCGGCCTGGGCGCGCAACTCGCGGGCGTAGGTCACGCTGTCTACGATGTCGGTCCGATCGGCCCAGAGGCCAAAGAGCGGCGAGCAAGCCAGTTCAGCGGCTGTACCGGCAGGCTCACGGGCGCTTTGCTGTTCGGGCGTAATCACCACGGTGATGTCCGCCAGCCCAAGCGGAACGCTCTCCGGTACGCGGATACGCACACTTCGATCTGGAAGGATGTTGGTTCTTACGACAATGGTTGTGTCCATGGCACACCTCTCACAGCAACCATTCAAGCGTCCTATGTCAGTCTGACACAGATTCTAGCACGGTGAGGCAGGGCCGTCAACTGACCCAGACGGCGCGCGAACCCGGAATCCCAAACAAATCCTGAATGCAGGACGGACAACTTCTGAACACGACCGCGGTATATTCGGATCAACAACGGGCCGGCAGGTTGTTCCGCCCCGGACGCTCCCGGGGCGGTTGAGCTTGCAGACACGGCGGGTCAGGCAGATCCCGCAATGTGCTGTGCCGCGTCTACGCGCGCAGAGTCGCGCCGAGCTCCTGCTCCAACCGCCTGACGATCCTGGCGCGCAGCTTGCTCGTGTCCTGGTCGGTCAACGTGCGGTCGGCGGCCTGGAAGGTGAGCGCGTAGGCCAGCGACTTCTTGCCGGCCGGGATCTGCTTGCCGCGGTAGATGTCGAACAGTTGGACGTCGGCCAACTGTTTGCCGCCGGTCTGGCGGATCAGCGCGGCCACCTGGATGGCCGGGATCCCCTCATCGACCACCACCGCCAGATCTTCGTACACGGCCGGCTGGGTCGAGATGTCGGTCATCGGAATGGCCGCGCCCCAGGGCGCCAGCAAGGCATCCAGACCCAGCTCCAGCACGGCCACCGGCGTCTCCTCCGGGAGGTCGAACGCGGCGCGCACGATCGGATGCAGTTCGCCCACCGCGCCGACTTCGGCCCCCGCCACTGAGAGACGAGCAGTGCGACCGGGATGCATGGCCGGATGCTCGCCGCGCTCCCAGGTCACGTCCGGCAGGCTCAGGCGGCCGATCAGCGCCTCGACGATCCCCTTCAGGTCGAAGAAGCCGAGCGGTTCGTTGTCGTGCGCCAGCCAGGTGGTGGGCTCGCGCGGGCCGACCAGCAGCGCGGCCAGCCGCCGCGGCTCTGCGGGCAACGTCTCCCCCGGCCGCGGGGTGAAGACGCGGCCAACCTCGAAGATGGCGACGCGATCCAGGAAGCGCAGGTTGGCGCGCGCGGTGTTGAGCAGCCCCGGCAACAAGGTCCGGCGCAGGTGCGCGCGATCGACGGTCAGCGGGTTGAGCACGTGCACGTAGTCTGCCGGGTCTGGCGTGGCTTTGTCCGCGCGCAAGCGCCCCTCGTCCACGATATTGATCATCGAGTAGGTGATGACCTCATCCAGCCCGGCGCCGACCAGGATGTCGCGCACCTTCTCCTCGCCCTCCAGCGCGACGTTGCGGCGCTGTGGCGGCAATTCATCCTCCATCAACGTGATCGGCAACCGGTCGTAGCCGTAGACGCGGCCGATCTCCTCGGCCAGGTCCGCCGGGATGTTGACGTCTTGGCGGTGACTTGGTACAGTGACGAACAGATTGGTAGATTGATAGATTGGTAGATTGGTAGATTCACCATCTTGCCGACTGCCCAATTTACCAGTGTCCCAATTTACCAATTTACCATCTACCTGAAACTCCAACGCCTCCAGAATCCGCACCATCTCGGCCGCCGGGATCTCGATGCCCAGGATGCGGTTGACGTAATCGGGATTCAGGTCGATCTGCCGCGGCGCCGGCTTTCCGGGATATATATCGCCATAGACGGGCCGCACCGTGCCGCCGGCCAGCTCCGCCAGCAGTTGACCGGCGCGCGCCAGCGCCCGCACCGTCAATTCCGGGTCCACCTGCTTGCCGAAGCGGCTGGCGGCCTCGCTGCTCAGCTTGAGTAGTTGGCTGGTGCGGCGGATGCTCAGGAAGTTGAAGTTGGCCGATTCCAGCAAGACGGTCGTCGTGTCGTCGTGCACCTCGGTGTCCGCGCCACCCATGACGCCGGCCACCGCGATCGCGCCAGCCGTGTCGGTGATCATCAGCATGTCGGGGTCCAGCGCCCGATCCACGTCGTCGAGCGTGGTCAGGTGTTCGCCCGGATGGGCGCGGCGCATGATGATGGTCGGCCGGTCCGAGACACCAGGTTTCTCCGAGAAACCTGGTGTCTGGGTGCCCGCGCGGGCGCGCAGCAAGTCGTAGTCGAACGCGTGCAGCGGCTGGCCCAGCTCGAGCATGACGTAGTTGGTGACGTCCACCACGTTGTTGATCGGCCGCATGCCGGCGCGCTGGAGGCGTTGCTGCATCCAGAGCGGTGACGGGCTGACCGTCAGCCCCTCGATCAAGGCCGCGGAGTAGCGCAGGCACAGGTCCGGGTCCTCGATGACGATGCCGGTGAAGTCGGCGTCCGGCACGATCGCCACGGGCTGGCGGTCGAGGATGGTCAGCGCATCCCGGCGCAGCGGCTGGTCGGTCAGCGCGGCTATCTCGCGAGCGATACCGACCACCGACTGGAGATGGCCGAACGCGCCCTTGATATCGAACGTGAACACAGTGTCACCCATGTAGTCGATCAGCGGCACGCCCACCGGCGCGTCGTCGGGCAGGATCAGGATCCCCTCGTGCTCGTCGCTGAGGTCCAACTCCTTCTCGGAGCAGACCATCCCCGCGGACTGGATGCCCCGGATTTTGCCGGGCTTGAGCCTGGCGATGCGGCGCTCTGCGCTGTGGCCGTCCACCAACCGCGCGCCCGCCACTGCGAAGGCGACCTTCGGCCCGTGGCCGCCGCTGAGGTCCCGGCCCACGAAGGGGTAGAGGTTGGGCGCGCCGGTGACCACGGTCAGCGGTTCGGCCGCGCCGTACGCCACCCGCGCCAGCACCAGCCGGTCGGCATCCGGGTGCTGGGTAACCGACAGGATCCGCCCGACGAACAGTTTGTCCCGGTCCCACAGCTCACCGATCTGGGTCGCCGACTCGACCTCCAGCCCGGCCAGGGTCAGCCGCTCGGCCAGGGCCGCCGGTGAAATGGTTATGTCAACGTAGTCTTTCAGCCAACTCAACGGTATTTTCATGGTACGCGCTCCGTCTACTCATCCGAACTGCCCCAAGAACCGCAAATCGTTCCCGTAGAAATACCGGATGTCG
>Ga0210051_1007311_pt1 | contig 10308 bp, 12 predicted proteins | sample CryGey092014_all_FD_185464 | JGI IMG/M metagenome (GOLD analysis project Ga0210051, IMG submission 185464) | Groundwater microbial communities from aquifer - Crystal Geyser CG23_combo_of_CG06-09_8/20/14_all (SPAdes) (version 2) | ecosystem: Environmental > Aquatic > Deep subsurface > Groundwater...
TATCTTTGACCGCTCATTCGGGCAATATGAAGTTTGATTAACATAAGTTCTTAAGTTGACTTCTGAAGTGTCGCTTATGCTCAGCATTATTGTTGCAGCGTCTGATACAAAACCAGTTATTTCAACCCTAAAGTAATAAAATAGGATTAATGATAGCAGAACGGCACTGATTATTAAAATAGTTTTAATTGAAACCATGCACTCAAAAATAATTAGGTTTATTAGAATAAAGTTCTTTGCCAATTAACTAGCATATGAAATCGATTTTTTTGGCTTTTTAGCCCTTGTTTTTATTGCCTTTTTAGTCTTAACATTCCTAATTTTATTTGGCTCTTTTTCTACCTCTTTTTTGATATTTACAAGCAGATTTTTAATATCTCCCCTTTCATTCTCTGAAGTTCCATTATTTTTCTTGAACCAAATGGCTCCCCCAATTGACAAAATACTAAATAGAGCTATTAGAAGTGTTTCTGTTGAGAAACTTGGGAGGACTATTTTTGCAGACGGCAGGCTAAAACCTTTTTCTTGGCTTTTGCTTCCACTATTCTGAATTTCTTCTATTTTTGTGATAGTTAGAATAAAATCATCTTCTAATAATTCATCATTATATTCTATCTTGACTTTTCCTGTATGGCTTTGTATGCTAGCATCTTCTGGCACTTCAAAAATAACTGGTATTTTCTTTTCATCCCCAGCTTTTATCTCAGCGAATTCAGTTTCAAAAATATTGTAATAACTTGGAATTCCTTCTATTGAAATTTTTAAATCTTGGAAATCTGTTTGGCCAATATTATTTAAGATAATTTCTGTTGTTGCATTTTTTCCTTGCTCTATCTTTATGCTGTTTGGAATTGTTAATGCAAGCTTTTTGCTTTTGATTACTTCAAGACTTAACTTTTGTTCAACTTTCGTATATGGCAATTTTTCAGCTGTGATTAAAATGTTATGAGTTCCTTCTTTGTTAGGGCCTTGAAATTCTGTTGTAAAAACTCCTCCACTATCTGTTTCAGCTGTGAATTCTATGCTTGTCCCTTCAATTTTCCCTTTTATTTTTACTCCTCCAACTGGCTTTTGTTCTTCATCTTCTACTATGCCAAGAACTTTTATCAAATCATTTAGGTAGTATTGGGGTTTTTCGATATTGGCGTCTATTATCATATTTTTTTTATAGCCGACAAGAAATGTTGACAAGGTTGTTGTATTGAATTTAACATAATTTCTAATGGTGTCAACATCAACATTAATATCATTCCATTTCCCGTTGCAAACTCTTTTCCCAAAATTCCAATTGTCACACCTATAAACAGCAATTCTATCTTCATCTGGTATCCTGCTGTCATCATACCTCATTTCTATTTGTGCATCGCTAAAGCTTGATGCAAATTCATATACGAATATTCTGCTAACCCCTATGCCTTGAATATCTATTTCTGAATCAGCCTCATCATACCTGATAGGATCATCAAATTGGGATACATCAACCCCAGATATTATTGCTTTTGAATTTGGAAATTGCATATTTACTTCATAAGTTCCTTTAGGAATTTCCAAGGAATAGAACCCATTCCCATCAGTATTGGTGCTTTTTGTTAATTTATCATTCTTAAATTCTATTATTGCACTTACAACTTTATTGCTAGCATCAATAATTTCTCCAGATATTGAAACAATGTAATCGACTTTTTCTGTAATTTCTTTAATAAAATCTTGATATGTTAATCTTACTTTAAGATTATATCCCCCAGGAGATAGGCTCGGTATTTTCATTTTAACATAGTAATAGCTGCCTGTTCTGGATATTTCAAGAATTTCGCATTCTATGCTATCTACCCAGATTTTGAGATTATTTTTTGACAAATCAATTGCTTGCCCTTTATATGATGCTTGAAATGTTAATGTTATGTTATCCCCGCTTTTGATCCATGTTTTATCAATGTTGAGCAGATCAAACTGAAGTGGCTGCTTGATTTCTATTTGTTTTTGTGTTTCTGCTTGAGTTCGGTTATATTGGGATTTAACAACTACATCATATATTCCAATAGAGGATAGTGCTTCCATTTTTAGGTTCCACCCAGATTCATTATAAATTAAATGTTGATTGAATTCTTTTTCTTGATTACCTATTTTTACAGAAAAGTTTACCCCAGAAAAAAGTTTTATATTATCTTTCTTAACAAAAACATATATATTTATTTCGTCATCCAGATATGCAGGATTTGGAGAAATTATGTTTATTTCATTTGTGAGTTGGGATATTTTGAATTGTGTTCCTTCGGCATCTAATTCATCCAAATTATTTTTGCAATGGACATCTACTTGGTAATCCCCTGTTTTATACAGGTTAGAACCGTCTATAGTTAATGAATAACTGTTATTTTCGAATGCTTCCATAACCCATCCGGAAATTGATAAACCGTTTCCAGAAACATCAGCATAAACAGAATTTATTGTATTGTTTCCATCATCTATGCATCTCAAGGATATTGTCATGCTTTCACCAAGCCATAAATCATTTCTATTTAATTTAGTTTCAGAAATATTTGGCATAGCCCTTGAGAAACTTAAAGAGACTATTAAAATAATTGCTAACATTAATATTTTTTTCATATCAAAACCTTCCAAATATCTTTTTTATCGCATTTCTTTTATCTTTGTATTCTGTTCCAGCTAATCTTGCAGCAATCTTCTTGTAAGCTATTGATGCAGGTGAATACGGGCTTGAAAATACAACTGGCTCTCTTTTGAAAATGCTTTTTTTAACATTCTTGTCTTCGGGAATAATCCCGATTACGGGAAGATTGCATATAGATTCAATTTCTTTCTTGTTAATTTGATTTTTCCCTTTTCTGTATTTATTGATGATAATCCCTAATGGCTTGATTTTCATTTCATTGCATAGTTTGACTATTTTCATTACATCTGATATTGCAGGAAGCTCAGGCTCTGTGACAATTATAATATTTTGGCATGCTTTCATTATAGATAATGCACTTTCTTCCAAGCCAGGCGGGCTATCAACCAAAATCATATTGTTTTCTAGCAAACGGTCGCTTAAGATTTTTTTGAGATTAGATATATTACAATTTTTGATGGACAAAGATGCTGGAATTATTCTTAATCCGGAAGAATGGATGTACATCGACTGGTAAAGATTTTTTGTGTCTTTAAGAGCGTCATTTAATGTTATAGGAAAATAATACATCCCTAATTGCAGGCCAAGGCCAGACATTTTGACATCAGCATCAATTGCTATGACATTTTTATTCATCTGGTTTAATGCTGCAGAGAGATTCACAACAGTAGTTGTTTTACCCACACCACCTTTCCCAGAAACTACCCCAATTATTCTTGAATCCATATGTAATAGATTTTACTTTCTGTTATTATAAATTTTAAAGATTGATTTTATATTTTCCAATGAATAATAGATCATTGATTCTATTTTACCTTCTTTTTTCATTGTAAATGATGATTGCCCAAAATATTTGCCATCCAGCGTTGCTGCTTGGAAGGTGATTTTCTTTCCAGCTACCCATAAGCTTGGCTCATATTCTATGGAAACCTTTTTTATTTCACCCTTCTTTAATTTATCAATCTTTTCCTGACTCACAAACCAGCCTTGTGGATAATTTTCAGGGGTTATAATAATATTTTCAAGGTCTTTTTCACTTTTCAAGCTCAATATCAATTCTTTTTCATATGTTTTCAAATTAGTTAATTTAATTGCTTCTTCCGGAAATTTAGTGTTTTCAATTTCAAATTCGATCGATCCGTCATCCAATATTTCATTGGCATAATATACTCTCAACAATGCTTTGAATTTTCCTGTTGTATTTAATGGGCGCCAATATACCTGGATATTTTTGTCATCACCGATGTTAAACATGGTTTCTTTCCCCCATATTGTAAATAAATGATTCGAATCCCTGAAAATATCCAGCCTTGTTTTGATTTTATATGAAACACTCCCAGGGTTGATGAACCTAAAATTCAGCTCAAAAGGCTCATTTTTTATGTAATTTTCGTATTTTAAATTCTGCAATTCTGCCATGAGCTTTTCTGAGATTTCTAGTTCTATTTTATTTGCAATAACTGATCCGCAAATTAAGATTGAAAGTAAAAACAGATGAAAGAACTTCAACTATACCACCTTTTCCAAAATTTTTGCCAGTCTATTCTTAGATATCAAAGTTACGATATCAATTTCCCCCGAATATATTCCAAGTGTCGTCAATAAATCACTATTAGCAACTATAGGATACTCTATATTTTCCCTGGGCATTATCGTCAACTCTTTGTCTAGTTTCACTAGTTGGCTAATATTTCCAAAAACAAAGAATCTAAGCGTAAAAGGTTCATTTAAATTATTTGTTAAATTCAGGAATTTTTTGCCTGAAGAGCCTTTTGGGATTTCCCCAATGTATAGATTGGTTCTATCCACATTCACGCCAACGTTTTCTAAAGTTAGATTTGGCTCTGTAATTTTAACTTGGCTGCCATACCTGATAATTTCATATTTGAAGAGTGCATTCTCTTTTTTTTCAAACACTCTGCTGCTTTCGTTCAAGCCATTGATTGGTTTAATTTTTAGCTTGATGCTATTGAAAAATAGGATTGAAGCCAATATCAAGGCTATGAAAATTATAACCAAAAAACCCTTCAACGAAATTACTACAACCTTTCTTTTAACCTTTCTTTTTTCCATTTTCATCTCTTGAATATTATATACAATAAAATTATTATAATGATCAATAATAAAATCCATAGGGGGAATTTAGATTCATCCTTTGTGACAACCTCTCCTGTTGGTATATTCGACGGTTTTGAGATGTGTATAGTTCCATCAGCTTCAGCAACACCAGTTAAGTAGCTAACAAGCCCTTTCACTTTATATTCACCCTCTTCAATATATTCATACCCCATCAACCCATCTAATTCTTTAACCTCGCCTGGCCTGACGTAACCTCTGTTTGTCAGGACCGTGCCTATGGTTTTTCCATCTTTATCAAGGACGTATATTTCACTTCTGTCTATCGATGTTGTAACACTTCCTGTATTCTTATAAAATATCTTGAGCCGCAAATTACTGCCGCTAAAACCATTTGTTGTTATATCTATTATTTTCCCGCTTCTTTCAGCATTACCCTTTACCATTAATATATAATTCATTGGGACAATTGCCTTCATGTTAATGCCTTCAGTTTCACCGACAATCCTTGGGTCCATTGATATTTCACCTATATGGTATCCTGGCTCGGCATTTTCTGGAACTTTTAGTACAAAAGAAACTTCTCTCATCCCTTTAACTAGGCTGGCAGATTTTTTTTCAGCAGTTTGATTAGCTGGAAGCAATTTCATTGGATTGCTCAAAAAATTTATCCAAGAGCTTGAATCTTCTTCTGAGTAAAATGGAAGTGAATTGTTATATTTCTCTTTTTGTAATATATTGATGTTGGAAGCTTTAATGGAACTCAAATAAACTAAAAATAGTTCGTCTGAAGGGGTTACCATGTAGAATCTTCCTATTTTTGATTCTCCAGGCTCAATTTCTCCTAGGTCAAGATAACCTGGAGATATACCGATTGATATGGAATTCAAACCGAAGCCGCTTTGAAAGGATGATATGAATAAACAAAAGCCAACAAGAAAAGCTAGTTTAAATTTTGTCATACATTAAATAAGGAAAATATAAAATAAAAAAACATCGCTTACACAGACGATGCATATACCGTCAGCGTTGACTGTGTTGTTCCACCAGCCGCTACAGCTGGAGGAATTATCTCTTTCAATGACCATGTTATAGACTCATCCGGGTTAATTGTGGTGATATGTGAATATGCGATGTTGGTACATTCATCAAGTGAACCTGTGGTGTTGTGGTCGAACTGGTACACATATAATTTAGTGCACAAATAATGGGCTGCCACGCAATAACCTTTTAGTGGTCCAGCGCTTGGAGAAAAGACTCCCCAATCTACTCCTACAGCGACAGTCCCTGCACTTGTACCGCCTGCTGTGTTTTTGTTGTTTGCTGTCCCTTGAATCATCAATGTTGAGCCTGTAGAATTACAATTTGCAACACCAGAAACTGCACTGCCATTCTTCAAGTCCCAATAAAACAGGTTAGTTGTTGCAGATCCTCCCACCCATAAATCACCATAAGCCTTTGCGCCGCTGGTAAGCGTATATCCAAGAGCATCGTCCCCAGCGGACGTGTTCCAGACCTGTTTTCCTACATATCTCCAATCAGTATCAGTCGTATTTTTTAACCCCAGAAAATTAGTAGCGCTCCAGGCTGTTGATGCACCACCCCTTGGGTTTGCAGTTTCAATGGCGCCCGTGTTTACCTGTGCATAAACATTATTAACATCGCTTGAGCCGACATTAGTTACCGTAAGGCCATGTGTGCTGCTGTTGCCCATTGGGTTTATAGTGCCAGTAAATGATATACCACTTGTATTTAATTCAATGCTGGTAACACTTGAAATAGTTATATCTACAGTAGCACTGTCTGAGGCTGTATCAGCTAAAACACCATCAAAGAGCATCAGTCCTAAGAATAAAGCACCAAAAAGCATCAAACGCAATTTCATTTTTTTTACCTTCAATAATAACTTATTTATATTATGAATATACGTTATATTTAAATATTACTATTAATCAATATTAATTATCATTATTGTTAAAAGTTTTGAGGGAATTAAAATAGAAAATAATAAAATGAAAAAAATTTTAGATTTGCTTAAAAATCACCCCGAAGGGCTTACTATTCAGAAGATTTCAGAAATTTTAAATATAAACAGGATTACTTCAACAAAATATATTCATGAATTGATGGGAGAAGGAAAAATATATCAAAGAAAAGTTGGAATAGCAAAACTATGCTATGCTAAAGAAAAATTTGTAGAAATGCTGAATGAGGGGAAATTATTGAAAAAACTGAAGAAAAAGATTGGCTAATCTTTGAGGCCAATAAACCCTATTTTTTCTAATTCATTCACGACAGCGATTACTATTGGCTTGATTTCTTCCATGCCCATCTCAAATTTTTTTGACACTTGCCAAATTATTTGGTCAACTATTTTTTCACCGTCACACATCTTAAGGATTTCCCATGCTACTTTATCTATTTCCCAAAGTTTTTCACCATTTACTGTGCCATACATAATGCCTATATAGTCTATGACTTTTAAGTCAGGTGACTTCGTTGGTTTTTTAGAAATTATATTATAATCCATAATAATATTAATTATAGTTTATATTAAATAATAATGTATATTTATAGCGATTATTTCCTGTATTTTAATAAAACTATGATAATTGCTCCTATAATCAAAATTAACCCAGTTATGAATATGATTAATTGATTAAGTTTGAGGGATACTATCATTCCTGTGATATTTTTTTTCAATTCTTGGCCTTGCTCTGATATTTTTGTCAATTTTAAAGAATCATATATTTTTTCAAACACTGTCTGGCCTTTTTCAACTTCCACTGTTAATTTTAATTCTCTCTCCTGAAAAACTGATAATTGGTCATTTAAATTACCAGCTCTCATGAGCAGAATCAAATCATATTCTCCCGAAGCAGCACTATTCGGAACTTTCACAAAAACCCTTAATATTTCTGCTTTTACATTTCCTTTTCCTGGTATTTGAATATATTCTCCGTCATCATATGGGGGGCTTGCTATATTTGTTGGCTCTAAAATAAAGTCTTGCGGCCTTACTATTATTTCCCATCCAGGCAGTTCATTTTTTAATTCCACATTAACAGGGTAAGATTTTTCCCCAAGGTTCCATAAAAGAATTGTGAATTGGGTGCTTTCACCTTGTTCAACTGTTTTGTAATTGCTTTTTGGAACTGTACCAAAGTTGAAAGAATAAACTACTGGCAACAACAGAATTAATAAGGAAATGATTTTTTTCATGAAATAATATTGGAAATCAAGATTAAATTATCTAACTGCTCCCATTTGCAAAATAGTAATATTGCTTGTATATCTCCTGCTTAGGATTGTATCCAAGATTATAGTTTCAACCCAAAAAGTTTAACTATTTCTTCTATCACAAATTTTGGTATTAATTCTTCTTTTTTGTTGATATCATATAAATTTCCCAAAACTAGCCATATAACTCTATCATCTTTTTTATGATATTTTTTAACAAACTCTAGGAAATATTTCCAATTTATTTGCAGATTTTTTATTATTCTTACTATATCATCCTGATCAACCGGTCTCCTACTAACACTTTTTAGAAAAATTAAATCTTCTGGTTCAACTAGTTTAAGTTTCAAAAGATCAAATCTAAGAGTTCTTTTACAGTTTTGAAATATTTTTTCAGTATCTATCGAAAATACATGCTTATAAAAAATATCAAACCTTGGAAGATCAGAATTTTGAATAACTGTAGGTTCACCCATTTTAAGTAGTTCTGGATTTATTTTATAAGGTAGTTTCTTAATTATTTTAGATTCTTTGAATAAAGGATGACTTTTTATTATTTGTGTTATTGCAGCAATATCGTATTTATCGAAGAGAACTAAGTCAATATCTTTGGTCTGGCCTCTCAATCCATAAAAAATCATGGCATTTCCACCTATCAAAAGGCCATCTACTTCATGGCTCAATTTTTTTCCAATATAATTCAATAAATTCTCTAAAAGTTCTTTATCAGCTAGCATCTAAACACCTATAAGTCTTTTATATCTTTTAGGGATACTTGGAACTTTTTTTATTTCTTTTCTTGATTCAATATAAAGTTGTTTGAATTCTTCTATTATTTTATATGCTTTGAGATATCTATACAATTTTTTCCAGTTCTTTATTGATCTCACCAACTTTTTGGCTTCATTGATGTATCTTTGGTTATTTTCGTCTTTGGATTTTCTGAGGAGATATGCTATTCTATGTTCAGATGGAATTTCATTTTTTGAGAACTCGATTTCAGAAGAGACTATTTCAGTATTTTTTAGCATACCATGATTTTCTGAAAAAGATGGGATTGAATCTATTAAGTACATTGTACCTCTTGGTTTTTTTATTTTTTGAAGGATGAATCCTTTTTTGTTTAGCCTATGTATGTAAAAGTAAGATGTGGATTTTTTAATATTTAGTTTTTCAGAAATATCACTAATTGTGTTCCATCCTTTTAACTTATTTGCAAGATTTCTTTCAAACATATACTAAAATCATGATTACTAATATATAAAGATTTGCATGTCTTTAGTCTGAGTTAACAAAGTTGTTTATTTTATTGATGATTATCTAACTGCTTTCGTTTGCAAAAACCGCTAATATCTTCTTTTATTAAAATAACATGCCTACCTTTTTGTCTTCTTTCTTGAAAGCTTACTTTTTTAGTATATTAATTAATTTACGCCCCGATAGGACTGGCAGTTTTTTTATAATCAGCATCAAAGCGTGTTATAAAAAATTCTTCATTAACGATCTCTTTGGGAAAACCAAATTCTTCTATATATAGTTCAACAGCCTCTTTGAGATTTTTTATAGATTTCTCTATAGTACTCCCCTGACTAACAACATCTAGTTCAGGACAAATTGCAACAAATTGTTTTTCCCCTTTTCTAATAATTCCTGTCAAATCCATTTGTATTCACCAATATTATTCTACATTTCTTTTATCCTATTAAATATTTACAAACTTATCTAACTGCTCTCATTCGCAAAAATAGTGATATTTCCAGTATATACTCCAGCTAAAATTGGGGGCGCATTCACCCAGTAATAGCTTGTTGCTTTTTTGCGCTCAATTACACTTGCATTTAGAAGTGCATATTCAATTGTCATGTTATGAGAGCTTGCATAAGTGTTTGTCTCATTGCTCCATGTGATGTTTCCAACCCCAATTGAAGTTTCATAAGTTGTATTGGTTAAATCTTCCCCTTTTATCCACAAATTGCTCATGCAACTGCCTTCATTGACTGTTACATTATAGCTTTGTCCTGAGTTTCCTGTTGCATCATTCTGGTTTGTATTTGGGCTTAATGTACCAAAGCTTATTATTTCTGGACTCCATATTGATATGTCGCATGAGCAATGTGTTATAGTTATTGTTGAATTAGCTGTGTGGTTATCATCTATCCCTGAGGTTGATGTGTTGAATAATACACCAACTTTCCATTGGGAATTTTCTGTTCCTGTTGCATTTATGATCCAGGTTAAATTGCAGAATTCATCTTCAATTAACGGGTTGGTTGGGCATGATTTTAGAGCTATTTGAGGAGAGTCTTGTATAAACAATGGCTGATCCCCTGTAGTTTTGTTTACAGCTGTGTCTGGATTTG
>Ga0210051_1007315_pt1 | contig 10300 bp, 13 predicted proteins | sample CryGey092014_all_FD_185464 | JGI IMG/M metagenome (GOLD analysis project Ga0210051, IMG submission 185464) | Groundwater microbial communities from aquifer - Crystal Geyser CG23_combo_of_CG06-09_8/20/14_all (SPAdes) (version 2) | ecosystem: Environmental > Aquatic > Deep subsurface > Groundwater...
AGGAATCGAACCTCCAAGGGTTGCCCCATACGGTCCTGAACCGTACGCGTCTACCAATTTCGCCATCCAGGCAACTCCTCTTTTTTATATTGTGCCTGAGACAGGAATCGAACCTGCAAGGGTTGCCCCACACGCACCTCAAGCGTGCGCGTCTACCAATTTCGCCACTCAGGCATTAAACTTTCAAATTTTATCAAATTATACTACTTATATCTATAATAGACTTCTTGCAAAATAACAACAGTACACTAACTTGTCTTTTTGTCACTTTTCGTCGTCATCTACTATTATAGAGTACATTAAGTACACTCAATAATAGATTCCTAGAAAACTGGACAAAAATACTTCGTTTTTGTATCAGTTTTTATTTTGCAAGAAGTCTAATGACTATATAACTTGACAGACAATCAGAGATTTGTCATGCTAGAAACACTATGAAACGATTACTTGTCGTTGGTTTGTGGGTACCAGTTGCTATGATTAGTTTGCTTGTTTGTTTACACGTTTACGCAGCAAATGAAGAAAACGAGAGTAAAAAAATATCTAATGTAGCTTCTAACATAACTCAACCCTATCAAATGTACAAATCAGTACCAAAGGTTCTGGGAGAACAAGCTCCAAATGCTTTTTATATTCAATCTCAGGATATTATGCCTCGTTTAATAGAATTATATCTTCGTAAAAACAATTCCCCCATGCTTGATTCATATCAGGATTTAATTCTAATTGCTCAAGAATATGGTGTAGATCCAATATTTATGGTGTCTATAGCTCAATGTGAGTCAAATTTGGGGAAAAAAATGCCACACGAAGATTCTAATGACCCATATTCATGCCACAATCCATTTGGCTGGGGAATTCATAGTCAAGGAACTTTATGTTTTGATACTTGGCAAGATGGATATAAGGCAGTGGCTGAAGGATTAAGAAAAAAATATTTTAATCAGGGTTATGATAGCACTGAAGATATTATGATCAAATATACTCCTCCTGCTTTGGAAAAACAGGGATCTTGGGCAAAATGTGTCAATCATTTTATTGACGATTTGAATAATTTGAGAGAAGAGATGTAACAAATACACAAATATTAAACTTATAGTAAATACTTATTGACATATATATAGATAGTACTATAATTCTTAATTAGATCCATTGGTTTTGTCTCACCGACACTACTGGTGGATTTTTTTTGCCTAAAATTTTACTTTCTCGCAATAACATTAATCTTAATATATATACATATAGGACTATATCATTAATATAATATAAATTTTAAAATAATAAGTATCTTAAGAGATTGTATAATTAATTTATGAATCGTACGAAAATAGCTATATTTACCGGTAGGTTTATTAAATTTAGCATTAAGCTATTCAATAGAGGTAAGGGCGAAGCAGCTCCAGGTCTAGCTATCCTTAAAATTGATCCTAATTTTATTGCTAGTCGCCAGCAAAATATAAAACAACGCATCATCATTACAGGTACAAACGGTAAAACCACAACCACTCATTTAATAGGCAAAATATTACAACTGCAGAATAAAAGTATTATTACCAATCCACATGGTTCTAATCTTAGCCGAGGAATAGCATCTGCTCTACTAGCAGACAACCAAGTCGACGCTACCCTTTGGGAGACAGACGAAGCTGCATTTTTTGATATTTTTCAACAAACTAGGCCAACTCATGTAATTTTATTAAACCTTTTTCGTGATCAATTAGATCGCTATGGAGAGGTAGATAATACAGTTAAAAAATGGCAAAAAATACTAGAAAAATCTTCTCCTATAACTTTAATTATTAATGGTGACGATCCTAACTTGGAAAAAATTGCTCAAGCATGTAAACAACATAAAATAATTCGCTTTGGGGTTGTTAAATCAGATACTGGTAAAGATAAACCTGAAGCTTATGGTGATGCAATATTTTGTCCTAAGTGCCACCAATTTTTACATTATAAATTAAACACTTTTTCTCATTTGGGAGACTATGAATGTGTTTGTGGATTCGGGCGTGGCGTGATTGATTATGGTATTAATCTATTAGCAAATAAAATATTTATCAACAAAAAGTTAATTAGCAGTAATTTACAGGGAACATATTCTGCTTATAATTTGGCAGCAGTAATTAGTCTTTGTAAACAGTTAAGACTTGATATGGATCTGGTAAATAAAGCAATCTATGACTTTGTGCCTTCTTTTGGAAGACAAGAAAAAATTAAATATTTTGATAAAAAATTAAATTTGTTGTTAATTAAAAATCCTACCGCGGCAAGTCAAAATTTAGAAATTTTAGAAAATCGGAAAACTAAACTAAATTTGTTAATTGCTATTAATGATAATTTTGCTGACGGAAGAGATATTTCCTGGCTTTGGGATGTAAATTTTGATTTGATCTCTGAAAAAGTTAATAAAGTATTGGTTACCGGGACTAGAGCATTGGATATGGCACTGCGTCTAAAATATGCTGGTTTTGATATGAACAATGTTGTAGTAGAGCCTGACATCAAAAAAACAGTTGTATTGCTTAAAGAGGCAGAAGATAAAGAATTTGATATATTACCAACCTATACTGCCATGTTAGAGATTAGAAAAAAATTAATCAAAAAATAGCACATATGGATAGTTATAAACTAACATTAGTACATCTCTACCCTAGATCCATGAACACTTATGGTGATTTGGGTAACGTTATTGCCTTAAAACAAAGATGTATTTGGAGGGGGATAAGTCTTAAATTAATAGAAATTGAAGTGGGTGACAAATTTGATTTTAGCAAAGCTGATATAGTCTTTGCGGGTGGTGGTCAGGATAGTAATCAACTACGAATAGCACATGATTTACAGCTTAGGAAAAACAATATTAGCAAGGCTGTAGTAAATAATACAATATTTCTAACTATATGCGGAACATATCAACTATTTGGACACTATTTTTTAACAAGTGAAAATACTAAAATTACTGGAATTTCGGTGTTTGATTGCATTACTAAGGCATCAGATATTCGTAAAATTGGGAATGTGATAGTTGAGCATAACATTAATGGTTTAACTCCCAAAACTTTGGTGGGTTTTGAAAATCATAGCGGAAACACCATAATTAACGAATACAAAAATAGGGATTCAAGATTCACGAATTGGAAAAACGTAACAGTTCCTCTAGGTAAAGTAATTAAAGGTTTTGGGAATAATGGAAATGATGGATGGGAGGGTGCTCGATATAAGAACTGTTTTGGGACTTATTTACATGGTTCACTCTTACCCAAAAATCCCAATTTTGCAGATTATTTAATTTGTTTGGCTTTAGAGAGAAAATATGGTAATAATATTAAATTAGAAAAATTGGATGACTCTCTTGAAAATCAAGCTCACCAATATATTCTCAACCAAAACAATATTTAATGCTAAAATAACACATATGCCTGGATGGCGAAATTGGTAGACGCGCACGCTTTAGGAGCGTGTGGGGCAACCCTTGCAGGTTCGATTCCTGTTCCAGGCACAGTATTACTATTTGACATATTCTATGTCTTCAAAAATTATCAATAATGTCGCAACTGAGATTAAAGAAAAATTCCAACCAGAGCCATCTGGTCATGATTGGTGGCATATATATCGCGTTTGGCAAATGGCTAAAAAATTAACTAAGTTTGAAAAGGTCGATAAGTTTGTAGTAGAAATTGCGGCGTTACTACATGATATTGCTGATTGGAAATTTTACGGTGGTGATGAAAAAGCTGGTTCAAATGCAGCTAAAAAATTATTAAATAAATATCAAATTGCGCCAGAAAAAATTACCCATATTTGTGAAATTATCGATCATGTTTCCTTCAAAGGAGCAAAAGTTAAAAATAATATGCAATCTTTAGAAGGGAAAATTGTGCAAGATAGCGATAGACTGGATGCAATGGGCGCTATCGGAATTGCTAGAACTTTTCATTATGGAGGATATACGAGTAGACAAATTTACAATCCTGAAATTAAATCCGTCTTGCATAGAACAAAAGATGCTTATCTTAAAAATAATGCTCCAACTATAAACCATTTTTATGAAAAACTTTTATTACTAAAAGATATGATGCATACTAGACAAGCTAAAAAAATAGCACTGAAGCGCCATAATTATATGTTAAAATACATTAATCGTTTACAAAAAGAATGCAATCTAAAGTGGAGGTGAAATAAAGTGATAAAAAAACATTTATCCGGATTTTTTGAGTTTATCAGAGAACAAGGCACTATTGGTTTAGCGGTGGGTTTTATTCTGGGAGGTGCAGTTTCCAATTTGGTTAAATCATTTATCAATGATTTATTAAATCCGATATTGGGATTGATATTGGGTTCTGCTGGAAGTTTGGAAACTGCCACTTTGAAAATCGGACCTATGGTATTTATGTACGGGAACTTTTTAAGTGTATTAATTAATTTTATTGTAGTTGCTGCTGTAGTTTATTTCGGTATCAAGGGTTTTGGTTTGGATAAAATAGACAAACCTAAAGCGAAATAATTTGATTATTCATGCAAAATTTTCCAAATTATATATAAACTATTTTGAGATACTTATCTTCTTAGTATTTATAAGTTTACGTTTATATTTTGCGACGTCCCAACCTATATTTTTTGATTCATTTGAATATTTGGAAAGACTTAGTGATCCAAATTTTTTACACGCACTTTTTTCTGGTCATCCTCCCCTGCACTCTGGTTATATTTTTATTTTGTGGCCAATATATCAATTTGCCAAATTATTTTTATCAAATCCTACTGACCTAGTTATTAGTTTTCAAATATTAGTTAATGGTATAAGCATGCTAGCTTTATATAATTTAATTACCAAGCTATGGAATAAAAAAATTGCAAGCATAAGTTTGTTGATTATTTTATTACTACCACTTTTGTGGATTTCTCAAATGACGTTAATGATGGAAGGATTATATGTTGCGCTTTTTATAATCAGTTTAAACGCTTTTAATAATTATTTAAGCGATAAAAGTTATTGTAGTTTAGTAGTTTCTCTTTGTTGTTGGGTTTTATCACTTGCAGTTCATATCGGAGTTTTGCTTTGGATACCTCTTTTTTTGTATCTGCTTTTATATCACAAAGCTAAGTCCAAACTTACGATTATTACCTTATTTTCATTTACTACTGTGTTAGTCTTTCTAATAATGGGGTATTTAACGGGACTTAGATTGGGTATTTCTCCATTGTCAGGATTAAGGTTTTTTCTATTTACCAAAACTGGAGAACATGCAAACTTTGAACTCCAAATCAATTCCATTTTAATTTTTATCAGAAACATTATTGTTCCTACTTTTTATAACAACACTGTCTTGATAAGTTTATTAGTCTTAATTAGTTTATTTAATAGAAAGCAAAAACATTTACTTTTATTATGGTTGTGGATACTGCCAACAATTTTAGTTAATCAATGGTGGGATAGTTTATTTTTTGGGCGTCATGCTCTTATTGTTATTTTGGCTATGGCAATACTAGTAGCATTACTTATTAAAAACAAAACACATTTAGTTTTAGGAATACTAATATATCTAGTTATAGCCACTATTCCCTCTTTGGCTAAACTCAGAAATGATTCACCTTATATAAATTTTGCCCAAAAATCAGCACAAATACCATTACCCAATTTGTTAATCTGTGATCATTTTTCCTACCCTTTAATGCAAAGATATTATAAAGGGGAAATTATTTCAGTTAATGAACCTGGTTGGTCTAAAAATGGCTTAGTAAGTGAAATTAATAAAAAAATAAATTCAAATATTCCAGTTTATATATTATCTACTGCTCTTTCTGAGCCCTATGGATTGTATAACGGTCCATTTTTGCATAGTTTATCTTTGTCTTATAAAAAAGACTTTGATCTGAAAAAAGATTTGCAAGGATATCAATTTGTACCATATCTAGAGATAAATAAAAAAGATAATTTAGTAATTTATCAAATTACCAAAGGAGGAAAAAGTGGGTTTCCAGAAATTGTCAAACTTAGCAGATCAACTAGGAGATTAGATTATTATGATCCTTTAATGCAGATTTGGTATAAAATATTAGCTTATAACGACAAGGTTAAGCTAATTGGACAATGATCAGAACCTGCTATTTCGGGGTGGATTTGAGCTGAAACCACTTTTTCTTCAAGATTGGGAGAAATAAAAAAATAATCAATTCTCCAGCCTACGTTACGCTTCCTAGCACCACTTCTTTGGCTCCACCAACTGTAGGCAACTTTATCTTGATTTACTAATCTGTAAGTATCAATAAAGCCTGCCTTTATTACTTGATCCATCCAATCTCTTTCTTGTGGTAAAAATCCGGATATCTTTTCATTTTCTTTGGGTCGGGCAAGGTCAATTGCTTTGTGAGCAGTATTGACATCACCACAAAATATAACCGACTTACCCTTTTTAACTGATTGATTGATATGTTGCAAAAAAGCATTATAAAAGCGCATTTTATAATCTAGCCTTTCACTAGAGGCTTTGCCGTTAGGGAAATAGACGTTGAACAAAGTAAATTTGTCATATTCAGTAACTAATATTCTTCCCTCATTATCAAATACCTCTATTCCCATACCATGTTCAACATTGTGTGGCTTAATTTTGGTATAAGTGGCTACTCCGCTATAACCTTTTTTAACACTAGATGAAGAAAAATATGCTTGATAATCACCAATTAATTTTAGGTCAAAAGACAATTGATTTTCCGAAGCCTTGGTTTCTTGGATAGCTAAAATATCAGGATTAGTATTTTGGATAAAATTAAGAAAACCTTTCTTAGCCACAGCTCGTATTCCATTAACATTCCAGGAAAAAAGAGTTATGTTATTCATATCAATAAATATAAGGTATTAGTTTTTTAGTTTTGGATACATATTCTTTAAATTGTAACCCAAAATGAGTTTTTAATAATCTTTCTTCGTAGTCCATTTTTTGAATAAATATCCAAAATAAGAAAAGAAAAATAACTAAATTAGCAGCTGAATATTTATTAATAATAATAGACAAAGTAAGCAATAGTTGAGATGTATACATGGGGTTACGAATGTAAGTGTATGGTCCATTAGTAACTAATGTCTTTTGTTTTTTAATATCTGGAACCTGGTAGAACCGATTCATTCTCATTGCCCATACACTGTAAAAGATTAAAGCAACCGCTAATATAAAAAGTACTAAAGACAAAACATTATTAGGAATCACAACTCCATCAATAATTATAACTATTAAAGATATTATTTGACCAACATCAAGTAAAATTGAAGTAATTTTTGGATTCATATTAATTAAAATAAACTTTCTTGTAAAATATTATTATTCTGTTTAGGATAACCAAAATCAATAGCAACAGATCTATTTTCGTTCCATTTATCAATATAATGCAGGATACCATTTTTTAGCCCAAAGTCATAGAGGTCACGTGTAACTATTACATCTGCTTCACAATATTTTTGCAGTTTTTCTAAACTCGCTTTATCGTGTTGATTCCAATATAAAACAGCATTGGTTCCTGAATCAATTTTACTATGATCGAGATTATTTTTAGCTAGTACTGACAAACTCAATCTATGACCTAATTTTGCTTTTACCTTGTCCAAAATATCAAAATGAGGTAAAACCTTATCCAATCGAAAACTTGCGTAAGGCTGAAGAGCCGGTACATCAAAATGTAAGGAATTAAAACCGATAATGCGGTCGGCTTTTTGTAATTGCGGCCAAAATCTTTCTAAATCGGTTTCCCAATAACTATATAATTTACCGGAAACTTCTTCTAAATTATCATTTAATTCTCTAAAGTAAGCAGAGACAATCGAAACTCCTAGATCACCAGGATTGTTAGAATTGATATCAGAAAATAATTTTTTAGTTTCTAGATCAAAGATAAGTTCAAACATAGTTAGAATACGTAATATTATATGGTTTACGTTAAAATAACAGATTAATATTGCTAGCGTCTGTCATCCTAAATAGACTAACAGTCTGATTTAGGAACTCTTGGGATAATCCATAAGATTCTAAATCATGCTTACAGCCTGTTTAGAATAACATATATGGATTGGCAATTTCGTAATTCACGTTGATTTAGAACTTAGAATATAGAGTATAGAATTAACAGTTAAGAATCAAGGCGTTTTTTGCTACACTTGCTAAGTTATTTACTAATATTGTAAGTTCTGATTAAATCAGAAATAAATTGTTTTATGAACAAAAAAATTATTTATAGCGTGATTGCATTATTAATATTGGGAGGGTTTGCTAATATGAATAAACCACAACCTATTCGCCAAGCAGAAACATTAAATCAGTATTCTGCAGCTACTAATTCAACCAATCAGAAAGAAAGTAATATGACTAAACCCACTATGCAAATTGACCAGACGAAAAAATATCAAGCCATTTTAAAAACAGATAAAGGCAATATTGTGATTGATTTGTTTGCCGACAAAACACCAATAACAGTTAACAATTTTGTTTATCTAACAAGAGAAAATTTCTATACTAACACAATATTTCATCGAACCATTCCTGGTTTTATGATTCAAGGTGGTGATCCTACAGGAACAGGGAGAGGAGGTCCTGGCTATAAATTTGAAGACGAATCGTTTAGTGGAGAATATTCCAGAGGAACTATTGCTATGGCTAATGCTGGACCAAATACTAACGGTTCCCAGTTTTTTATTATGCACCAAGACACTGATCTGCCCCTAAATTATGTGATTTTTGGTAAGGTAATCGAAGGTCTTGATGTAGTTGATGCTATAGCCACTGCTCCAACAAATCCCGGAGGAGAAGGTTCAACACCAGTAAATCCGGTTAAAATTGAATCAGTTGAAATTAATGAGCAATAAAATAAAATTTTATAACCGTCAGGGTGAAATTGCGGCTAAACCAGCTAATATAAAAATTGAGCCTAGATTGTCAGTATATGGCATAGCAATTGTAAACAATGAGATATTGATGGTCACACCAGTTTGGAATAAAAAATGGGAATTACCCGGAGGCAAAATAGAAAAAAAAGAGAGTGAAGACATTGCATTAGCCAGAGAGTATTACGAGGAAACTGGTTATAAAATCAGAAACATGGATAAAAATCCAATAAGAGAAGTTGAGTCATACTTTTATCATGAGGGTAAAGATAAATACTTTAAATCGATGCGTAAATATTATGCAATTACAGACCTTTTACATGATAAAAATAGTAAATATGATCAAAAAGAAATTAAAAAATGCGCTTGGGTTGATATATTTTCTCTCAAAAGCAAAAACTGCCATAAAGACTCTTTAAACATAATTAAATCATTTATCAAACAAATTATTGGCAAAGGATAAATGAAAGTTGTTATTGCATCCACCAATCCGGCTAAAATCGAAGCAGTAAAAATTGCTTTTGAAGATATTTATAGAAATATAAAATTTGAATTTATTTCCTTTAATGCTAAATCAAGTGTTTCTAGACAGCCTATCGGACAAGAAACTTTAAAGGGTGCCACTAACCGAGCAAATGACGCTTATTGCAAAATTCCCAACGCCAATTTTTGGGTTGGCATAGAGGGTGGAATAGAAAAAAATGGGAATGAATATGAAGTTTTTGCATGGATTGTAGTTAAAACTAAAGACAGAATTAGCAGAGGTAAAACCGGAACTTTTGTCTTACCTGCTAAAGTGGGAAACTTAATTGATCAGGGAATGGAATTGGGAGAAGCTGATGATATCGTTTTTGGACTGAAAGATAGTAAAAAAAGTATCGGCGCAGTAGGTATTTTAACTCATGGTAAGATTACCAGAGCCTTATACTATACTGAGGCAGTAAAACTGGCATTAATTCCGTTTATAAATAAGGAATATTATGAATGAAAAAGAAACTCCAAGAGAACTAACACCCACTGAGATGTTTATGGCTGAGATAATTAATAAGAGTGTTGAGGGGAAATCAGGCCATAAGAGATTAGGTAAACCACGACCACCTAGAAAAAATAAACCAGAAATCACTGAAAATCCTGGTAATTTAGTAGAAGAATAATATGTTTGGCACACTACGTTTAATCTTAGCTTTTTTAGTAGTCATGTCTCACGCTGAAATTTACCTAAAAGTGCCAAGTTTCTACTGGTTTTCACAAGGAACTGCGGCTTTAGTTGGCTTTTTCTTACTTTCTGGTTATTTAATGAAACTAATATTTATTCAAAAATATCAGAATAAATTAAATAATTGTGGTAAATTTTGGATAGATCGATGGTTACGTATTTTTCCGCATTACTATCTTTATTTAATAATTATTATTTTATGGATATTACTTAGC
>Ga0210051_1007317_pt1 | contig 10300 bp, 6 predicted proteins | sample CryGey092014_all_FD_185464 | JGI IMG/M metagenome (GOLD analysis project Ga0210051, IMG submission 185464) | Groundwater microbial communities from aquifer - Crystal Geyser CG23_combo_of_CG06-09_8/20/14_all (SPAdes) (version 2) | ecosystem: Environmental > Aquatic > Deep subsurface > Groundwater ...
TCAAAAAAGCTGCGAGTTGATTAAAGAAACAAAACCGGATATTGTTAATGTTAAGGCGTTTTCACCGAGACCAAAAACAAAAGCGTACGCTATGAAAAGGTTGGACAGTAAAATCGTCAAGGGAAGGACAAAAAAAATTTCAAAACTAAGATTGGAAATCAGTAAAAAGAATTTTGAAAAGCTTGTTGGAAAAAAAGAAAAAATACTCACAACAGAGTTCGGGAAAAACAATATTGTGGTTGGCAGGACAAATGCTTACAGGCCTGTTGTAATAAAAAACAAAATAGATGTGGGAAGATTTGTTGATGTAAAAATCATAGATGCATATGATACATATCTGAAAGGTGTTATAATACAAAATTAATAAATAGAAAAAAATAGAAGATGAGAGTGTTTACCTTCTTTTCTTTTTAGCTCCCTTCTTCTTTACGGTTTTCTTCGTCGCTTTTTTCTTTGCCATTTCTTACCTCCTACACAACCTGATAAAACTCCTTAAGGAATTCTATCATGAACAGTAATGCATTGTTAACACATAAATGTTTCTCTTTGTTTGAAAAAAATTTGGAAATAAAATAATAATAAGAAAATTTATGAATTTTTTTTAAGATTATTGAAAGCATATCTTTCAACAAGAAAATTCCTTCGAAATTTCCTTGTGAACGGGAAAATCATACTTTCCCGCATAATGAATAAAAAATTGAAAAAAATCAGTTAAACTTTTTTAGAAACAAGATTTTTACATTGGTTTGAAATATTTTACGACCTCAAGTATTACAGCAATACCGATGCAAAAAGCAATAACAAGTTTTGGGTCAATTTTTAATGCTGTTTCTTCCTCTGAATCGAAGTAGCGTATCAGTCCTGCAGCTGAATGAAAGCCTTCTCCTTTTTTACCTTTCTTTTGCTGTGCCATAAAAGATAATATGTGTGCTTATACTTAAATTTTTGTTATAATTTATATGAAATAAAAAAACTATATTAATGATTTGTATATTTTTTCAATCTTTTCCATGTTTTCCTGCCAGTTGTATTTTTCAATAACAAGTTTTCTGCCATTTTTACCCATCTTCGTTCTAAGATCGTTGTTGCTTAAAAGTTTAATAATCGCATTTGCAAGAGCCCAATGATTATTTGGTTTAACCAGTAGGCCTGTAACTTCATTCACTACCACCTCAGGTATGCCGCCAACGTTTGTAGCAACCACAGGTATCTCCATGGATTCAGCTTCTAATGCAGATACACCGAATGATTCAGAAAGCGACGGCATAACAAATATGTCCATTTTACCAATGTATTCAGGAACCTTATCATGTGGCACCTCCCCTACAAATTCTACAATCCCGCTCAAGTTGTTCATATTCACAATCTTCTTAAGATACGGTTTTTGAGGTCCATCACCACATATAATAACCCTTAAGTCAGGATAAAATTTAACTATGATAGGTAGTGCAGAGATGAACACATCAATCCCATATATTGGCTTTAAATATTTAACAACACCAACAACCATGTTTTTTTTCTGATTCCTTTGTTTTGGTGAAAACATTTCAGTATCAACACCAAATGGTAAGATATTTATCCTTTTATTTTTAGCATACCTGCTTGTTTCTTCAGATAGATATCTACTGCTGGCAGTTATAATGTCTGCTTTTTTTAATGTATATTTTACAATGAGTTTTGATAAAAAAACTTTTTTTGCACTGACTAAAATATCAGACCCCCATGCAGACACGACCAAAGGATGAAAGGAGGAAAGAGCCGCGTAAAAAGCATGATTGACTATATAATGCCCATGGACAATATCTGGTTTTATTTTTCTCAGAATTTTTTTTATTTGCAGTACTTTTTTCAGGTGCTGTGCACCAAATGAAAATAGTATCCTTCTATCAAGAGGAGGTTCAGGGCCAATGTAATGCATAACTGCGCCATTTACACTGCCTTTCGTAAAAGACAGCAGATGAACCTCATGTCCTTTTTCTGAAAAATATTGTACCCAGCGCCTGGTATGAATACTTTTTGCATCTGAGAAAAAGCAAATTTTCATGATTTTAAATTGTTGTACAGATTGATAAGGGTTTCAGCTGTAATATCCCAGTTAAATTTTTCCTTCGCTAATTTTTGTCCGTTTTTACCCATTTCAACTATTTTTTCAGGATGGTTTAACGTATATATCATGGCATCAGCGATTTCTATTGTGTTTGTGGGATTTACTGTTATTCCACATTTTGTTTTTTCAACAATTTCTTTTAATTTAGGAAAATCACTTGTGATGACCGGGAGTCCGGAAAGCATGTACTCAAAGATCTTTGTTGGTACACTGATTTTGTATCTTGGTAAAGGCTGAAGCAGGCACAAACCACATCCTTTTAGATACTTTCCCATGTTTCTGTAATCAATCCATCCTGTGAGTTTAACATAACTGTCAAGTTTATTGGATTTAATATAAGTTAAAACCTCATTTTCAAATTTTTTATCAGAAAAGCCACCTACAAGCAATAGTGTTACCTCTTTGTCATATTCTACAACCTTGTTAAATGCCTCCAGTATCTTCATTATTCCTCTATCATTTGTTAGCGCACCAGCATAAACAAATGTTTTCAGACTAAACTTTGTGTGATCTGGGGAAAAATTTTGAAGGGGATAATTATAAACAACTGCAACGTTTTTGTTAAATCTCATAAATTTTTGTTTAATAACTGCGTCAGGGGTTATTATTCCAGATATGAACAAACAAAGGAAAGACTCTATAATCCAAGCATAAATGCTTTTTAGTTTCATCCCATTATCATACATCATTTTTGGGTAGTCCTCATGTGAATCATAAACTATTTTTTTACAAGTAAAGATTTTGAGAAAAAAACCTACAAGCAAAGGATCAAATTCATGGCAATGGTAAACATCAGCCTTTGTTTTTAATGCTTTTTTAAAGATTCGCAAGCTTGTTTTTCCAAACATTTTTGACTTTTTCACACAGACAACCCTGATGCTTTCCATGAGTATTTCCTTATCTGTTTTATCAGGTGTGACTATAGAAACGTCATATCCATTCTCTACCAGTGTTTTTGCCTCCTTGTAAACCCTTGGGTCAAAGGGATGAAAGAAATCTCGTCCTGCAATCATGCATACTTTCATGTTTTTCTCCTATTCTTTTTATAGTTGTGCATCCTCTTTCCTATTATTAAGGACCAGGATATGATTGTTAAACAGCTTGACACAGGAATGGGGATTATAATGATTTCCCAAAGAATACTCCCATCCCACCCCCCCCTTGTTATTTGTGTATTTATGGATGCACACATGCTTGACAGTGAACGGTTTCCCCCCTCTGGATGGGCTAGGACATAAACAGCTTTTTCATCTGTTTCTTTTACATATTCAATCAATTGTGTTTTTACATTTGGAATGCCCCCAGCATCAGACCAGTATTTTATATATTTTGATAATGTGGTATTGTAGAGTACATCCAGATACGCAGAGGTTACATTGTATTTCTCATACTCTACCTGTTTGTTCCACATCTTCCAGTTTATGTATTCTTTGCTGTTCCCATGAGAGCAAATTGTAGTGATTGGTACAATTTTTCTAAGCTCATTAATGTCATTTGCAAATATCTCATGGGCGCGTGTATTATTTCCTTTTGCAAGATAAAAACATTCATAATGGTATCCTATCTCAAAACCATTGCTGTGAAGCCATTTCATAAGTGGCTCAGCATCCTTTACACTGTAATCCTCAGCATGCATTCTTATATAATATGTGCTTCGTAGATTGTGTTTTTTTTCAATCTCTGCAAGGTGCTTGGCGTTTTGAATGCCGTTTCTTTCGTCGATATCATGTCGTAGTATCACAGGTGTAGTATTTTGAAAATCGAGAGTGTTATTCCTAAAAGCATGAATAAAACTAGAAACAGTGAATACTGAATATTGTTTGTCTGATATTGTATCACAGAATTTGTCATAGTACTCATATGTAAACCTGCATCCCACATTTACCCAGTAAAATGATAATATGCTTGAAAAAAGTATGATTGTTGACACAGTTACTGCAAGAGTAATTTTTATGTATGTAAACCTGCATCCCACATTTACCCAGTAAAATGATAATATGCTTGAAAAAAGTATGATTGTTGACACAGTTACTGCAAGAGTAATTTTTATGTTTCTTTTCATTTTTTTATGTTGCCTCCATTTCATCATACAGTTTAACCAGCTTTTTCTCCTGCTCCTTCCAGTTATACTCCCTTTCAGCAGCCTTCAAAGAGTTATACCCAAGTTTTTTCCTTACATTTTTGTCTGTTAAATATATTATGCTCTCATGCAGTTTTTTAGCATCACCATACTGAACAATAACACCACATTCTTCATTAGAAACAATATCTGCAGTGGCTGTGTTCTTACTTGCAATTACTGGTTTCCCAGCAGCCATTGCCTCAAACAGTTTGTTCGGCAGTGCGATTCTGTGGCTCTCCTTTGCTGGGTCCAACAATGATACTATCACATCAGCGGATTTCGTGTAAAGAGGAACCCTATCTGCCTGTACTGTCCCTATGAATCGTGCATTATCCGTATGTCTCATTTTTTCCATAACATCATGTTTCATGACGCCATTCCCACCCATTATCAAAAAAGCGTTACCGCAGTTTTCTTCCTTAAACACATTTATTAAATCATCCAATCCCCTGTACTTTCCCAAGGAGCCTATGTAAAGAAACATTGTTTTATCCTCAGCATTGAGCAGTAAACGTGTTCTGTGTATTTCCTCGTCAGGAATGTTGTACTCAGACACATTTTTACAGTTCATTATAACCATTGTTTTTACATTGTATCCTTGAAATTTTTCTGCTATCTGAGGACAGACTGTGATAACTGTGTAGGTGAAAAGCTTTACCATGATTTTTTCCAAGTATCCTGAAAACGTAACAGTTAAGGGTGAACACACATCACTGATCATGGATGGATAATCCTCACGTGAATCGTATATGATTTTTGTGTTTTTCTTTTTAACAAAAATTACTGATAGTAATGTGTTAAAATCATGGCAGTGAACAACATCTGGCTTGATTGTTTTAATTATTCTTGATATTTTTTTAAATGCTGCAATATGCTGTAGCACCCTGATAAAAAAAGGTTTTTCTACTGGGGAAATTTTTTGAAAAACCCTAATTATATTTATATTTTCATATTTTTCAGTTGCTGGTAAATTGTTTAGAGATACATTGTCTATTGTCCTTGCCCAGCAGATAATGGTTACTTCATTACCCTTTTCGACTAATGCTTTTGCCTCTTTGTAAACCCTGTTATCAACAAAGGGCTTTAGAAAATCATTCCCAAGTACCATTACTATTCTCATTCCTATAGTTGATAGATAAGAACATTTATTAAACTATCTATAAACATTTATCAAAACAGTTATATCATGCTATTTCATAAAGGATTTCGTGAACATTCTTCAGTTATGCATCAGGTTCCCGCCAGCACCTGGCGGTGCGGAAACACATGTTTACGAAATATCAAAGGAACTCATGAAAAGAAAACATAATGTTAGTGTGTTTACCTCTGACCTTTATACAGAAACACCGTTTAAAAGGAAGAAAACATGGGAGCAGGTTGACAGGATTCCTGTGAGAAGATTCAGGGGTTACTCCCTTGGTGGTGATGCGCATTACGTGTTCATGCCCTCAATGGTTTTCCCAACCCTAAAAGAAAATGTGGACATTCTGCATACCCATTCCTATGGTTACTTCCAAACGAATGTTGCTGCATTTGCAAAGAAATTAAAAGGCATTCCTCTTGTTTTCACCCCACATTTCCATCCATCGTGGTCAAGTTGGGGTGGAAGGAAAAGAAAAATACTGAGACATTTTTATGACAAAATGTTTTCCAAACCTGTTTTTGATGCTGCTGATGTCATAATATGTCATTCACAGCATGAGATTGAATTAATGAATATAGAGACTGATAAAGCAAAGATTATACCGGCAGGTGTAAATTTCTCATTGTTTGACCCACCTGTTGACGGAAATATCTTCAGGGAGAAATACAACATTAATGATGAACTTGTGTTATTTTCAGGGAGGCTGGCAACAAACAAAGGATTACATGTAATTGTTAAGGCAATGCCTTTTGTTCTAAAAAATTTTCCAAAAACAACGTTTGTTTTCGTTGGAGAGGACCATGGTGTTAAAGCGTCACTTCTCAACCTTGCAGAAAAACTTGGTGTGAAAAAAAATGTTCTGTTTACAGGACACATCAGGGATGAAAGAATGTTTCTTAGCGCATACTCAGCCTGCGATGTTTTTGTCCTACCATCAGAGTATGAGGCTTTTGGCATTGTTTTACTTGAGGCTATGGCATCTGGAAAAACGTGCATAGCAACAAGGGTTGGCGGCATACCAGAGGTCTTGGATGACTGTGGTGCTCTTGTGGATTACAATAATGTAAACCAGTTCGGAAATGCTCTCGTTGATCTTTTAGGCGATGAAGAAAGAAGAAAGATAATGGGGAAAAAGGGTAGGGAAAGGGTGAAAAAACAGTTTACATGGGGAAAGGTTGCAGATAGGCTGGAGGATGTGTATAATGATGTGTTATCCTAAATTCATCTTCTCCTTCTGATTTTACGTATCAAGACAACAGCACCCATAACCGCTATTATTCCCACTATAACTGTAGCCAGTTTCCACCATGCCTTTATCTTTCCTACAAGTAGGGGTTTTTTTGCATAGTTGTTGTTATTGTTAAGTTCATCCAATGTACCATTATAAGCCCCAACTGAGACCTTGACAGTTTTCTCTCCTGATTCAGCACCTGTTGTGTTCCATTCAAAGGAAACACTTATGTTTTCACCTGCCAAGATTGTTGTCTGGCTTATGTATGTTGTGTTTACCAGTCTGTCATCAACATAGAATCTTGCCTCAAAACCGGTTAATGAAAACGCGTCTACATTACCAACATTGCAAACAGTTGCGTTTATTGTTATACTTTCGCCAATTCTTGGATGGGACTTTGAGAATGTTATGTTTTTTACTGTAAGGTCTGGGAGTGAAACCACGGCTTTTAGAACCTTTGATGCTACGGTGGTATTGTTTCTTTCAAGTATGGCATAAACATGTATGTTTGTGTGCTCATCTAATTTAGCGTTTGAAGGGGCAGTCACAGTAAGGGTCACAGTTGCTTTGGATTCACCCAATATACTTGGCCTAAAATTGTCCATGCTTACATTCCATCCTGCTATTTTGTCAACCGAAAGCAAAACAATGTCATTTTCATTGTTGTTTCCATTGTTTTCTATGGAAAGAACAAAATCAACGCTTCCTCCAGGGATAACCCATCTTTTGTATTCATCACATTTTATATCAATGGCATCGTATATTCTTTTTACTGCAACAATCAGCTCTTTTGTTTCTGATACTGATGTGTCGTTCTGTGATGTTGCCCTGATTGTGATTGTGTTATTGTATGCCAGCGCATTAACTGATGCTGTGATATTAACAGTTATGTTTTCAGACCCGCCCAAACCCAAGGTTACTGTGCTTTTGCTGAATGAAACATTCCACCCACCAGGTTTTTCGGCTGATAAATCAAATGTGTCGTTTTCGTTTCCATTATTTGTTACTGTTATGATATATGAAACAGGCTCACCCTGACTTATTGTTTGCATTTCTGTTTCATTCCAGTGCAACACTGGTTTACATTCCCTCACCTTTGTGATGTTTATATCGTAACGCATGCTTTCAGATACCTCAATTGTTCTATCATATGAGTAAGTGATATTCATGTTGCATTCAAATGTTGTGTATGATGCAGAGATTGTGTATATTCCAGGAACAAGATATATTTCATATGAGGCGTTTACTTCAACCGTCTTGCTTGCCTCATAGGCTGCACCCTTATCCCTTGTAAATGTGATGTTGACTAGGGCTGTGTTGTTTTCACCAGTCATGTTGTAATAGTATATATGCCCGGATATTTTTGCGCTCCTGATTAATGCAATATCAAGCTGCTGGTAGGGAGTAGGCTCAACACGTGGGATTTGTCCGAAATAACAGTATGATGTGTTCCAAGGAGTAATATAGTTTGCATAAACTGTATATTCCCCAATAGGCAGCAGTGTATTGTAGCACCCATTTGAGGTTACAGTTATGTTTACATTTCCTGTAAATGATATTGTTGCATTTGTTATGAGAACATCCTCATTATCATACACATTGTTGTCGTTCACATCATAGTATGTGACACCATACACAGGCACCTTTGATGGTGTGAGCTCTGCATTTATGGAATAATTGGATATTATGCTAATATTGTATGTTTTTTCGAAAAACTCAAAACCTGGATGAGTTATTGTTACATTGTAGTCATCATATCCATGTTTTGGGATAAGATATATTTCGTATGACCCATTTACATCAGATTCTGTACTGTATGAGATATTTCCTGCTGTAAACTTTACTGTTACATTACCTATTACCTCATTATCACCAATTTCTCCGTTTTTATCCTTGTCAAACCAGGTTGTTCCTTTTACCCTGATGGTCACATCCCTTTCTAAACTTATGTTGTAAGTTAAATCAGTGATGAACAATGATTCATTGTAGATATAGGTGGCATTACCATAATCTGGGTAAACAGTTTCATTTACGTTCACAGTGTAGTTTCCGGGTGGCAGATATAACTGGTACGCTCCCTCCTCGTTTGATGTTGCTGTTCGGAAAGCATTTGTAGTGTTTGAGGTAAACGTTATGTTTATGCTTATGCCTTCGTTTTCATCCATTACTCTGTTTTCATTTTCATCATAATATATGAAACCAGATATGTTCACTCCTTCTACAAGTTGGATGTCTTTTGTGCTGTTTCCAACCGAGAAATCTGTAAGGTTAAGGTAAACATAGGTGATGTTGTTATATGTGATGTTTGTCTCATTCTCATCATATGTCATGTTTTCCAGAACATACTCAACAAACACTGTGTAGTTCCCTGGTTTCAGGTATATCTCATATGTGCCGTTCACATCTGACTGCACAGTATATGATGTGTTGCCTGTTATGAACGCTATTGTTACATTTTCTATTGTTTCTGTTTTTGACTTGCTGTTTCTGTATCCTGGCGTTGGATTTGATTCATCATAGAAATCATTTGTGAAGTTGTCAGAATCATAGCCGTTGTGTCTTGACCAGGAATGATTTAATGGCAGCAATGGAAGAGAATTGTTTATTATATCTATCGGATTGGTCGCGTTTTCAATGCTTATTGAATCATTCATTAAGCCCCAGCCATCTAACGAAATTATCTTTGTTTCATTTGAAACATTCCAGTAAGAGGTGAAATTGTCCTCAGCCCAGCATATGATTATGTATCCTTTTGGTTCTATTATTGCTGATGGTATTGTAAAATTATTTGATGAAAATTGTATTTTCCAGCCTGTTATATTCACAGAACTATTCGTTGGGTTATACAACTCAAACCATACTGCCTTAGGGTCGGATGTATTGTAGCAAATTTCGTTTATAACAATATGATTGGTTTCATTTACAATGTCCATTTCACCATTCCCATTTAGGTCTATCCATACAGTACCATTAACCTTTATTTTTTTCTCAATCGTAATGTTGAATGTTATGTTTTCCTCAGCAACACCTATGCTCAGCACAGTATAATTGTAGTATGAAGCACCTGTTCCATTCTCTGTTGCGTTATGTTCTATTGTTACATTGTAATTCCCTGGATTCAGTGTAATGTTATAATATGTTTGATTCACTGTTTCATTCAATGTTAAGTTTAATGTAACATTCTTAGATATTCCAACATCATCTGATGCATTGAAAGAGATTGTAACATTGGTCAGATTGAGTTGCAGCGCGGATGAGATTACACAAGTTATAGTAACATTTACAGGATATAATGATATATTATACTGTTTCTCATTGATTGTTGTGTTAACTGTTTCATTTGTGGTTTCATTGATAATTGTTGTAACGGTTGTTTTGTTTACAAAGGTTTCATTATTAAAAGGATTGAACCCTGAGACGTTAACGCTTACGTTATAATTTCCTACTGGCAGGTAAACCTCATAATGCCCATATCCATTTGATGTTGTCTCCACTGTTCCATTTTCAGATTCAAACAAAATCAAAGCATCCTCCACTGTTTTGTCATATGTTTCGTCTAAATCGTAATGCAAAATCCCATAAACCTTTATTCCCTCTATGAGCGTTATGTTTTGTTCTTTTTCTGTTGTGTTGAATGGTTTGAGAAGCACAAGCGTTGATGTTTCATTATATCCATGACGGATAAGGATTGTGTAA
>Ga0210051_1007318_pt1 | contig 10299 bp, 8 predicted proteins | sample CryGey092014_all_FD_185464 | JGI IMG/M metagenome (GOLD analysis project Ga0210051, IMG submission 185464) | Groundwater microbial communities from aquifer - Crystal Geyser CG23_combo_of_CG06-09_8/20/14_all (SPAdes) (version 2) | ecosystem: Environmental > Aquatic > Deep subsurface > Groundwater ...
AGCGACTACTGAAAATTTAATCCAAAATTCTCCCTCACCAATGTTAGTTGGTGGAGATAAAGATATTCATGGTTGTCTGGGATCAGCTGGATATTCTTGGTGTGAGGTAAAAAATAAATGCTTGCGTGCGTGGGAAGAACCATGTGTAAGTGATCAGGAAAATCTTGGAGATTTGCAAACTGCCATAAAAGAGCAAATTGTTGCTAAAAGAGGAGCAAGTGCTCAAAATCTAGAAATTACGGTAGCTAAAATTGAAGGTGATTATGCTCAAGGTGGAGCTAAACCCAGTGATGGTGAGATGGGTGGGGGTATGTGGTTTGCAGCCAGAGCAGATAGTAAATGGCAACTGGTTTGGGATGGCAATGGGATAATTGAATGCACTGACCTGAAATCTTATCCAGATTTTCCCAACTCTATGATTCCGGAATGTTATGACAGTCCAAAACAAGATATGGTTCAACGTTAAATATGATAAATATTATCTATTCATTTTAACTCCCCAAATATATATAAGAAAATTGCAAATAATCATTCTATTACCAGATGAAATAGAAGCACTAAAGTTTAAGACATTGATCTTTTAGAACAAAAAAAACAGTCAAAATTAAACCTATAATTATATAAGATAGGAATAATGGGAATAGAACAAAAAAATTCTTCTTTATTTAGATATAGTGGTGAATATATCCCTCCATCAGAAAGCTTAAGAATTGCTAATTTTATTGATGCTTATGCAGCTGCTATAGCTGGTCCTATATTACTTGGTAACCATACTACAAATATTGTATGTGAATCATCACCTAAACATGTCCAATCTAGGACTGTCCAACTTGGTGCATTTTTAGCCACTAATAAACTTGAAGCAGGCATAAAAACATGGGGTAGTACAATTTATGCAGAAGCTTTTGCAACTGGAATGATTATTAGATTATATCAACAGGCATTTGAAAGAGAAGGATATCAATTATTATTATCCCCATGGACACTAGATATCTCTGAAGATAATCCGCACCAAAAAGGGGCTGATGCAATCGTAGTATCTACACGAGATAAAAAGTGCGGAACTGTTGGGACTGGAATATGCGGATTTGATTACACTTTGGGAGACCAAGAAACTGTTGCCAGAAAACGCGCCAGATTAGGATTTCAAGCCAGAGCTGCGATACCAGTTTTTGTCATTCCATTATTAGATTTATTTACCGATAAGAGGGATGATGGTAGGTTTGTATTAAATCACTTAAATACTTTTGGGAGACAATCTGTGAGAGAGTTAGGGAAAGTACAACCTGATTTTGGGATCAGTAGTACTGAATTCGGTGCGTGGGGAAAAGGATTTCATCAAGTAATACAAAAGGCAGTTCAAGAATGTCAAGTTGGGTTATCTAACGTGTGGGGAGAACAAATGGAGGGCTATCAATATGCTCGTCATGTAATGGATTTAATAGAGTTAAGTTGTAAATTATTCTAAATATTAATTTTTACTTCAAAACTCACACAATATTCATATTAGTTTAATATAATGACGTTTACTAAATCATAAATTATCTATTTATGAAAATATTATCGATTGTATTAATCTTTATTATATTGACTGTTATCTGGTGGCAAGTGAATTCAAATCCAAAGGCTCAAACTGGACAACCAGACCATTATCATGCCGGTCTTATTGTTTATGTTGATGGAGTTAAACAAGATTTTTCAGATTCCAAATATATGCAGACTGAAGTTTGTAATCTTAATGTCCATGAAAATGATAATCCGATTTCCAAAGCCCATCTACACAACAATATTGGCGATGTGGCTCACATCCATGTAGCTGGAACTACATGGAGAACTTTATTTAGTAATTTGGGGCTAAATTTTGCAAACTTACCTTCGGTGTCTGGTTACAGAGAAAGTAAACGCATTGATAATATTTTAGATGAGCCGATTTTGGAAAATGACAGTGTAATTGTAATTATTGGAAATGAAACCGGTATTGATCTTAACCAATATGTAAGTAAACAAAGAATTGCCCAAGTATCAGCCTTGCAAGAATCAGTATGTGGAGATCATTAATTTTTCTTAAAAAGCAAACTTACGATAAAACCATCTTTTAGCAGCTTCAGCGCAACATAGATAAAGTAAAACAATACCTGCAATATACTAAGTGTACTAAAGGGGAGAGGCACTAAGCCAAAATATTTTCCAATCACTAAATAAGGTAAGAGCCAGCCAATTAATACAGTAACTAAAGTAGATATTAGCAAAGCCAGACTAGGCATACTTTGGATAATAGGAATTTTTTTGGTTCTAATCACATAAATTACCAAAATTTGAGTAGCTAGAGATTCTACAAACCAGCCAGTTTGAAAAGCCGCTGGTTGGTTTTTAAATAAAAAGTAAAGAACTAATTGGTCCAAGAGTCAACATAAACCGCTGGATAAATTTTAAATCCCATCTTTTTGGGGATTTTATATATTCCATATCAATCTTATCAGACGGAATGGTAAGTTGGGATAAATCATAAATAAAGTTATTAAGGAGAATTTGAATCGGCAGCATTGGTAAAAATGGTAATATAATTACAACTCCTAGCATCGAAAACATATTACCAAAATTTGAGCTTATACCCATCATTAGATATTTCATGGTATTGCCAAAAGTACGTCTGCCCTGATCGACGCCATCTTTTAGTTGATGCAGACTTTTGTGAGTTAAAATAATGTCTGCCGATTCTCTAGCAACATCAACAGCATTAGCTACCGAAATACCCACATCAGCTGTTTTCAGTGACATTGCATCATTAATACCATCTCCCATATAGCCAACAACATGTTTGTTTTGTCTTATAGCTTTGATAATTCTATTTTTTAAATCCGGACTAACTCTAGCAAAGATCGTAGTTTGTTCAACCTTTTTAGCAAGACTTTCATCGCTTAGTTTTTCAACTTGTTGTCCGGTAAGAATACCTTTAATCTTGACATCAACTTGATTGCAAATCATAGCTGCAACTAATTCATTGTCACCGGTTACAATCTTAACCTCAATTCCCATAGCCTCAAGTTCATCCAAAGCTGCTTTGGCATCAGCTTTAGCTGGGTCTAAAAAGGCAGTAAAACCCAACAGATTAAGGTCATGTTCGTCATTGGGACCAAACTTTTGCTGAGTATCTGGTAATTTTTTTATTCCAACTGCCAAAACCCGGAAACCATCCTGACTTAACTCTTCATATAATTGCTGATAAATTAAACGTCTTTTGATTGTAATAGACTGGCAATGTTCACCTTTTTGGATACAAACACAATCATCTAGGATTTCCTCTGGGGCGCCTTTGGTGATTAAAAACTGCTGTTTGCCTTGTTTAACTACAACACTCATTTTTTTGCGGTTAAAATCATAAGGAATTTCATTTACTTTATGAAAATCGCGAATACTAACCTTTCTAAAATTTAATATTGCCTCATCCATGGGATTACTTAAGCCACTTTGATAATAACTATTAAGATAAGCATGGAGTAAAACATTAGCACTATCATGACCTTCGTAATCTAGGCATCTTACTAACTTAATCTTATCTTGAGTGAGAGTGCCGGTTTTATCTATACAAAGAACATCCATACTACCTAAAGTAGGAATAGCAGTCAGTTTTTTAACAATTACTCCCTTATTAGCCATTTGCATCGAACCTTTACTCATAGCAACAGTTAGTATCATGGGAAGGAATTCTGGAGTTAAGCCAACAGCTATAGCCACAGCAAAAGTAAGGGAGTGTAAAATATCACCTTTGACAATTAAACTGACTCCAAAAATCACAATCACAAAAATGGTGATAATACGCACGATTAAGATACTAAAACGCTTTATTCCCGAAACAAACTCATTATCGTCACTAGATTTGGAAAGATTGGTGGCGATATTGCCAAATTGAGTTTGGTTGCCTGTAGCAATTACCATTGCTTTAGCAGTTCCGGTAAGTAAACTGGTACCAGCGAATAGAATATTAGTTAAATCATTTAAATCATAATTTTGACCATCTAGTGTTTGGGATTGTTTAGCTACCGGCATAGACTCACCCGTAAGAGCTGACTGATTAGCAAAACAATTGTTACACTCCAGGATACGTACATCTGCCGGGATTAAATCACCGGCATTAAGTTCTATAATATCTCCCCTAACTAAATTAGCGGTATTAATTTCAATAAGTTTTCTATCCCTCCACACCATCGCCTTACTGGATAAATGTTGTTTTAGTTTGGCAGCAGCAGTACTAGCCTTATATTCTTGAATAAAATTAAGCAATGAACTGAGGATAACTATTACAATTACGATAGTACCATCAACTATTTCCCCTGTAGAAAATGATATAAAGGCCACCATAATTAACACTAACATCAAAGGATCTTTGAAACGATCCAAAAACTGGAATAGAACATGGGTTTTAGGTTCTTGTTTTAAAACATTTGCTCCCTCTGTTTTTAATTTCTGATGTGAGATATTTGAAGTTAAGCCATTTCGAGAAGATTGCAATTCATGCAAAAATTGTGCTTCTGACATTTTGGCAATCTCAATTAGCTGGGCAGTAGTCATATAATTACTATAGCAGTCACAAAACCTTTTTTGTTACAAAGTTATTATTAATAGGTATAGATTAAATATAAAATTACTGCCAGTTTTGAAGCGCTTTTAATGCATCGGTCTTGCTTAATTTACTAATAATAATTCCCATTTGTACCATAACCCAATCTCCAACTCTGATATCAGTATCAGAAATTAAAGCATCATTAGTCACAGTCGGATATTTAACCGTAGCTTTGCGACCATTGATTTGGATTACTTTACCAGGAATTGCCAGACACATATAAAAATATAGAACTCAGAGTTTTGAAACGAATAAAGATTTAAACTATATTCTAGGTTCTACATTATATATTCTATCTTTATTCTTCCCCTTCACAAAGATCAAATATTTAGCCATAATTAAGCTATGACAGAAGTTAGCCCGCCCAAGAAAAAATTAGTTATTGGCCTATTCTCCTTTACTTGTTGTGAGGGTTGTTCAATATTACTTACTGAAATTCTCAATGATTATTTAGAAGCATGGTTGCCTTTGGTTGAATTTCGTCACGCCAAAGCCTTAAAGACCAATAATCGCTTAGAGGGTTTAGACTTGGCAATTATTGAAGGAGCAATTTCATCAGTGTCCAAAGAAGAAGAACTAAAAGAAATCAGAGCTAACAGCAAATATGTTCTGGCAATCGGTTCTTGTGCGGTCACTGGTTTGCCAAGTGCTTCTCGTAACACTTTTGAGCAAGAGGGTAAAATAGATGATCGGATTAGAGATTATTTTAATCGTTTTGATTATGCTCCACAGGTTAAAAAATTGGAAGATGTGATTAAGGTAGACGACAAAGTCCCAGGTTGTCCGATGAATAAAGACCTATTTTTAGCTGGAGTAAATAAATATTTAAAAATTTGTGGAATTGTGGAGTAAATATGCACTCAGGTGATATTACTATAGACCAAATTACCAAAATCGAAGGCCCAGCCGGGCTAAAAGTTACAGTGCGTGATGGTCAAGTTAGTGATCTTAAATTTTTTATTCAAGATTATCGGCGTTTTTATACCAAAGCTGTTCAAGGTAAACCCGCCGCCGCCGCCCCTCAGTTTTTGTCTCGTATTTGTGGGACTTGTTCAGTTTCACACCTATTTGCTTCACTAGAGGCTGTAGAAAAAGCGATGGGAATTACCCTTTCGGAACAAAGTAGAGTACTGCGTCGCCTTGCTTATGACGCTTTAATGATTCGTGATCACGCTCTTCACTTATACTTTTTTGTGATGCCTGATGTTTTGGGTATCGATTCTATTTTGGATATTACTGAAAACCCAGAAGATCCAGGACATCAACTTTTGCATGACTCATTTGATATCAAAAGATTAGGTAGTGATATTTCTAATGCGATTATTGGGGCAGCTATCCACGCGCCGTTGCCAACAGTGGGAGGTTTTCTCAAACTACCTGATCCTAAACAATTCCCGGCCTTTATCGAAAGACTAGAAGCTATTCGTTCTCAAGTTATCCGAGGTATCCAGCTTTTTTATGAATGGAAACAAGAGTTTAAGCGCAACAGTGATTATATGTGTTTGCGTGGAGTGGATCGCTTTGATTTTATAAATGGCCATATTATAACTTCCGACGGATTGTGTGTACCTGAAACAAATTTTCATGAAATGCTAGAAAATGTGGTTATTCCTTATTCGCATGCCGAAGGGTACAAATTATCCAGCGTTCATGATGATTATTTGGTAGGATCTTTGGCTCGGATTAATTTAAACCGGGATCAACTACACCCCAGAACGGTTAAAGATATTTCTCAATATCTAAAATTTTTCCCTTCAGATAATATTTATGACAATAATTTAGCTCAAGCTATTGAAATTCTGCATTGCGTTGATGATGCCATTGATATTCTCAAATCAATTAGGATAGTTAATGAAAAACCAGTAGTGGCTACTCGTAAAGCTGGTGTAGGCGTAGGCGTAGTCGAAGCTCCGAGAGGCATTCTTTATCATATGGCTAAAACTGACGAAAACGGTATTTTAATTGATTATGACGTTATCGTGCCAACTGCCCAAAATCAAATCAATATTGAAAATGACCTTAAAAAATTCTTCAATGAAAATTTATATAAAGAAGAAAAAGAATTAAAACTAGCTGCCGAACAGATCATCCGTGCCTATGATCCATGTATGAGTTGTGCTACCAATTTTCTAAAAATTGAATGGGATAAAAAATAGCTATAATAGTAACTTTAACCATAATTCAACATGTCGCTAAAAACCAAACCTTCTTCTGTTATTAATAATTTCCGACAACTTCTTTTGTATATATATTTTTTTATTGGTTTTTGGTATCTAATTTTGATATTAGTTTTTTTACTATTACCAAAAAGAGAAAAGGAAATCTTAATACAAAACCCTCAAACTGGTTTAGGGCTAGGGCAATGTCATTGGGTTAGGGGACCTTTCAATACAAATACGGGTGTTAAATGGGGATATTCATCATCAACTCCGTTTCAATTTGTGGCAGGGGAAGGCGATAGTTGGGCAGCTATTGAACCTGTAAAAGGAGAATTTCATTTTAATCAAATACATTCCGAGGTTAATAATGCTAAGTCTCGTGGTAAGAAAGTAATGTTGCAAATTCAAGTTGCTGATAAGCAAAATAAAGAACATAACGTACCAAAATGGGCAATTAACGAAGGAGTTGAAACCTATATTTCTTCTAGTTGTGGAGATTTATCTTACAGTCGTAACAAAAGTGATTGGGTATGGGATGATGGAACTAAAAATAGCGTTAAGCCAGTCTGGAACAATCCACAGTATGTGGATCAAAGTGAGGCAGTATTGTTAAAATCTGATGGTACAACTACTACCAATCCAAATGAAGCAAGTAAAGTTAGATTTTCTACTAAAATTGCTGCTGTGTGGGATCCTAGATTCCGCGATTATTATGGTAAAGCCTTAGTTGCATTAAGAAACGAGTTTCAAAATGACATTAGTAATGGGACTATAACAGCTATTGCTATGATGTCTGGAGGGGAATCTGGGGAATGTATATTGGGAGCTAAATGTGCTGCTTGGGATTCAAGTTGTAATCCAGATGTCTTAAACGCTAGTTGTCCAGCAGTATTGTCGCTTGCAAAATTTGTACAAGCTCAACACTATCCTAATTTAACAGTAGAGCAAGTAGCTAGTAACGTCATAGCCAAAAAAAGTAACTGTGTTTCATCTAATGTAATCCCAGACACAAAAGTTCAACTATGTACCGAAGCCAACCAAGCTAATTGTCCCACAGAGTATGGTTCATATTGTTTTGTTTTTGATGATTATTTTATACAAGCTGAAAAATCTTTAATTCAGCAATATGTAACTATATTTAATCCTACTCCAGTTGTGTGGCAACAAGGAAGTGGGCTTTCTGGTACAGGAAGAGTTAATAAAATTATTGAATCATGGATGAATACTAATTTTAAGGCAAATATTTGGATGAAGTTTAATGGTTGGGGACCAAGAGATATCAAAAGATGGAGTCGGAACTTTAGCCAATATAGTCAAATTGGAGCTCGTGGATATGAACCTGACCATCCCAATAGTTTTTCCAAACTTAAATACTGGAAAGGCAAAGAAGAAGAAGGTAAATTAGCAATTATTAATGCTATCAAAAACGGAATTGTTGGAGATAAGAGCAGTTATCTTTGTATGCAAAGTAATTTTTTTGTTGACCCTCCTGTTGATATCGGTAATGGTTTATTAAGTAACCAATATTACTTTAATCCCCAGGATCAGAGTTCTGATTGTGTTTCTTCAGAGATAAATGTAGCTCAATATGGGGTTGGTTTTTGTCCTGGGTACTTAAATAACGTTATGCAAGCAAATGTACCAGTTATTCCAAATGAAACAGCCAGACCTACGATTACTACTGTTCCCACCAGTTCTCCTACTACTAGACCTACTGCTACACCAAGCCCAACAAGTACTGCTAATCCTACCAACACTCCAGTTCCTACTTCACCTCCTACCAATGTTCCTAATCCTACGGCTACAGTTGCTCCCACTGCAACCCCAGGGACAGGAGGTATTACCTTTAGCTGTACTGGAAATAGTTTTTCTAATGCTACCTTATGTAGCAATGATGATAATAATTTAACTATTAATACTCCCAAAGTCTTAGTAGCTAACTGCAGTCAGGATAGAAAGTGTGAGTATGTCTGTAACAGTGGTTATACCTTTAACAATGGAACCTGTACTTTAGCTACAACTACAACTTACAACTGTGTTGGAACTATTCCCTCACATTCTCAAGCTTGTCCTGGATATCATGATGGTTTGACTATGGATATGAGTGTTCTCTTACTTGATAGTTGCAGTGGTAATGTTACTTGTGTCTATACTTGTAATAGTGGTTATCATCGAGTCAATCAACAGTGTGTGGCAAATACCAATCCTACTTCCACCGCTATTCCCACTTCTACACCCACACCCACACCTACCTCTAACAATCAGAACCAAACTACCTATGCTTGTTACGATCGTTGCCAATATGATAGTCAATGTAGTAATTCTCTGCTTTGTAGATCGGTAGATGGAACTAACCGTTGTATCAATATTGAATGTCCCAAAGAATCTGACTGTAGTTGTAATCCAACTACTCCTCAACAGCCTGGATTACCTCAAGCTGGATATATGCCAGCAAGTTTAAGAATCATCTTACTATTATCAGTACTAGGACTAGTAGGTACAGCAGCTTTTACGTTTAAGAGGAAAAGATTGTAGAAAATATTAAGTAAATGTTTTTATTTTATTAACTACTAAGTTGATATCTATCTTTTTATTCATTGGCAAACCTATAATTGTAAATGTTTTTATTTTCCCTAATTTTTTTAAATATTTAAGCTGAAACCCCAAATCAAAATCATGAGCTGAAAAGCGGGGAGGGAGTTGGAATTTATCCAAATCGTTTTCAGTGATTAAGGTAACCTTAGTAATTCCCATAATAGTATCCATGATAAACACATTTTCTTTATCATCAAAAGGTATGTCTTCATTTGGCTTAACACTAATAAACTCAATACTTGGAATTAGAGGTTTTAACTTATCTGCTACAGTAAAACTTAATTTATCTATCTCAACATTTGGGTTGCCAAACAAATAAATTTTCATATAAAAATTATTAATTCTATATTCTAAATTATGGATTTATAGTACCATGCCACTATGGATAAAAAAGCCCTTCAGTTTTGTGCACGTTTTGCTCTGCAACCCAACCTTTTGGGTTTCTGTGGTAGAAATAGCGCTCCGGCTAAACTTTTTGATTGTATAGTCAATGGGAACTGCGATGGAGTAAGAGAAGAGCTTGAGAAATTTATTGTGCTTAATCCTTATTTACAAACCATAGCTGAAATTACTGGCAAAGATCCATTTAGTTACGAAGTAATCGAGGCCTACTGGTTAGGCAATGATTTATTAAAACAAATTAAACTTGAGCATTATCAAATATTGATAACAAATTTAGCCAAGCAAGGTGTCCCGGATTTTTTAATTGCCGAAATTAAAAATAAAATACCCAAGGAATTTATTCCCATTCATCTATTTAATATCTTACATGTTGGAGTAGGCAAGGCCAGCGGGTCGGTGCCTTTCAATCTAGGCTCAATTAATAATTGTATGGTAAGGTGGGGGGTTATAAAAAATATCAAATATCAAATATCAAATATCAAAATTAATAACAAAATAAAACTAACAACTGACAATTGTAAA
>Ga0210051_1007320_pt1 | contig 10298 bp, 9 predicted proteins | sample CryGey092014_all_FD_185464 | JGI IMG/M metagenome (GOLD analysis project Ga0210051, IMG submission 185464) | Groundwater microbial communities from aquifer - Crystal Geyser CG23_combo_of_CG06-09_8/20/14_all (SPAdes) (version 2) | ecosystem: Environmental > Aquatic > Deep subsurface > Groundwater ...
TTGAGAAAGTAACCCCACTGTTATAAAAATAATTCCTTTATTGGTAGCAAAAGCGTTTACTTCGGGAGATTTTATAGTATAAAACCGAAGTTGTTTACGAAGTTCGGGCTGATTTTTAAGTAAATTATCGGCAACACCATTTATATAATTACTTAAAGTGTCGTTAAATAAAATAAACCCTGAATTAAGAAGATATTCAATATAAAAGTTACTTTGTAAAAGATATTTTTTACGTAACATTACTCTTAACGAGCTTTCACTTTTATCTATTTTCTGTTCTTCATTAAAATATTTTTCTGATGATAACTGAATAAAATCATTTGGAATTTTTCCTTGAGATTGAAGTGGTTTAAAATTATCAAGGCGCTGACAAAGACCAAAATATAATTGAAAAAAAATAACATTGTTATAACAATAAGTTTTAACATTATTTAATATTTTTAATATAACAATTTTGTTTCACAAATTTAAAAAATAATTTTAAATGTTATATATTTTATTTGTTTCCTGTAATTCGCAAGTAAAAAAACTATTTTCCAATTTTCCGCCAATGCCGCTGATTTACCCCGTTAGATAATTGCTATTTATATATTGTTCGCTCTTTTTTTAAACTATCTCACGGGGTGAACCCTGTTAAATGCTTTATTTATGTTCACCTTGCTAAATGTTGTTGCGATATTTTACAAGGTAAATTAGAAATCAGGTCAATTTTATGACACCCAACGATGCCAAAGTTATCTGTTTTGAAGTTCCCCCGATTTTTTTGGGGCGAACACTTTGTTAGATAATTTTTATATTGCTGAGCAGGTACTTCATTTTTAAATTGTAAGGATAGTAATAACAAATATTTTTATCTTAGTAAAATTTTATGTTGTTTTGCAAAAATTTAATTTTTATGAAAAATTTATCTCTAATAATTAATGCTATACTTTTTATAGCAGTTATTGTATTGTTTTTGTTACATTTTAATTCAAAATCATGCTCTAAAGTTACTCCTCAAAAATCAAGTTCTAAAGAAGCGGACACTGTTCAGGTAAAAGATGATATTGCATTTATAAATGTTGATACGCTGCTTAAACATTATAAATTTTACAATGATATTGAAAGTAAACTGATGGAAAAGCAAAAAGGAATGGAAGATGATTTGAATCGTAAATCTGCTGTATTTGAAAAAGAAGCGGCCGAATTTCAAAAGAAAGTTAAAAATAATAGCTTTTTAAGTCAGGAAAGTGCTCAACGGCAGGAGCAGGAATTAATGGAAAAACAGCAAAATCTTTATAAACTTCGCGAAGATTTATCTGACGAATTAATGAAAGAAAGTCAAAATCTTGAAAAGCAATTGCTTGATACGGTTACAAATTTTCTTAAAGAATTTAATAAAGACATGAAATACAGATACATCTTAAATTCTGCATCTTTTCTTTATGGTAACCAAGGTTTAAATATTACAGATACAATAACAGGAATGCTCAATAGTCGTTATCAATCGCAGGTTTCATTAAAAAAATAGGTTACAACTTATTTATTAAAGTAGGTAGCGGCAGTTGGCAGTCCTGCATAGTGCTACTGTTTATGCCGCTTGTTAAAGAAACGTATTTTTGATATTGAGCATGCCGAAATATGCCCTTTCAAAGTATTCAATTTACCGTGCAGTATCTTAAAAAGTATGCCCTTTATTCTCCGTTTATTCACGAAAAACCTCACGAGGATTTATTTTTAATTGTTGTAATTCCGTGTTTTAATGAGCATGATATTATTACCAGTCTTAATAGTTTATGGATTTGCAAAAGACCAAATTGTGCTGTTGAAATTATTATTGTAATTAATGCCTCAGAAAATTCAAACGATACAATTATTAAGCAAAATAAGTTGACCGAAAAAGCCATAACAATATGGTTATCTTCGCATTATAACAACAGTTTCCGATTTTTTTTAATCATTAAAAACAATTTACCTGCAAAAGATGCAGGAGTTGGTTTGGCTCGCAAAATTGGCATGGACGAGGCTATACACAGATTTGAAATTTTAAAAAAAAACGAGGGTGTAATTATTAGTTTTGATGCCGATTGTACTTGTCAGCAAAATTATTTATGCGAAATTGAAAGACTTTTTAAAGAAAATTCAAAATTAAACGGATGTTCCATTCAGTTTGAACACCCTTTAGAAGGCGATGATTTTGATGATTTTACATACTATGCTGTTGCAGGTTATGAACTTTATTTGCGGTATTATATTTCTGCCCTGCGCTTTGCCGGACATCCCTTTGCTTACCAAACTATTGGTTCCTCGTTTGCTATTCGTGCAGATGTATATTGCAAACAAGGCGGTATGAATAAGCGAAAAGCAGGCGAAGATTTTTATTTTTTGCAAAAAGTTATTCAACTGGGAAATTATGCCGATTTAAATTCCACAAAAGTTTTTTCTTCGCCGCGACCATCAGACAGGGTTCCGTTTGGAACCGGTGCCGTAATTGAAAAAATGCAAAAATCGGGAGACCCGAATTATTTTACTTATAACTTACAGGCATTTGATGATATTGCAGATATTGTGCGACTTTCTGCAAAAATGTATGGTAAGAATGAAGCCCAGTTAAATTCACTTTTAATAGAATTTTCTATGCCTGTGCAAAAGTTTTTAATTAAAAATAATTTCGTGAAAAATGTTATTGAGTGCATTCGCAACTCAAGTTCACAGTTAACTTTTTTACAACGTTTTTTTAAATGGTTTAATATGTTTAAAGTCTTGAAATTTATGAACTACTCTCACCCTGCTTTTTATTCTTATAAAGGTGTTGAAGATGTGGCAAAACAATTTTTATTAATAAAAAAAATTAAATGTAATGCAAACAGTGCAATAGAATTATGCAAAATTTACAGAAAATTCAACTTATAATAACAATTTTCAAGAATAGCATAAAATGAAGATTATAAGTAAATATACTACAATCTGGAACAACTTGCTTATTAAAGTTGGCAGCAGCAGTGAAAGATTAAGGAATTATGATTTAGGATTTAAAATCCTTAAAAGGCAGTACTGCCAACTGTTACTGCCAACTACCAACTACTACTATCAACTTTTCAAAATGCGATAATTTATCCCGTTTTATGTATAAATTGAATCCACAACCTGACAGGAACTTCGTAACCTGTCAGGAGGTGGAACAATTATTTGGTACTCTTTATCAAGGACCTAAAGGTCGTGGCAATTTAAAATGTAAAAATTTATCCCATTCTCTGTGTTACCTTTTTTACATTTTTCTCCATATTACCTCCTAATATTACATTACTCCTGGTTCATCAGGTAAATCTTGTAGATATCCTATCTTTTTTAATATCCAACTTATAATGAATAAGATGATGAGAAATATTATCACCTCTATTATCGTCTTAAGCTTTTCATGTATCTTCTTCTTCCTCTCTATCTTATCTTTTTCTTTATCCTTTTTTTCCTTCTCTATCCTCTCTTGCATCTCCATATCTAACTTCTATAAATCACCTATAATCTTACCTGTATCTATCCTATTCATCTTTTTGTCCATCTCTTGCAGAAATCTACTTAATTCTGACTTTGTATCATCTCCTATAAACTTCTTGTTTTCTGACTCTAAATGTTCTTCCATATCTTTATATTATTAAAATAAAAACTCTAAGTAGTGATATGTCAATGGTAAAATGACACTCCGCCAAAGCGGATAAATGACAGTAATTAAAGGGTTTTATACTTTTGTCTTGTAATTATTTACTTTTGACTTGACAGTAGTATAAGAACAAACTTAGACTATCTAATAATGCTATCAGACAAATTGATAGTGTTATCCTCTCTATCTTTTTCATCTTTTTTCCCCTTTCTTCCCTTATATATTCTGTCTTCTGAATCCTGTCTCCTATATTCTGACTTCTATATTCCTGATACAGAATATAAAATATTGTATAAAACCAGTTTGGATTTAGATTATTTTTTGATATTTGTTATTTATTTTTCATTGTTTTGCTCCATACGTCTTTTAAGCTAACGGTGCGGTTAAAAACAATATTTTTTGTTGTTGTATCTTTATCAACAACAAAATAACCTAATCGCTCAAATTGATAGTTTTCACCCACTTTAGCAGTTTTTACAGATGGTTCGAGATACCCTTTAACAATTTTCAGCGAATCGGGGTTTAAATCTTCTTTAAAATCTTGCCCTTCTTCGGGATTTTCGCTTTTAAATAACCTGTCGTAAAGCCTAACTTCACATTCAACTGCATGTTTTGCAGATACCCAGTGAATGGTACCCTTTACTTTTCGCCCATCTGCCGATTTTCCACCTTTCGATTCGGTATCGTAAGTACAATGAATTTCTGTAATTTCACAGGTCTGCGGATTTTTTATAATGTTATTACATTTAATATAATAAGCATATCGCAGTCTCACTTCTTTACCCGGACTTAATCTGAAATAATTGTTAGGAGGGTTTTCCATAAAATCATCACGCTCAATAAATAATTCTTTTGAGAATGGTACTTTACGATTGCCGGCAGACGCATCTTCGGGATTATTTATTGCATTAAGTTCTTCGGTTTGATTATCGGGGAAATTTGTAATAATCACTTTTACAGGGTTTAACACACCCATAATGCGATTTGTTTTTTTGTTTAAATCTTCGCGGATACAAAATTCAAGTAAACTAACATCAATTGTATTTTCGCGTTTAGCAACGCCAATTCTTTCGGCAAAATTGCGAATTGATTCGGGAGTATATCCGCGATGTCGTAATCCGCAAATAGTAGGCATTCGGGGATCGTCCCAGCCATTTACATAATTACCTTTAACAAGTTCCATAAGTTTACGTTTGCTCATAACTGTAAAACTTAAATTTAAGCGTGCAAACTCAATTTGTCGCGGAAGCGGAGGATTTAAGCCAATTGCATTAAGAAACCATTCGTAAAGTGGACGGTGAACTTCAAATTCAAGAGTGCAAATTGAATGTGTTATCCTTTCAATATAATCTGATTGCCCGTGAGCGAAATCGTACATCGGGTAAATGCACCATTTGTTACCTGTACGATGGTGACTGGCATGCAAAATTCTATACAAAACAGGGTCGCGCATGTGCATATTAGGCGAAGCAAGGTCAATTTTTGCACGTAGAGTTTTGCTGCCATCAGGGAACTCACCATTTTTCATGCGTTCAAATAAATTAAGATTTTCTTCAACGCTGCGATTTCTGAAAGGACTTGGAGTAGCCGGAATTGCGGGTGTTCCCCGCATCCTAGAAACTTCATCGGCAGTTAAATCGCAAACAAAAGATTTTTCTTTTTTAATAAGCACCTTTGCCCATTCATAAAGCTGTTGAAAATAATCGGAAGCATAAAACAAACGGTTTTCCCAGTCGAAACCTAACCAGCGAATATCCTCCTTAATAGAATCAACATATTCAACATCTTCGGCAACGGGGTTGGTATCATCAAACCGAAGATTGCATTTACCGTTGTATTTTTTTGCCAAACCAAAATTCAGGCATATCGATTTTGCATGACCAATATGAAGATATCCATTGGGTTCGGGCGGAAAGCGTGTATGAACTCCGGAAAAACTATTGTTATTTTTTTCTTTTTCAATAATTTCCTCAATAAAGTTGAGTTGACGGGTTTCTTTAATCTGTAATTTTATTTCGTTATTCATTGTAAATATTTTCTGGAATTATTCTGCAAAAATAAACTGAATTAACTAATATTGCTCTTTTTTGTAATGATTTTTATATGACTTTGAAAATACCGCATATTACACAAACTGTAAAATAAACATAACAGATTGTTGATAACAAATAAAAATAATTGATAATCTGTGAACTTAACAAAGTAATAACATTAAGCAAATGAAATGAGTGAATAATCTGTGGCAAACATTTTTTATTAAAACTTAAATTTTTGAAAATGGGACAAATTATTATTGAGGGAATGGAGTTTTATGCTTATCATGGGCATTTTAAAGAGGAACAAATTGTTGGTGGTAAATTTTTAATTGATTTAATTATTGATACGGATACCGAAAAAGCTTCACAAACCGATTCGCTAAAAGATGCTCTGAATTATCAGGTGGTTTATGCGGCTGTGAAGCAGGAAATGAAAATTAAATCTTTCCTTTTAGAAAATATTGCATCGCGAATATTAAACAGACTTTTTGATGACTTTAAATCTATTTCTGGAGTTGTATTAACTGTTTCAAAATTAAATCCTCCGGTAGGCGGAAAAGTTGAAAAAGTAAGCGTAAGGCTTAATAAAAAAAAATGAAAGCGAAAAAAATCAACATTTTTCATTGAGCAGATTTCAACTTAGGGGACATGAAAAAAATAAATCCCATTTTGCAAGTTAGGTATAAAGGTATAAGGATACAGCCATATTTCCCTATTCCTCTATTCCTCTTTACTTTTATTGGAATTAATTAGTGCTTGTCTGTAATGTCGGTTTCTTTTGATTTAAGAACACCCATTAACCCCGTTGGATAACTCTCGTTGAAAAACGGATATGCAAAAAAAAGAAAATATCCTACGGGGTTAATCCTTGTTCTGAGATCAAAGAAAATTAATTAACAACTTTATTAATAATTGTTTAATCTACCCTCTCTTTTTGAGAGGATACCCCATTTTGCAAGTTAGGTATAAAGGTATAGGGTATAAAGGTATAAGGATACAGCCATATTTCCCTATTCCTCTATTTCTCTTTACTTTTATTGGAATTAATTATTTCAAATCCCCTTATGTGTTTTCCTTTTTAAAATATTTTCAAAAGGTCATGTTTTATGTGGCACACAATCTATTCATTGATAAATCTTTAATTTTATGTCCATTAGTGGTTGAAAAATTGTTAATAATTTATTTTAACAAAACCAATGTACTTTTACAGTAAATAAGTACTTTTGAAAAAAAATTATGTCGAAAAAAAAGAATCAAAATAATAATCATACCACTCTGAATGAGGTATTAAATTATTATAATCAACATAATTACATAAAAGCATCCGATTTATTTAAAAAAGCCAGAATAACTCAGGAAGAAAGCGGTATCGCTAAACAATTAAAGGCGGAAATCGGCAACCAACTTTCCATAGAGCTTCTTAGCGAATATAAATTTGAAGATGCCATTAAAGCAACCGAATCAAATTTTATTGTACAGCCAAAACCAGGTTATCCGTTACCGTTAGATAAGAGCAGGATTATTACAGGGCTTTGTTATTTATATCTTGGCAATTTTGAAAAATCATCTCAATTTCTTTCCTATTCTATTAAGAGTCCGCATACAATGCCTTTTTATGTTTATTACATTCTTTCGGAGGTTTATCAAAAAAAATATATTTCCTTTAAGACAATCAGGGACTTCAATTCTTTGTATTCAGAATATTTCGCTACTATTGAAGAAAATAAAAAATTATATCTTCAGGCAGTTTTTTATTTGGTAAAAGATGATTTTATAAGTTTTCATAAAACACTTAAAGAAATTAAACCGGGCGACACAATTTTTGAAAAGAATATCCCTTTTTTATTGTATGCACATAGAAAAATAAATAATTCAGAATCTTCATTATTAAAACCTTTATACAAATTTATTTCAAAATTTGAACTTACATATAATGAAAGGCATTATTTGAGCAGGTTTAATCAAATTGGCAGTTTCCTGAAATATACCGAAACAAAGCATTTGAATTTACAATTGTCAGAAGCATTGAAAGAATTATGTGAACATTGTTCTCCGCTTGAGGAAGCCGATTTAAAAGGTTTATTATCCGACACAACCTATAAAAAATACTATAATTATATAATTTACAATCAAACAATATCTTTAATTGAACAGGGTATTGAATTAAACGACTATAAAATATTTTATCTGATAAAAAATTTTAAGCATCCATTTTTTTCAGTCCCTGAATCAATATTCGCTTATTTTATTTTTGCAAAAGAAACAAAACTAATTTCTTTACACGATTTTTTTAATAATGTATATTTATATCTTGATATTCATAAAACTAACATATCTGCTCATTATTACGAAGTTATCTGCTTACATATATTTAATGTTTTACAATTCTGTGCAAATTTCAAAAATTCGGAGCAGTCGTATAAACGGTTTTCTGAATTTTCACGATACAAAGAAAATTGCTTTGGTTTTTTGTTTTTTAAAATGATTGAATATTTTTTCCCTTCAGTTGTCAAGGATGAGCGGGAATTTCAACAAATATTTATACATCCCGAATTTAATGAATTTAGCGACTATTTTTATGAACAAATAAGTTCTTTTGTTAATGGATTTAAAAATGCAGGCGCCAAATTATTTCTTATAAAAGAAGCAACTGGATTGTATATTCATATTATTCAACTGCTCGTAAAATTTTTATCTTCCGAACCACCCGTTAATCGTAAATCAAAACCTGTTCTCAGGTTATTTTCTTATGTAAGTTTACAACTTTATGAATCGTTTACCGGGAACAAAGGAATTATTGACGATTCGGCATTAGAAAAATTTTCAGGTTCTTTTTTAAAAATGTTAAAGTATTTTAATGAAGATAAACCTGAATCTCGATTATTTAATAATTATCAGCAACTACTTTTCAGCAAGAATATAAACGAAATTAAATACCTGTTAAGAGGTAACAAATTTTCTGAATTGGAGCAATCTTATATAAAATCAATTAGCAATGGATTTGAGCGTTTTTTTCAAGGAGTGGTAAATGAAGAATTAGATAAACTTACCGATAATTCATCAAAATACAATGTCATTTTAATTATGTATAACGGATATTTTGTACATTTTGGATTTATCAGCGAGAAACAATTAGAAACCGTTCACAACCTTTTCTTTTTAAAAGACGAATATTTGATTAATTCATCTTTCTTTGAAAATTTTCTTATTTACTTATTAAACAGTTCTGACAACTATCCGCAACTGGTATATAATATTTTTAAATATTTTTTCATTAAAATTGCGGAACAAAAACAATATGGTACATTAAAATTTGTAATTTTAAACAAATTTTTAAATTTTATTATCAGTAGTGTTAGGGCGAAATCTGTTTTAAAATATGAAGTTAAATTTATAGAACTTGTATTGGAATACAGTGAACGGATTTTTAAAAAAACCTGCAACAAAAATCTGGCTGTGGTTTACAATAATACAATAGCTGCTCTTCAATTAAGCAGACCTCGGATAATATTTCAATATAAAAATAAACAGAAAAATAAAAAACAAAATGAAATTGAAAATATATATCAAAAAACTTTATTTTAAAAAGTTATGAAACAAATTAAACAATCGGCTTATGAAATTTTGGGAATAACGCTTGAGCAAGTTGACAGCGATATTAAAACAAGATATATTGAATTAATAAAAGAACATTCACCTGAAAAAGACCCTGAAAAATTCATGCAAATCAGACAGGCTTATGAAACTATTGTAAACCCTGATGTTACAGATATGCAATTGTATATTTACAGATGTCCATTAGAAGGTATCCCGGACTTGTCCCCTGAAAAAGAAATTAATCCTGCTTCAAAAAAAATATTACGGGAAGTATTTGAAGTTCCTTTCGATGTTTTTTCTGAACTAAAACGCTTTTTAAAACCAATGTCTTTTAAAAATGAACAGTAGGCAACAACTCAAAGAATATATTAATAAAGCTATTGATACTCTTGGTGACGAAGATTGTAACTGGTTTGCGGGTTTAAGCAATGAACCCGATTTGATGCATATTACCAACGAATTGTTATCATTAAAAGGCGAAATAAAAAAAAACAATGACCTTTCACTTAAACTTAATAATGAAGTAGTAGCCCTGATTGAAAAACAAAAAGTTTCCGACATTACCGATGAGGATAAAATAGCTCCCGACTTATTTAATATCCTGACTAATCTGCCATCTATTGATGAATTAATAATACGCACCAAAAAACATTTTGAAGAAATACCCGATGCAACTTTATTCTCCTTTAAAAACTATAAAACACATTTAAAAACATGGAAAAAAGGATATGATATTTTAAATGAAAAATGGAATAATTTTATTTCTGAAACCGGTTTAATCCGCACAGGTAATTTGGGTGAAACTTTTAATCCCGCTTATCACGAAGCAGTTGATACTTCCAATAACACAAAATTTGAAAACAATCAAATAACCGACTGTGAAGAAATAGGTTATTTATATAAAAATGTTCTTATCAGAAGAGCAAAAACCGTAGTAAATAAATTAAGTAATAATATATAAATTTTTTTCAGATGGAAAATAATACAATTGTAGGAATTGACCTTGGAACTACTAATTCGGTAGTTTC
>Ga0210051_1007322_pt1 | contig 10297 bp, 14 predicted proteins | sample CryGey092014_all_FD_185464 | JGI IMG/M metagenome (GOLD analysis project Ga0210051, IMG submission 185464) | Groundwater microbial communities from aquifer - Crystal Geyser CG23_combo_of_CG06-09_8/20/14_all (SPAdes) (version 2) | ecosystem: Environmental > Aquatic > Deep subsurface > Groundwater...
CCTTTACCCCACACTAAAATCGAGAGTTTTTAATTTTGTCGGAGTGGGGAGAATCGAACTCCCGCTACATGCACCCCATGCATGCGTACTGCCACTATACGACACTCCGATTTTTAGGGCGGGGCCAGGCACGCGTACTGCCGTTATACTACACCCCGGCCTGTTTTAATCCGAAATTTAAAAATTGGAATTTTGAATTTGTTTAGAATTTAGAGTTTAGGATTTAGGATTTGCCCTTTGTGAGGGTCTTTATGCATCTCGTGCAAGCTAAAACCCGTTTGCCATCAGGCAATCGGACTTTTTGTAAATTCGGGTATTGCTTTTTTTTAGGTGTTGGATTGTATTTCGACATTGTCTTCTTGTATTTTCTTGCCCACCCCGATTTTTTACCGCATATTTTACATTGTCGCATAGTTTAAATTGATTTTTATCTTTTCTTCAAAGCTAATCCATTTTTTATTAGCTTTTGAAAGAATCGATTCAATTCAACATTAATTTTCTTTTGGCTAATTTCAAATATTTTTCTTAACGTATTTCCCCTCAAAACTGCTTTAGAATTTTTCGGATTAGTAAAATTTTTGTAAAAATTTATCCTTATTGCGGAAGCGCCCAACTTTTCCGTTATTTTACTTTGTTTTCATCAAGGAGGCTCCCATTTGTGCTAATACTAAAGCAAACCTTTGCTTTATTTAAGTAATAGGCGATTGTGCGCCAATTTTTATGTAATAATGGCTCGCCGCCAATGATATTAAAAAAAAGAATGTTTTCTCTCCGGAGATTTTTAAAAATTTTTTCAAAAGTATCTAGAGGCATATCACCCTCTTTCTTTCCCGCATCAAAACAATGCGCACACTTATAATTGCATACGCCAGTAATTTCAATATTAGCGCAATAGGGTTTGACGCTCATTAAATAATTTTTAATTTCTTTACCCTTCGCTCATACAATACATTTGCACATCGGCTTGGTAAATGGTTGGGTTTTCCCATTCGGCTTTCCTTTTTAATTCTTTTTCTCCATTCTTGCGTTTTTTTTCGCTTTCTTTTTCTCCCTTATTTAGCAAATTTACTGAAGAATATTTTTTCATGTAATTTAAATAAAATTAATTGATCGACCTTTTGACTAAACTAATCTCGGAAGCGCCTCTTTTAATTTATCTTAAATCATGATATATTAAAAAATCAGAACCCTTACCGCAGATGGCGCATTTTCTCATACCAATAGATTATATATTATAAATTATTAACTGGCAACCCTATGGATGTAATTTCTACAAAATTATTTTTATATATCGTGATAGTTCTTTCCGCTGTTTTTCATGAATACGCGCATGGATTTATTGCTTATAAGCTCGGCGATTCAACCGCTAAAGATGCCGGCAGGCTAACTTTAAATCCTTTAGTCCATATAGATTTGATGGGGACAGTGCTCCTTCCTCTTTTTTTGCTGTTTTACGGCGGGATTTTTCTTGGCTGGGCAAAACCCGTGCCTTACAATCCTTTTAATTTGAATGATAAAAAATATGGCTCTTTAAAAGTCGGCAGCGCCGGTCCTTCGGCAAACTTATTGATTGCTTTTATTTTGGGGATTTTTCTGCGGATTATTTCTATAGGAGCGTTGGGATATATTTTCTCGCCGCTATTTCTCGTCGCTGTTTCAATAATTGTTTATATTAATATTTTTTTGGCTCTTTTTAATCTTATTCCTTTGCCGCCGCTTGACGGTTCAAAAGTTTTAGCCGATTTGCTTCCTCGCCGGCGCTGGGCAATACTTCAGTCAACCGGTTTTTTTGGAATTTTTCTGGCCCTTATTTTGGCTTTTTTTATTTTGCCGCCAATCGCCAGATTGCTTTTCTGGCTGATTACCGGCCAAGGATTCGGATTTTAAAATAATTCCATTTTAGTTGACAATTACTGGCTCGCTTTGCTATTCTTTATAAACTCCTACCTGGTTGTTTATTTTTTTATTTTTGATATTTAATTTTGAGTAAAACGAATATGCCTACAATTCGACAATTAATTAAACACGGCAGAAAAAGCGGCGTCCAAAAAACCAAGTCGCCGGCAATGAGTTTCTATTTCAACACCGTCAAGAATAAACCGGTTTATTCCAGCTCTCCTTTTAAAAGAGGGGTTTGTTTGAAGGTGTTTACCACCACCCCGAAAAAGCCGAACTCGGCATTAAGAAAAGTCGCGAGGGTGCGTTTGACTAATGGCATGGAAGTAACCGCTTATATTCCGGGTATCGGGCACAGTCTTCAAGAGCATTCAATTGTTTTGGTGCGAGGCGGCCGGGTCAAGGATTTACCCGGCGTAAAATATCATATTGTCAGAGGCGTTTTAGACATCGGCGGCACTGAAGGACGAAAGCAGGAAAGAAGCAAGTATGGAGTTAAAAGACCCAAATAGGTTTTAGGTTATAGGTTTTAGGTTTTAGAACCTAACACCTATCGCCTAACACCTAACACCTAATTTGAGAAAGAAACGTAAATACAAAAAAAACCATCAGCCCGATACGAAATACAACAATGTGGCGGTTGACCGTTTTATTAATTATTTAATGAAAAAAGGCAAGAAATCGCTGGCGGAAAAATTGCTTTATAGGGCATTTGACAATATTCAAAAAGAAATTAAACAAGAACCGCTGATGATTTTTGAAAAAGCCGTTGAAAACGCCTCGCCGCTTTTAGAAGTTTTTTCCAAGCGCGTCGGCGGCGCCAATTATCAGATACCAAGAGAAGTCAGGCCGGAAAGAAAATTCCTTTTAGCTTGTCGTTGGATTATTGAGGCGGCCCGCTCAAGAAAGGGTAAGCCGATGGAACAGAAATTAGCAGAGGAGATAATAGCCGCTTCAAAGAACGAAGGAACGGCAATAAAGAAAAAACAAAATGTTCACCGAATGGCGGAAGCCAATAGAGCATTCGCGCATTTCGCAAGATAAAGCATTAAAATCCGAAGCACGAATTTCGCGCTTCGGATTTCGGATTTTAACGTATGCGTCAGTATCCATTAGAAAAATATCGCGATATAGGCATCATCGCCCATATTGATGCCGGCAAAACCACCGTTTCCGAACGGATTCTTTTTTATACCGGCGTTTCGCATCGCATTGGCGAAGTTCACGAAGGTCGGGCGATTATGGATTGGATGGAACAAGAGAAAGAAAGGGGAATCACCATTACCGCCGCGGCAACAACTTGTTTTTGGACATTGACTTCTCTTTTAAGCGCCGCGGCCAATGACGAAGAAAAGCAAAAAATCCGTCAGGCCAGCGAACATCGCATTAATATTATTGATACGCCGGGACATATTGATTTCACGGTTGAAGTCCAACGTTCTTTGAGGGTGCTTGACGCTGCGGTGGTGATTTTTGACGGCGTGGCCGGCGTGGAGCCGCAATCCGAAACCGTCTGGCATCAGGCGGATAAATTTAAAGTGCCGCGGATTTGTTTCATCAATAAACTTGACCGGCTTGGCGCCAGTTTTGAAAACTCACTTCGTTCAATTTGCGAAAGACTTAACCCCAACGCAGTCGCCTTGCAATTGCCGATAGGCTCGGAGGCAAATTTTGAAGGAATTGTGGATTTATTAAAAATGAAAGCTTATTATTTTGAAGGCGAACGCGGCGAAAAAATTATTGAGAAAGAAATACCTAAAGAGTTAAAAGTTAAAAGTGAAAAGTTAAAAATCTTCTTAGTAGAGAAAATTGCCGAGACCGACGAAAAATTGACGCATAAATATTTAGAGGGACAAGAAATTACCGAAGGCGAGCTTCGTCAGTCTCTAAGAAAAGCCACGATAAACAGCGAGTTAGTCCCCGTGTTTTGCGGTTCGGCTCTAAAGAATAAAGGAGCGCAATTGCTTCTTGACGCGGTTTTGGATTATTTGCCTTCGCCGCTTGACTTGACGGAAATCAAACAGATTAAAGGCAGCGATCCGAAAACCGACAAAGAAATTATTCGCCGACCCGACGACAAAGAACCGTTGGCGGCATTGGCTTTCAAGATAGCCACAGACCCTTATGTCGGCAGTTTGACTTATTTCAGGGTTTATTCCGGAACGCTTCGGCGGAGCACTTATGTTTTAAATTCAACAACCGCCAACCAGGAACGAATCGGCCGAATTGTCAGAATGCACGCTAATCATCGCGAAGAAGTTGATGAAATGTTTACCGGCGACTTGGGAGCGATTGTGGGGTTAAAAAACACTTCTACCGGTGATACTTTATGCGACATTAACAGCCCGATTATTTTAGAAAAAATCACCTTTCCTGAACCGGTAATTTCTGTTAGAATTGAACCTAAGACCAAAGCTGACCAGGAAAAATTATCAATTGCTATGCATCGTTTGGCCGAAGAAGACCCGACTTTCAGAATCAGCGGCGATCCCGACACCGGCGAAACGATTATTTCCGGCATGGGAGAACTTCATTTGGAAATTTTAGTGGATAGAATGAAAAGGGAGTTTGGAGTGGAGGTCAGTGTCGGCCGGCCCCAAGTGGCTTACAAAGAAACAATTACTATCAAAGCCGAAGCCGAAGGAAAATATATCAGGCAGTCCGGCGGTCGCGGTCAATACGGCCACGTTTGGTTAAAAGTCAATCCATTGGAAAGAGGAAAGGGGATTGTTTTTACTAATAAAATCAAAGGCGGAATAATTCCTCAAGAATTTATTCCGGCTGTTGAAAAAGGCGTTAAAGAGGCGGTTAGTAAAGGAGTTGTGGCGGGGTATCCTTTAATTGATTTTGAGGCGATTCTTTATGATGGTTCTTTTCATGAAGTTGATTCTTCGGAAATCGCTTTTAAAATCGCCGGCGCCATAGCGCTTCAGGAGGCGGTTAAGGCGGCAAAGCCGGTGATTTTAGAGCCAATAATGAAGATTCAAACCATCACCCCTTTGGAATTTTTAGGCGATACTACGGGCGATTTGAACGCTAAGCGCGGCAAGATTGAGAATATTTCCGACAGGCTTAATATTAAAATTATTGACGCCAAGGTGCCTTTGTCTGAAATGTTCGGTTATGCGACAAAATTAAGGTCAATGACGCAGGGCCGCGGGACATTCACAATGGAATTTGACCACTATGAAGAAACGCCGAAAAGTATTGAACAGATGATTATTGAAGGCAAGAGGTAATCTCAAAAATGACAATTAATATCAACTAGTATCAATGAATATCAAAAAATATCAAAAAGATATTGATGGATACTAATAGATATTTATAGATATTAATAGATATGGAATACATAATTAATGCTTCGGGTAAACCATTAGGTCGGTTGGCTTCTGAAATAGCCGTAATTTTGCAAGGGAAAAAAAGCCCAAAATATGAGCCGCGGCTGGAAGGTGAGGACCGCGTTATTGTTAAAAACATCAATAAAATAGAAGTAAGCCGTAAGAAGATGAAGCAAAAAATTTACTATAGGCACACAACTCAAATCGGCCATCTTAAAAAAAGAACTATGCAGATGGTTTGGGATAAAAAAGGGCCGGCCGAAGTTCTGCGCCGGATGATAATGGGTATGTTGCCGAAAAACAGATTAAGAATAAAAAGAATAAAAAGATTAATTATTGAATAATTAAATTATGGCAATTAAAGAAAGTTCAAAAATTAAAAAAACCGAAAAAAAATCAAAAGCGGAAAAAAAGTTGACATTGCCGCCAGCGGCGCCTGTTAAAATTGAGCGTTATTTTGAAGCGGTTGGCCGCCGAAAAAAGGCAATCGCCCGGGTAAGGCTTTTCACGAAGAAAACCGGCATTGAAATTAATAATAGAAGCTTAAGCGATTATTTCCCGATTGAACGTTTACAAAAAACAGTTGTCGCGCCTTTGGAAAAAATGAAGATTGCCGATAAATTAGGGGCGGTGATAAAAGTAGGGGGCGGCGGCATTAAGGCTCAGGCTGAAGCGATTCGCTTGGGCATTTCTCGGGCTTTGCTTAAATTTAACACCGACTTCCGAAAACGTTTGCGCCGTATCGGTTATCTTACTCGCGACGCCAGAATGGTTGAACGAAAAAAGTACGGTTTAAAAAAAGCGCGAAGAGCGCCTCAATGGCAAAAGAGATAAAGGAAATTAGAAATTACATCTAAATGTTGATTTCTCCAAAAATTATCATCGGCTTCCTAATCTTTATCCTTTTTTTACACATCTCTGCCATCATTAATTACTGGTATTGGATTTATATCTGGTTTGACATTCCCATGCATTTTTTGGGCGGTTTTTGGGTAGCAATGATTTGTATCTGGTTGAATTCAAAATTCAATATTATAGAGACCCGACCTCCTAACGTTTACCGTAATTTTTGGAGGTCGGACCTCCCCAAATTGATATTGGTTTTGGGTTTTGTGGCTTTAATCGGCGTTTTCTGGGAATTTTTCGAATTTTTTTATGATGTTTTTATTTCTAACCGCGGTTATTTTGGTTTTTTACAATTAGGCGCGGCTGATACTTTAAGCGATTTATTCTTTGATTTTTTAGGAGGGCTGGCATTTATGGTTATCATTTTAATTTCGCGACGTCGGACGTCGGAAGATTGAATTCGGGCTTGTTATAACTCAATAAAATAGAGATTTCTGAGTTTATCGGAGGATTGAATAAAATAAAGGCGGTCCAGAGACGGTTCATAATAGAAGTTAGAAATTTTTTCAAAAACCGTATATCTATTTATCGGCGGCCGGTTGTCAATTTCAATAAAATCTATAGACGCGGTTTCGCGCGAGTTTGCGTCGGAATATTCAATGAACAAATGGGAAGAATCTTTATACCAGAAAATATTTTTAACAATAAGCCCTTCATAAAAATTCAAATCAATATCTCTCTGATAATCTTCCAAAAAGTAAATATTTAATTTGCCATTATTATCCAAGAAGGCGATTTTTTCATTGTCCGGGGAAATTAAGGAATTTGGCAATTTGGCAATTTGATAATTTAGCGATTGAGCAATGGCGGTCTTAGTTTTAAGAATCAAATTAAAGGAATTCAGGCTGTAATTTCCCGATGCTTGAATAAAATAGTAAATATTGGGATTTTTTATTGTCCAGAAACTTATCGGTTCCTGAATCAAAGTTTCTAATTGAAGCCGATTTAGGTCTAAAATATAAAGCGAATTTTCGGATTGGACGATTAATCTGCTTGAGTCGGCGGGATGGAAAGCGATTTGGCGGATATCCGCTTTTTTGGAAAGATTGCTTAAAATCGCGTTGATGTTTAAAGTCTTGTTAAGATTGGCAAGTTCGTAAAGATAATGAACCTTGTTTTTTGAGTCTAATAGAATTATTTTACCGCCGTCTTCGCTCCAGGCGATAAGTTTGTCGCCCCTTAATTTGAAAAGCGAAGAATTTTTAAGATAATACAAGACGTTATTATTTTTAAAAACGATTTTACCGGAAGAAATCCAAAAATCATCGGCTGGTTTAGGAATGGAGATTAATGTTTTTTTAAATTCCCCGGGGACTAAGACGGTTTGAACGATTTCGGCGACGAAATCCGGCTCAACTTTGATATTTTTCCGATAAGGTTGATAGCCTTCTTTTTCAATTTTTACTTCATAAGTTTTGGGCAGGAGATTAGAAATCAAGGTGCCTCTCTGGGTTAGCCCTGATTTGTCTTTAAAAGTTTCGCCGTTTATTTTTATAACCGCTCCTTTTGGCCGGGTTTCAATAAAAATCGCGCCGGTTTTCTGAAATTTAATTTTATAATCGGAAATGTTTATCCGCCAGCCCCGGGAATACGAAACAACGCCGACGCTTACAAAAATGAATAAAACCAAAAAAGCGTAAAATAGCCAACGGCGCATTTTTATAGTCATGTCAATTATAAGAAATTTTACGCCTTTAACTTGATTTTTTCAACTTGTTCCAAAAATTAATTTTTCTGGTATAATTAATAGCAAGATTAGGCGGCGATTAACGATTGATGAAAAAAATTTTAATTTACAATTGGAAAATGGCGCCCGGTTCGCTTAAAGAAGCTGCTTCGCTTTTCAAACGAACGCAAATTTACGCAGATAAAACGCGGACTAACGCGGAAATAGTTATTGCCCCGCCGTTTGTTTATTTACCATTATTCGCGGACTTAGGCGGACCAAAACGCGGATTTACGCGGATAAAAATAGCGGCTCAAAATGTTTTTGGGGGAGTAGGCAGCGCTTATACCGGCGAAATTTCGCCGAAAATGCTGAAAAATCTTGGTGTGGAATACGTGATTATTGGTCATTCTGAACGCCGGAAATATTTAAATGAGACCGACGAGATGATTAATGGGAAAGTTTTAGCCGCGCTCAAAGCCGGGCTGAAGGTAGTTTTGTGTATTGGCGAACCAAAACGTGAATTAAGAATTAAGAATTATGAATTAAGAATGAAAATAGCTAAAAATTATATTAGGAAACAACTCACGAAAGATTTAAAAGGCATTCATAATTCACTTATCGTGGCTTACGAGCCCGTCTGGGCCATCGGCGCGGGCAAACCCTGCTATCCCAAGGACGCGGCAGAAATGATAAAATTCATAAAAAGATTTTTAAGCGTCAAGTATCAAGCATCAAGTGTCAAGGTTTTGTACGGCGGTTCGGTGGATAGTAAAAACATCAAAAATTTTGTAAAGTATCCAGAAATTGACGGTGTTTTGGTCGGCGGCGCGAGTTTTAAAAAAGATGAAGTTGAAAAAATAATTATGTCGGGCGAAAAACTATGAAAAAAACCGGCAAGATTTTTACAATAATCGTAATAGCGGCAATCGCGCTTTCCATGATTGTTTCTTTAAGTTTTGGTTTTTAATTCCAGCGATTGCTATAATACCTGATTTTATTGCCTCGCAATGACTGATATTTTTTTAACGACTAAAGACGGCGTGAAAATCGCCGCTAATTTATATGAAGCGGAAAACCCGGTTGGTTGGCTGGTTTTGACGCATATGATGCCAGCCGCGAAAGAATCGTGGCGAAGCTTCGCGGCTGAATTGCAAAAATACGGTTATGAAAGCATCGCTGTTGATTTGCGCGGGCACGGAGAGTCTGAAGCCGGACCGGACGGTTTCTTAAAATTCTCAGACAGCGAACATCAAAAAAGCATTATGGATTTGGAATCAGCAGTTGATTATTTAATTAAAAATAGGGGAGAGCGGGCGGCGCCGAACAAAATTTCTTTTATCGGCGCTTCCATTGGCGCTAATTTATCGCTACAATATATATCAGAACATCGGGAATTCAAAACAGCTGTTTTGCTTTCAGCGGGCCTAAATTATCGGGGCATTAAAACAAAATCATTGGTGAAAAATCTGAAAGCGGGACAAAAAGTGTTTTTTGTCTCAAGCCAAGATAATGGTGAAAACGTCGAAGAAAATCAAAAACTTTATGATTTAACGCCGGCGGCTGTTGAAAAGAAAATTAAAATTTACGAAACCGGCGGTCACGGTACGGATATTTTGAAAAATCAGCCGGAACTAATGAGATTAATTATTGATTTTATAAAACAATGAAAACAGCAGAACAAGCAGCAAAATTTGGAATTGTCGGCGTCTTAAACACGGTGATTGATTGTGTAATTCTGAACGTCTTGGTATTTTTTGGTTTTACCGCCGCCTTTATAATTTTAGGCCAAAAATTTCTTGTTGCCAATATTATTTCCGTGGCAGTGGCGATGACGAACAGTTTTATTTTGAACAAGCAGTGGACTTTTCAGTCAAAAGGCGGCAATGTTTATTTGGAAATTGTTAAATTTTTAGCGATTACTATAATTGGGATGTTTGTTATCCATCAGATTATTTTTAACTTGTTTTATTATCAACTTGCTTCAATTTCCTCGCTGGTCCTCTCAATAGTCTATTTTCTGAAGCTTGACCGGTTTTTCTCCGATAATTTTATTATTTTGAATTTCGCCAAAAGCATCGCTATTGCCGCTTCTCTTGTTTGGAACTTTATAGGATATAAATTTCTGGTATTTAAAAAATAGACAGTTATTACCATAAAAGATATAATTAAATTCTGATGCCTAAACCATCAAAAATCAGATTTCTAACAGGTTTCACCCTCATTGAACTCCTTGTTGTTATCGCTATCTTGGCGATTTTGGCTGTCGCAGTTGTTTTGGTTCTCAATCCAATGGAATTTATCAGGCAATCCCGAGACAGCGCAAGATTAACAGATTTATCCACTCTTAACAAGGCCCTGGTTCTTTATCAAGTTGACGGCAAAACTTCTTTTGGCTCGTCCAGCGTTGTTTATGTTTCTATTCCTGATTCTACTTCAACCTGCGGCAATCTGGGCTTGCCTCTTCTTCCTTCGGGCTGGTCATATAACT
>Ga0210051_1007325_pt1 | contig 10294 bp, 5 predicted proteins | sample CryGey092014_all_FD_185464 | JGI IMG/M metagenome (GOLD analysis project Ga0210051, IMG submission 185464) | Groundwater microbial communities from aquifer - Crystal Geyser CG23_combo_of_CG06-09_8/20/14_all (SPAdes) (version 2) | ecosystem: Environmental > Aquatic > Deep subsurface > Groundwater ...
TCTTCAATCCCCCCGGACTTGTTCCGGGGGAATGTTAGGTTCGCGCTACAACCCGGACGCCGCGCAACCTCTTCTTCAATCCCCCCGGACTTGTTCCGGGGGAATGTTAGGTTCGCGCTACAACCCGAACGCCGCGCAACCTCTTCTTCAATCCCCCCGGACTTGTTCCGGGGGAATGTTAGGTTCGCGCTACAACTGCCGGACAAGAGGGGCTTTCCACTCCTCCGGTTAGCGTGGTCCTAACCATCCCCCGAAACAAGTTCGGGGGGATTACCGAATCAATCGGGTATGTCCGTCTTCGTTTCAGCAGGGACAGTATTTTTGACGACCTACTTAACATAACGCCTTGTGCGTGTCAGACGGGCACAATGCCCTACGCCACGAATCGCCGTGTTGTTAGGTCCTCAACCTTAACGAGTATAGTTCCCGGAGACACGAGAAAAGCGCCCCGACGAAGCGGGGATGACGACTGATGGCAATGACGCGGCAAATCATGACATGGATGGCTCGCTTTGCCGAGAGGCAAGAAGCGCGCCCGTTGGTTGGTGGCCAGAGTGTCCCCGGCAGCAGGGATTTGCGCGACGCTGATCAGAGAAACCTTTCCCTCGAACGTTGGCACCTCCTTCTGCTCCTCATGCTGCTCGCTTTGCCTGTTCTCGTCAAACTCCAGAACAATGACTTCTGGGCGCACGCCAAGGTTGGGGAGTGGATGTGGCAGCACCGGGCCATACCGCGAGAGAACCTGTTCGTGTTCACCACGCCGCATTACCCATGGGTGAATCATTCATGGCTATCGGCTGCTTTCCTCTACTTCATCTACCGGATGGGCGATATCCCGGCAGTGCAGTGCTTCGAGTATCTGTGCGTTGCACTCAGCTTCCTGATTCTGTGGAAGCTATGGGTGCGCGAAAGAAACGCCTCTGGTATGGCGCTCGCCGCATTTTCGCTTGCCGTTGCCACTTGCCAATTCCGCTTCCAGCCCCGACCGGAGCTTTTCAGCGCGGTCGGCATGTCGTTTCTGCTCTCCTTCCTGGTCACCTACTGCGCCGGACAGCGCAAGCATCTGTGGAGCGTTCCTCCGTTGGTTGTCGTGTGGACCAATTTCCATGGTGGCGTGCTGAACGGGTTGGCTGTGTTCGCAGTCTTTTGGGTGGCAGAGGCGATCTCCACCTGGCAAGAATGGCGTCGGGGGAAGAAAGGTATCGGTCCGCACGATGTTGCCACGAGACAACTCAAGCACATGACGCTGGTTTTCGCGGTATCCATGCTTGCCACAGTCATCAATCCCTACGGATTCCACTACTACAGCTCGGTCGCGCCGGGGAGAATTGCGATGCTGCGTGGGTATCTGCTGGAATGGGGTCCGCTGGTCGATTTCCTCCCACAGTTGAACACGTTCACTTTGTCCGCGATGTCTCTCTTCACGGCCCTGGCTCTCGCGTCCTTCGTGGAGATGAAACCCTCCCTCGACTCTTCGGGCAGAACCAAGAGAAGCCTCCGACTTCGGGCAACTCCGTTTCACCTGACACCGTTCCTGTTGACAGTCTTCGCTACCTTCTTAGCGTGGCAAGCGTTGCGTCACCTCTGGACGGCGACGCAGATTCTTCTGGCGGTCACCATGATGAACCTGTTCGTTACCCGGGCTTCTATCAGGAGGAGCGTCAGTATGAGAAGGTGGAATGTGGCAGGAGTCGTCGTGGCCGCGTGTGTGGGCGCCACGCTCTTCTATCAGAATGTCTCAACGAGCCAGAGAAACGGGATCGGCGTAGACCCAAGTAGTGTTCCGTTGGGTCTGGTGCGCTTCATGGATGCCAATCATATCACCGGAAGGATGTTCAACACACTGGGAGATAGCTGCTATCTCACGTGGAAACTGTGCCCCGCGCAAAAGCTGTTCATTGACATATTGAACGCCTACGATGCCTCCATCCTTGCCGCAGCGCATCAAGTATTGCGTGGGGTGCCATCGCCACAAGTGAATATCCGCCGGTGGAACCTCGATTACGCAATTTTTCTGGAACAGGAAATCAGCAGTCCCTTTGCCATTTATTTGTCCCGGAGTCCTGCTTGGGCTTTGGTCTACTGGGATGGGCGCTCGATGCTGTTTCTCCATCGCGTCCAACGGTTTCGCGATGTGATCGAGCGCCATGAGTATCGCCTAACCAATCCATCCGCCCTGGGGGAGAATGTTCCGGCCGATGCAGTGGATGCCTATCTGAACGAAGTCCGCCGATCTCTTCGGAACCCCGTCAAGTCCCCCCCGCTCTACGTCGTCGCCGGGAACATGTTCCTCCAGGTGGGCGAGAACGTTTCTGCAGAACGGTGCTTCAGCGAAGCTCAACGGCGAGATGCCTTCGATGTGCGCGCGCACCTCGGTCTCGGCATCTGCGCACTGCGCTCAAGAAAGCCTGAGCGGGCCGCGCGCCATGCCCGGTGGGTGTTGATGCTGAGACCGCGTACAGTCGAAGCATGGAACCTGTTGGGGAGCGCGCATCGGGAAAATCGCAATCTGCGAAAAAGCGCGCACGCCTTTCGCCGGGGCGCGTGTCTGGACAAAGGCAACTCCTTCGCGCTGAGGAACCTCGCCGACGTCCTCGAATCCCTGGGCGAACGGGATGAGATGATTCGCTGTCTTCAGCAGCTTGTGAAAAACCTACCGAGCGACTGGGATCAGCGGCAGCGATTGGCGCTTGCTCTCCTGTCGGCACAGCGGTTTCGCGAGGCGGAAAGGCAGTTGCAGATCATGCTGCAGCAGCGTCCCGACTCCACGCCGACCATGTATGCCTTGGCCGTGGCGAAGTCCCGTGATGCGCGTGTGGCGGTCGGGGACATCGTCACACTCTTGGAGCAGGCCATTCGGATTCAGCCTGGGTTGAAGAACCTGATTCTCACCGATGAGAATTTCGACCGATTTCGGGAGTTGCCGGAGTTTAAGAAGTTGTTGGGGAGACCGCAGTGAACACAGAAGTGGTGCGGAAAAATTCACCGCCTCGCGCAAGCGGCTTTGGGGAGTATGTCGCTGTCGCGCTACTACTGCTTGAGATTGCCATCCTTGTCTTCAATCCCATCGGCAACAGCGACTTCTGGGCACACGCCAAGACAGGGGAATGGATCTGGCAACACAAGACCGTGCCGCAGGAGAGCCTGTTTATCTACGACGCCGAGCCGTACCGTTGGTGTAACCTGACCTGGCTGTCTGCGCTGGCATTCTATGGATTGACTAGGCTCGGAGGAATCAGTGCCATCGCGGCGTTCCAGTTCATCGCGATCGTCGGCACGTTTGCTGTCCTCTGGAGATTGTGGCTTGTGCGGGGGGGTTCTCTATGGATGGGATTGGCTCTCTTCTCTCTCGCGATTGCCGTGGCAAGATTCAGATACCAACCGAGACCAGAACTTTTCTCCGCCTTCAATCTCTCCCTTCTTCTTTACTGGATAGTGACCTTTCGGATCGGACAACGGCGCTCCTTGTGGCAGGTTCCGTTGCTTATGACGGTGTGGGTGAATCTGCACGGTGGGGCCATGGTGGGCTATGTGGTTCTCGTGGTCTACACTCTCGGCGAGGCGGCCGAAGATGCGTGGAGGCGAAGCCGCGGCGTCACCACCGCACGCCCTGACCGGTCGTTGGCACACCTCATCGGGGTGACTGGGGTTTCCGCCGCAACGGTATTGGTTAATCCGTACGGAATTCGCTACCTCACTGCCGTGATACAGTCTCCGTCGGTGTACGCTCAATATATCGGGGAATGGCAACCGCTCTCGCACCTTCTTCAGTCCGTCGATGCTGCCACCCTTGCTGTTCTGGTATGTTTCGGCGGGGTGGCGCTTTTTCTCACAGTCGTCCGCAGGCGGAACATCCCTCTGAGTTTCTGGTTGCTTCTTGCTCTGGCAACGGCGTTGGCCTGGTTGGGCTATCGGAATCTTCTCACAACAGCCCAGATATGCCTCGCTGCCATTGCGGCATCACTCCCGCCAATGTCAAACCTCGATGTGGCGTACAGGAGCCCGAACGCCCGCTTCTGCATAGCGAAAGGAAGATGCGTGGGTTCTGTAGTGGTTGGCGTGTGTGTGCTTGCGCAGTGTGTCTACTATCTCATTGCGTCAGACCGCACCATCGGCATAGGTCTGGACCAGGAAACCGTCCCGGTGGGGGCCGTCCGGTTTGTGCAGGACAATCATATCGATGGACGCATCGCTAATGTTCTTCCCGACTCTCCCTATCTCATGTGGAAGCTCTTTCCATTCCGCAAGCTGCTGATTGATGCGATGAACGACTATGGGGAAGAGCGGTTTGCCTCGGCATACCTGGGGGTAGAGTCCGGCGAGGAGATTGAGGCGCTTATGCGGCGCTGGGACTTTGACTATGCGCTGTTTACCTTGTCCTCGTGCGGTATTCCCTTCGTTGCCCGCTTGCGAGATGATCCCCAATGGGCTTTGGTATACTGGGACGGGCAGGCGGTGGTTTATCTGAAACGCCAGCCGAAGTTCCAGGAGCTTATCGCAGGAAATGAATATCGCTATGCAAGTCCGACCGCGCCAGACCGCCCCGTGCGTCCGACGGACATGCACCGCTTTCTGGCGGAGGTGGAGAGAGCGGCCGGCAATCGCATTCAAACCGCCTCCCTCTGGACAAACATTGGCTTCCTGCTTCTGTCAGCCGGGGAATTGTCGGGAGCCGAATATGCGTTTGGAACCGCGCTGGAATTCAGGCGATGGTCGGTGGCTTCCCGTCTGGGACTCGCGCAGTGTTTGGTATTGCGAGGCAACCTCAAGGAAGCAAGACAACTTACGCGCTTTGTGCGGTTCTTCCGACCTGATATCTCGCAAGCCAAACGTATGGAGGACGCTATTAACGAGAAAATCGGTGGTTAGTTCCCATCTTCCGCTTGAAGCGTTGCCTGGGGCAACGCCCCAGGAACAAGTGCGACCAACAGAAGATTCCGTCCGTCCAGTCCGAAGGACTGTAACACCATAGCCTGGGGCAACGCCCCAAGAACAAGTGCAACCAACAAGAGACTCTGCCCGTCCAGTCCGAAGGACTGTAACACGATAGCCTGGGGCAACGCCCCAGGAACAAGTGCGACCAACAGAAGATTCCGTCCGTCCAGTCCGAAGGACTGTAACACGATAGCCTGGGGCAACGCCCCAGGAACAAGTGCGACCAACAGAAGATTCCGTCCGTCCAGTCCGAAGGACTGTAACACGATAGCCTGGGGCAACGCCCCAGGAACAAGTGCGACCAACAGAAGATTCCGTCCGTCCAGTCCGAAGGACTGTAACACCATAGCCTGGGGCAACGCCCCAGGAACAAGTGCGACCAACAGAAGATTCCGTCCTGAAGGGGCAAGACAAACAACCGCGGGATGCATGACCGGGGACGCGGAGTGTGAACCGTTTTCAATACGTTCTAAGACTACCGTTGCGTGCGCAGGCGGGATAGAAGCGGGATTGCCAGCAGCAACACCAGTGTGGATAGGGCGATTGCGCGTCCCAGGACATACTCGAATGGATCATCGTAGCTGAACACCACTTGGTGCTTTCCTCCCGGAACAGCCACGGCGCGCAGGACATAGTTTGCGCGAAAGATGGGTTGAGGTTGACCGTCGATGGTGCACTCCCAGTTAGGATAGTATGCGTCACTCAGGACCAGCATCGCGTTGGACACGGCATCCACGGCAATCTCCACTCGCCTTGCCTTGTAGGAGACGATCGAACACTTTCCGGCTTCGCTTGCCGGTGCAACCGGAAGGGAGGGGGTCTGCTCCACAACAACCTGGTGACGGGGGTCGAAGGAAGGAGAGAGCACGATTGATTCCGTTTGGTCATCCGGGGCGACAAGCACTTGCGTTACGAGATGCGCCCGAGGAACATTCTGGGGATTCAGGTAGACTCGCATTCCATCCACAGTATCAACATATTGGAGTTTCGGGTCTTTGATTGGAGCGTTCGAGGCCACATACTTACAGTTGAGCATCCCAAGCAACGACGCCGCCGACAACCCACGGGGGTCGTAGAGTCGCGCCACGATCTCATTCTGTAGTAACCCCTGGCGTAGCGGACTCATCGGGGTGTCTCCCCCGATCACCTGCTGGTTCTCCTGGATAGCATAGTCGCAAATCATCGCCGATTTCTGGAAGTGAGCTTTATCATCCAGCCGCCATCGGGCCGCTCTTTCACGGTTGACAATGAGGCCCGTGGAGGACCTGAATCGCTCTTTGTCATGGGTCAGCCATCGGGCGAGGGGGGAGGGTTGAGTGTAGAAGTCATACGAAGTGACCTGATTATAGCCCCATCCAAACCGAAAAAGTTCCGCCGCGGCCAGAAGGACAAACCCCAGGGACGCGAACCGCGGACTGAGCTTCCCGCGAACCAGACAAGTCGTTAGGATGACGGCGCTGCCGCAGGACGCCAACGCGGCGATGAGGTCAGCGGTTGATTCCGTGGCTTGGGATTGGGCCTCTAACAAAGCACACAAGGAGCCAACACCGAAAGCGGAGAGGAGGAGGAGCCGCGAGCAATTCCGACGCGTCGTCGACGAGATGATGGCGTCCATCCCGCAAGCGCTCCCGTGAGCCACCGCAAAGGTGAAGAGGAGGAGATAGCGATTGGGCGCGCGGAACCAACCGAAAGGGGGAACGTGGCACAACCATCGGTAGAGAGGGTTGACTTCCGCCAGAGCCATGAAGACGCCTATTGCCGCCAGCAATAACCAGAAGACATCCTGCCGCCGGCGCCGCCCCAGCGCCGCGGTAAGCGTGAGTACAAGGGGAAGAACTCCGAGGAAACCCACCATCTCCAGGTAGTCCCAGTCACCGTTCCACGTTCCGTTTACCGGGTTGCCGTGAAAGTTGGGGAGCAACAGATTGACGAGATGCCGGTTGGTGAGGTCCCACGATGTCACCAATTCATACCCGCGTTCGGCTCCCCGGGAGGTATGGGGCAGCAGAGATGCCGTGGGGAATATCTGTATGGCGGCCAGACCGATGGCTATGATACAGACGCAGGGCAGGACACCGGCCACCGTTCTGACGCAGGCTTTGCCGGTGACGATTCTTCCCGCTACAAGACAGAGAACCCCGACCATGGAGATCAATGCCATCTGACTGTTTCCCGCCGTGACCATGAGGGCGAGGAGCGCTCCGGCCCCCACCGACCACCGGATGCGGCGCTCCGCAATGGCTCGGTCCATCGCATAAACCAGGAAGGGCAGCCACACGGCCGCGTTCAGCAACGCAATCTGTCCGAGTCGCAGCACGAAGAAACCCGAAAGGGCGAAAACGATGGACGCAAGGACCGCAGCACTCACACTGCGTCCGAACCTTCTCGCGCACACGAACATTCCCGCTGCCGCAATCAGGAAGTGCAGGAATACTGCGTACTTGAAGGCAACATAGGGAGGCGTTCCAATGTAGAACACGAGGTTGAGTGGGTAGAAGAATCCCATCTGCCCTTCTGCGAGGAGCGGGTATCCACAGAAGATATTGGGACACCAAAATGGCGCTTCCCCCTGCAAAAGGCTCTTCTGGGCAAACAGGCGGTAGGGCGCCAGTTGGGAGGCGATGTCGCCCTGGTAGTAAGCGCGTGCTGTGAACAGCGCCGGTGAGTGAAAGAGCACAATGACAGCGACAACAAAGAGACCGGCGCGCCATGGTCGGTCGCTTCGCGTGCTCCGAGTATCCAGTTTCTCTCCCATGTCATGCGGTGCAGTGTGCGCGGAGTTAGTTGCCGGAGGGCGGCGCAAGGACTCGCCGGTCAACGATGTATCGGCAGATCGCTCGCGCCGCACACTGGTGTCCGACACCGCTCGGGTGCAGCGGATCGGCGTAGAGTTCTTCCGACCGACCCGGTTCGGCTGCGCAGTCGCGGAAAACCGCCAGGAGGTCGAGAACGAAAAAACCAAGTTGCTTGGAGATCGCGCTGACACGCTGGTGCTCGGAGTGGAATTCGTAATGCAGAAATCTCGGGTCGCGTGCATCGAAAATTGGGAATACGGCAACCATCACACGGAATCTGTGTTCATCGGCAAGTTGAGCAAGCTCAGTCAGCGACCGCTCGACGGTATCGCCCGTTGAGTAATGGTCGTAGCGAAGCCACGCGTCCTGCTGACTCCTCGTCTGCAGTATTCGGAAAGTGACAAACCGGTAGAGCGCCGAAGCGATCAGCCATGAATTGAGCGCCCTCGATGGTGGGCAGAGGCTTTCCCTGGACTTCAGGTGGTCGAGCAAAGGGATCAAGATTTCCGGGGAGACATCTTCTCGGTCATTGATGCAGTAGGCCAGCAGAACGACGTCCGGTTCAAACCGCAGCGCCTTCTCTCGGAGAGTCTCCACCTCCTGCTGTGTATTGTAACCCGACACCGCGAAGTTGAGAACCTGAACATTGTATCCGGCAGACCGCAGTTCCTTCTCCACCCGTCGGGGGAAAATGGCATCGTCGTCATCCACATGCATCCCTTCGGCGATGCTGTCTCCCAACACCACAATTCTGTGGATGCCCGGTGGCTTCCTGATACCGTAATCGGGACTGCGGTAGCCCAGGGAATTGCCTGAACCGCGGAAATCATAGAAGTGCAGCGATGCCCCTTCATAGCGCAGGTTTGGCACTCGCTCGTAGGCGATTTTGGGATTGGCGGAGAGTTGAAACCGGCCCATGGCGAGGGGAGCAGCCTCAGGAGCCAGGTGGAACAGACGAACGGCCGATTCGGCCATGAACAGTCCCACCACCAATCCTGCAGCGATAAGCAGACAGCGGATGAGAATTGTTTGCATCATGGACGTAACCGTTCGGTTGGGTGGGGATATGTATCCCCACCCAACCTTTCTTGGGACATGAGTCCCGAAACGCCGGAGGAGTCTGCGGTGTGGTATGCGGGACACATGTCCGGGGAAAGATTGCGCCGGGGATACATATCCCCGGCGAACAGAGCACACCCTTTCAGCGTGTGACCGTTCTGTCCAAACCTGCGTGGATGGAGGCGGGAGACCATCCTATCTGAACGGTTACTCATGGACAGCAGAGCGGCAGATCGCACCGACACACGTACCCCCAAAACCGGCAGTTCTGAATAATCCCATAGGATTGTCGCGAAGTCAAGCCGAAGAGCACGCAAGCACGCAAGGGTGCGTTAGATAATCAGTGGTCGTGGGGATATTCAGCGATCCAGTCCCCGCTGGATGGAAAATGCGCCGTGATGGTAACTGCTCAGCCGGAGAACGGGTAGGACGCAGATGAACGCTGATTTTGCAGATGCTTGTTTGTGCACTTGACTCCGAATCCCCCTCCGACGTCACGTCGGAGGGGGATTGTTCGGCTCAAGCTACGTAGCGTGATCCTAACGAACCCCCGGAATGAATCCGGGGGGATTCCAATCCACATTCTTCGGAGGGAAGGGCACAAGCAATTTGCGAAAAATCGCGGAGGCTCCTTGACGATCAATGCGCCCGCAGCGGGCGACATTCATCCGCACAATCCACGGCATCCGTGTTTCAGGTGACTGCCCCGGCTGGGCCGTTGCCTGACGAATCAAATTCTGCGCGAAGCCACGGCGGCCGTAGGGCGAGAAATCCTTTTCCGCCCCCTGGCGCAGCCGGCACGGGTGCAAACGGATTTGCCGCCCCACCATCGGGCACGCGTCTCGTAGGGCGAGAAATCCCTTTCCGCCGCTGAACAACACCGCTGACTGTTCATATGCCTGTCCACTGATTATTCATTGCACCCGAGGGTGTTTAGTGAAGACAGGCGCAAAAAAGCGCCCCGACGAATTCCGTCGGGGCGCTTTGCTTCGTTCTGAGTTCACTGCCTGTTGGCGTTCCTTACGGAGCGGCCACCGAGCAGTTGAACTGCTTGTCTGTTGTCCGCAGCCACTTGACGTGACCGTCGTAAAACAGAGAATTCACGCCGTCGCTGTGACGGGTGTCTCCTGTTGTACAACGTCCGTCGGTGGCAGGGTCGACGACGTTGATGGCGGCAGTTAGAGTATTGTTGTCGACGTCGGTAGCGTGGATGACTTCCGACACGTTGCCTACGGCCGCATCCTTGACGCCATTCAACTGCAGGTTCATTCCGTAGCCAGAGCTCATGTTGCTGGTTTTGCTCGGGCACACGAAGATCTGGCTGTTCTTGGTGTAAGGCTGCAACTGGCTAACCCAGCCGCCGGTACCGCCCACATCGCACAACGGCGCTGTCTCGTCATAGTCATTCTTGTACATGGCGAAGGCAAGCCCGATTTGCTTGAGGTTGGATTGGCAGCTTGCGGTGCGTGCCTTCTCACGGGCCTTCGCGAAGACTGGGAAAAGAA
>Ga0210051_1007326_pt1 | contig 10294 bp, 8 predicted proteins | sample CryGey092014_all_FD_185464 | JGI IMG/M metagenome (GOLD analysis project Ga0210051, IMG submission 185464) | Groundwater microbial communities from aquifer - Crystal Geyser CG23_combo_of_CG06-09_8/20/14_all (SPAdes) (version 2) | ecosystem: Environmental > Aquatic > Deep subsurface > Groundwater ...
TTGTGGCTCGGCATAGTTTATGAGATGCAAAATAATTACAAACAGGCATTCAAAGAGTTTCGGACGGCACGAAAGCAGAATAATGTATTGAGATATGTATTTTTCCGTTTCGGTTTTTATCTTCAGGAGAAAGGCGAATACGACCGCGCATTAGAGGAATATGAAAATGCTTTCCGCGCCGGTTGGTGGTATTTTGATGTTCTGCCGATGATGTCGTCTGAAAATGACTATCCTGAAAAAATTTATTATACGGAAAAATTCAAAAGTGCGCTTCCTGAACTTGAGAAACGGCTCAGCGGTCACAAAAATTTGGAGAGTGTTTGCGGGTGGCTCGGCAGATATTACTACGAGCAGAAAAACTATGAGAAGTCGCTGGAGATGTTTAAGGAAGCGGTCGCAATGGCTCCAGAAAGTTACGGCGCAGGATATTCCCATAATATGATTGCATGGATTTACGCGGAAGATTTGAACTGCAATTATGACGAGGCGATAGAACATGCAAAAAAAGCGGTTGAACTGGTAAAGGGATTAAATTATAAGGCGCCGTCGATGGATACGCTTGGCTGGGCATATTACAAAAAAGGCGATTATAAAAATGCGGTAAAATATTTAAGAAAAGCGGTGCTTCTTAGTATGCTAAATTTTGATTTTTTTAACAGGGAACACTGGTATCATCTAAAAATAGCGAAAGAAAAATTGGATGCCGGAAATCAAAAGTAGATAGGGTCTGCTGAAAAATGCAAAAGCTCATTGAAATGTAGACGGAAAAGATATAATAGGGCATTGAAAACATCGTAAAAACTGCAAGGAAAAACGGAAAAAGTGTCAAAAACCCTTGCAGTTTTGATGGTGAGCGGAGGCGAAAAATGTCCTATAAAATCAAAGATCGTAAGACTGGGAATTTATTTTCTGAGTTGATGCCGTTTGGCGGGAAGTTAAATCCGGACAACCGCTGGATGAAGTTGCATTATATCATACCGTAGGAAGAGTTAGAAAATATTTACACGGTGAAACACGGTGAAACAGTGCTGTTCCGCTGCAGAAAGTGGTAGAAAAAATCAGAGAGATAGAAAAGAAGTTAAAAATAAAAGCGGCGCTTGTGCCGTTAGAACGGACAAGTTTTGCGTCTGAAAAAATCCGGAAGTGAGTCAAGCAGAAACAGAAAAAGCAAAATCAGATTGAGGGTTTCATCGGTGTCTCAAAAGTTCACCGTGGATTGGAGCGGTTGATATTCAAAAACGAGGAGTTGAACATCCGGTTGGGCTTGATAGTGATGAACTTATCAACAGCGCTGGCAAGAATCTAAGAAAAACGGACGAAGTTATCAACAAAAAAGCAATAAAACAGTAAAAGTTGAGGGCTGACACTTTAAGATATTGTTATCGTTTTTAGTTCTAAAATACTCGCAGGGACAATAAAATATTTAATTCAATGAATGCTCCTTGCGGCAAGCCACAGGGAATTATAAGTTAAAATCTTTTAAGGTGCCGTAATCGGGATGTATGTTGATATTGTTGAAAAAGCCAATTATTTGTCACCCTGAATGAAATGAAGGGTCTGATTTATCGTCGGAAGACGAGATTCTTCGCTACCACCTGCCTGCCGGCAGGCAGGCTCAGAATGACAAAATAGGGGGTTTTCAACGGTCTCAATATAACAATGCACTTCAAGAATTTGAAACTGCTTGTTGCAGCGATTGACAGAGGAGAGGAAGTAAACGGCAACTGTTAAAAATTTGCGGATGTCAACGGTAAAAAATATCTGAAAAGATAAAAATTTTCCAAAGTGAAAGAAAAGCCCTTGACAAATAGCCGTCAGTTTGATAAAATCAAAACTGTGATAAGTAAAACGAGTAAAATTGCTGTAACGGGAAAAGGCGGTGCCGGGAAATCAACCATATCTGCTTCTCTATCTATTTTTTTAAGTAAAAAAGGAAAGGATGTTTGGCTTATTGATTGCGACCCCGATGCCAATCTTGCGACAATTCTGGGCTATCCTTATCCCGATAAACTTCAACCAATCGTAGAACTTAAAGAAATTATTCAGGAACGAACTCTTACAAAAAATAGCGGCTCCGTCCCTTTTTTCAAGATGAACCCGGATGTCTCCGATATACCGGAAAAATTTTCAGTTGAGCATAACGGAGTTCACCTGATGTTAATGGGAAAGATGAAACCCGCCAAAGGAGGCTGTTTCTGTCCTGAAAACGCATTCGTTAAATCGCTAATTTCGCATTTGTTATTAAAAGAAAACGAAGTTGTTATTATGGATATGGAGGCGGGGATTGAACATTTGTCCCGCGGCACCGCTTCATCCGTTAATATGATGCTGATAATAACAGAACCGTCATTTTCAAGTATTGAAACGACAAAAAGAATCTTGACGCTTGCGAAACAGTTGAATATAAAAAAAGTTTTACTCATCGCAAATAAAATCCATAATGATAGAGACAGGGATTTTATTACAAATAAATTTTCCGAAAATATCGTTCTGTTTATCCCCTACAACACTGAATTGGAAAAAAATCGGGGTGTAATAGATAGTGATAACAAAATTTTAGATAAAGAAATGGAAAAAATTATATCTTATCTGGAGGAAAATAAATGAATAATGAAAAAAGTGCTGATTCGTCGGTAAAAGAAACCCTGTGTGTTGCCTGCGACAGAAATATTTCTACGGTATTTGACAGGTTTGAGGCGATGCAGCCGGAATGTGGGTTTGGACAACTTGGGGTATGTTGTAGAAATTGTGTGATGGGTCCCTGCAGAATTGGCCCTTTTGGTGAAGGTGCTAAAGAAGGAATATGCGGGGCAAACGCCGACACGATTGCAGCAAGAAATCTTGTAAGGATGATTGCTGGCGGTGCTGCGGCGCATTCCGACCACGGCAGGGATGTTGCTCATACGCTTCTTGCAACTTCCGAAGGGAAAACGGAAGGGTATGCAATCAAAGGTAAGGAAAAACTTTTTGATCTGGCGAAGGAACTGAACATAAAAACAGAAAACAGAAAAATAGAAGAAATCGCCCATGATGTTGCGGAGAAATGTTTTGCCGAGTTCGGGCAGCAGTACGGCGAGTTACAGTTTACAAAACGGGCACCTAAAAAAAGGCAGGAAATATGGAGAAAAAATAAACTCACACCGAGGGGAATTGACAGAGAAGTTGTTGAAATTATGCACAGAACACATATCGGCGTTGACAACGACTACGAGAACCTGATCCAGCAGGGAATGCGTGCCTCACTTTCCGACGGCTGGGGCGGAAGTATGATTGCCACCGACCTGCAGGATATTTTATTCGGTTCCCCGACTCCGGTTCGTTCCGTCTCAAATCTCGGCGTCTTAAAAGAAGATGAAGTAAATATAATTGTTCACGGACACGAACCGACACTTTCGGATGTGATAGTTACCGCTTCACAGGATAAAGAACTTTTGGAACTTGCAAAAAGTTATGGTGCAAAAGGAATAAACCTTGCGGGTATATGCTGTACAGCAAATGAAATTTTAATGAGAAGAGGAATACCAATTGCGGGTAATTTTTTACAGCAGGAACTTGCCATCATCACAGGCGCAGTTGAGGTGTTTATTACCGATGTCCAGTGTGTGATGCCGTCGTTGGGCAAAATTGCGGGTTGTTTTCATACGAAGGTTGTTTCAACTTCACCAAAAGCAAAATTTCCGGGTGTTGAACACATAGAGTTTTCAGAGGAAGAAGCGCTTCCGATAGCAAAAAAAATTGTTCGGCTCGCAATTGAAAATTACAAAAACAGAAAAAAGGAACTTGTAAATATCCCGAAAGAAAAAATGGAACTTATAGCGGGTTTTACATCTGAATATGTTTTTAAGATGCTCGGCGGGAAATACAGGGCAACTTATCGGCCGCTCAATGATGCAATAATTTCCGGGCGTCTGCGCGGCGCGGTCGGAATTGTGGGTTGTAATAATCCGAAGGTTAAACACGACTGGGCGCACATTGAACTTACAAAGGAACTGATAAAAAATGACGTTCTGGTTGTTACAACAGGATGTTCCGCAATTGCCTCTGCGAAAGCAGGATTACTTCTTCCGGAGGCCGCAAAAAAATATGCGGGTAAAGGATTACAAGAAATATGTGAGGCGGTTGGTTGCCCGCCTGTTTTGCATATGGGTTCCTGCGTAGATATTTCAAGAATTTTGACAACACTTTGCAATGTTATAACAGAGGGAGGATTGGGTGAGGATATTTCCGACTTGCCCGTTGCCGCCGCGGCGCCCGAATGGATGTCCGAAAAAGCAGTCAGCATCGGATTTTATGCCGTCGTATCCGGAATTTATACAGTTTTAGGGCTTCCGCTTCCTGTTATGGGTGGAAAAAATCTGACAGAGTACTTAACAAACGATATTGAAAATACCGTCGGCGGGAAATTTGCATTTGAGCCCGACCCGCTCAAAGCGGCAAAATTAATCATAGAGCATCTTAATAAAAAAAGGGAATTATTAAAACTTAAACCGATGATGTACACTAAGTAATTTTTGGAGACAAACAATGAAGAAAGTTTATTGCGATGTTTCAAAATGTCTCGGCTGCAGGAGTTGCGAAATCGCTTGTGCCGTTGAACATTCAAAAAGTAAAACACTTTTTTTAGCAATAAAAGAAGAACCGCTTCCTATCAACAGACGAAAGGTTCAAGCGGTTGATGAGATAATAATTTCTAATGCCTGCCATCACTGTGAAGAAGCACCTTGTATTTCTGCCTGTATGTCGGGTGCTATGTACAAAGCGCCGGATGGCTCCACTCAACACGACGAAGAAAAATGCGTCGGTTGCTGGATGTGTATAATGGTCTGTCCGTTTGCTGCAATTTCTCGTCAAACAAAACTCGCTTTGAAATGTGATTTGTGCAAAGACAGGACTGAGGGACCGGTATGTGTTATTTCCTGTCCGACAAAATCGCTGGTGATTAAAGAGGTGCAAAAATGAACTATGTGATAATTGGTGCGAGTGCCGCCGGTATCTCTGCGATAGAGTCAATAAGAGAAACGGATAAAAATGGTAAAATAACTATTGTGTCGGACGAGGATTATCCGATTTATTCAAGATGCCTTCTCTCTTATTATCTTGCAGGAACAATTTCTGAGGAAAAATTGAAATACAGGGATGACGATTTTTATAAGAAGAATAATGTCAATGCAATTCTCGGCAAAAAGGTTGAATTGGTCTTACCGGATAAGAAAGTCAAACTTTCAGACAGCACCATTGTTCCATTTGATAAACTTTTAATTGCAACCGGCTCGCGTTCAAAGACGGAAAAAATTCCCGGCGTTCAGTTAGAAGGCGTGCTTGGCTTAAGAAATATTGAAGATGCGAAAAAAATTGAAGTACGACTAGATAAAACAAAAACAGCAGTTATGCTCGGTGGCGGACTCATAGGACTTCGCGCTGCATATGCATTACACAAAAGAGGTGTAAAAGTAACAGTTGTTGTCAAATCAAAACATGTTCTTTCCCAGATACTTGATGAAGAAGGCGCTTCTTTTATTCAGAAGGAAATGGAAAAACAGGGGATTAAAATTCTTACCGGTTTATCCGCAACAGAGATAGTCGGCAATAAAGATGTTAACGGAGTTGTGCTTGAAAATGGCGAAAAAATTGACTGCGAAATTGTTGTTATAGGCAAAGGTGTTCAGGCAAACACAGAACTTGTAAAAGGCACTGATATAAAAACCGAACGGGGAATTATTGTTGATGATGAACTGAAGACAACCGTTTCCGATATTTATTCCGCAGGTGATGTTGCCCAGACATCCGATTTGATTACGGGTGAAAAAACAATAAATGCTCTGTGGCCCAATGCCGTTATTCAGGGAAAAATTGCAGGACTCAATATGGCGGGGAAAAATATAAAATATGACGGTTCTCTGGCAATGAATTCGGTTGAGTTTTTCGGACTTCCGACAATTTCATATGGTATTACAAAACCAAAAGGCGAGGGGTATGAGTTCATTGTCAAAAAAAAATACAAAAAATTTGTACTTAAAAATAACAAGATTGTCGGATTTGTGCTTGTAGGTGATATTGATAATGCCGGCGTCTACGGCTCACTTTTAAGAAAAAAAATTGATATATCGTCGGTAAAAAATAAACTTTTAGAAAACAATTTCAATTTTGCCAAAATTTTGCCGTTGATTAAAGAGCATAAAGACAAATTTTTTGAAAAAGAATATGATGAGGTTTTTGCGGAGCAGATAAATGCGGTCAAAAGATAGAAAAATTGATTATTCATTAAAACTTATGTAGAGAAGTTTTAGGGCTTTCTGCTTTTCATTTCGGATATTTTGAAGGCGAGCATAACTTGACGATAGAAGACCTGAAGAATGCTCAATTACTAAGGGGAGCATAAAATACTTTACATGAAAAGGATGTCATTCTGAGCCGAAGGCGAAGAATCTCGATGTTAAAATGCGAGACCCTTCGTTCCACTCAGGGTGACAGACGAAGTGCTTCACCAATGTAAAGTATATTCCGCTCTGAGTAGTAAAATATACTGAAAAACTGTTAGATTATATCCCGTCAGAGGTTATGACAATTCTTGATGTCGGTTGCGGAACGGGTATTTCAACCGAGATACTTATTTCAAAAGGGTATAATGTTGAATGCCTAAGCCCTGACCTTTATAATCAAAAGGTAATCAACGAAAAATTTAAAGGTGCGGTAAAATTTCATCTTACAAAATTTGAAGAATTTTCTACCGAAAAAAAACATGATATTATACTTATGAGCGAAAGTTCACAGTATATAACTTTAAAAAAACTTTTTGAAAAATGTAAGGGGTTATTGAATAAAGACGGCTATCTTCTGATATCAGATTATTTCAGAAAAGAAGCAACCGGATATTATAGAAACTGCGCCGTTTTATCCCGATTTCTTGAAGCACAGGAAAGTATAAACACCTTGCCACAGATGGACACAGAAAAAACACAGAAAGATTCTGTGAAATTCTGTGAAATTCTGTGGCTACGCAGTTTTCTTGATGAAGCGGAAAAAAATGGTTTCAAGATATTAAAATCGGAAGATATTACTGAGAATGTTCTGCCGACACTTTTAATCGGGGAGCAATATTATAAGAAATTTGTAGTTCCTATTACAGAAGCACTTATTTCACTTGCGAATGATGAAATCCCGATGATTACAAATATTGCAAAGTTTTTTTTCAGACGAAAAATTAAAAAAATCGCGGAAGACATTCATATTAAAAACCCCGAAAAACTTAATCCCGAAAAATTCAGACAAAATATAAGATACATGATATATTTGTTTCAAAAAGTGTAAAAACACGAATAGAGGCACACGAATAACGGCAAACATCACGAACAAGGCACGAATAATGGTATTGTGTCATTGCGAGGGCGAAGCCGAAGCAATCTCATTCGTGAACATTCGTGATGACATTCGTGATGTGTTATTCGTGATTCCGTTGGAGGGAGAAAAATGTCAAAAATTGTTGCTACCGCTGCGATAAGAGGCGCCCAAAAAATCGTTAAGGATGCTGAGGATTTTTTAGCAAAAGCAATTGCCGAAAAAGGCGAGGGACAAAAGGTTGAATTTCCGGATACTGCATATTTTTTCCCGATGGCATATGCTTTATTAGGACTTGAAGTCAAAACGCTCGGCGATATAAAACCGGTTTTACAGGAATCAAAATCACTTCTGCACAGTGAACCGACGCAGAATTTTCACCTTCCTTATTTGGGTGATACGCTTGATAGCGGTGTTGCGACACTTTTTGCCGAGGAGATTATAATCGGTCTGCGTTATCTCTATCAACAGGAGCCCCAGCCGGATTGCATTGGATTTTTTTCCGATACCATTTTAAGACAGTTGGGTATTCAACTTGTTGACGGAAGGATGCCGGGTTTCGCTGCTATACTCGGCGCCGCACCCGACAATAAAACGGCGGTTGAGGTTGTAAGAGAATTCCAGAAAAGGCAGATTCTTTCATTCGTTGGCTCTTCAACAAACGGACGCTCAATTATTGACCAGTTGAAAGAAGAAAATGTTGAGATGGGCTGGGATAATTACATAGTTCCTTATGGCAGAGATACAATTACAGGAATTTATCCTCTCAACTGGGCAATTCGCGGGGCTTTAACTTTCGGAGGACTTAAAAAAGGAGAGGCATTAAAATGTCTGAAGTATTGTAAAGACAGGGTTTTTGCATTCGGAGTTACACTTGGCGAAATTGATGATGTTAAATATGCAACAGGAGCAGGTGCAATAAATATGGGATTTCCTGTAATTGCTGATACGGATATTCCTGAAATTCGTCCGACGGGAATTTGCACATATGAGCATTTGGTTTCCGAACTTGACCACAAAAAAATTGTTCCCGTTTGTATTGAAGTAAGAGGCGTGAAAGTAAAGGTTTCAGCGATTCCAATTCCTGTCGCGTATTCAGCGGCATTTGAGGGCGAAAGGGTTCGCAAAACCCAGACACATCTTGAGGCAGGAAGCAAGTACTCAACCGCATTTGAATATGTGACGACAAAAAATACCGATGAAATTACCGACGGTAAAATTGAGGTTATCGGCCCAGAAATAGACGATGTAAAAGAGGGCGATGCAATTCCTTTGGGTATCTATGTTGAAGTTGCCGGCAGAAAAATGCAGAAAGAGTTTGAGTCAATTGTTGAACGGCAGATTCACACATTTATAAATGAGGCGCAGGGAATAATGCACACCGGTCAGCGTGATTTGGTATGGCTGCGGATTTCCAAAGAAGCAAAGTCAAAGGGATTTAAGTTGAAACACATAGGCACAATTATTCACGCAAGAATTCACGAGGTCTTCGGAACAATTGTTGACAAAGTTCAGATAAAAATTTATACAAAAGAAGACGATGTAAAAAAACTTTTGCCTTCTGCTCGTGAGGCATATAAAATCCGTGATGAAAGAATAGGTGCGATGACCGACGAGTCGGTTGATACATTTTATTCCTGCACGCTCTGTCAGTCGTTCGCGCCAAATCATCTGTGCATTGTGAAACCGGAGCGTCTCGGGCTTTGCGGCGCTTACAACTGGCTTGACTGCAAGGCGTCTTTTGAAATAAATCCGACAGGTCCCAATCAGCCCGTGAAAAAAGGTACGGTTTTAGACGGTATTCGCGGCGAGTGGCAGGGTATTAATGATTTTGTAAAAATAAAATCAAACGGTCATTTGGAGCAGTTTCACGGATATTCAATTATGACATTTCCTGAAACCAGTTGCGGTTGTTTTGAGTGCATAGGCGCGATAGTTCCGGAAGCAAACGGTTTTATGGTTGTCAACCGCGAGTATTCCGGAATGACGCCGCTCGGTATGACATTTTCCACTCTTGCCGGTTCTGTCGGCGGCGGGAATCAGACACCCGGTTTTATGGGCTTCGGGCGTCTCTATATCACATCAAAAAAATTCATAAAAGCCGACGGCGGCTTAAAAAGAATTATATGGATGCCGAGGGAACTCAAAGAAGCGATTGCCGATAAAATTAAAGCTCGCGCGCAAGAAGAAAAAGTGCCGAATTTTTATGATATGATTGCTGATGAGACGGTAGCGACTGATACAGAAAAACTTTTGGAATTTTTACAAAAAGTAAATCATCCGGCATTGACAATGGACCCGTTGATATAAATCTTTATAAACAATTTGGTTATGATGCTGAATAAAATCGGAAATTCATTTTTGAAAATAAATGCAATACAACGACAAAGTGATGGAACACTTTAAAAATCCAAAAAATGTTGGAGAAATTAAAAATGCTGACGGCATATGCAAAGCGGATAATTCCAGTTGCGGCGATATGATGGAATTGTATATCAAGGTTAATAATAATATACTTGTTGATGTGAAGTTTAAAACTTTTGGCTGTCCTGTTGCTATAGCAAGTTCATCAATGCTTACAGAAATGATAAAAGGCAAAACTTATTGATGAAGCACTTCAATTACCAAATTGAATTTTTCTTCAGGCGTCCAAACGCGTCGTTCTTTCATAAACCGGACCTCCTTTTTCAATAGGGTTCTGTAATTCAGCCACAGAACCACACAGAATTTCACAGATTAAAACTTTGACTTATAGTTTAAACCTGTCAAAGACTTTCTTCTGTGTATTTCTGTGTGATTCTGTGGCGTCTTTTAACCTACCGGTAGTAAAATCCACAGAACCACACAGAATTTCACTGAAATTAAAAAATTAATCTTTTAAATTCACACTTACTTTTACCAAAATTTATTAGTAAACCTATTTTGATTCCTGTGGCTTTCAAATAATTTAGTAATTGTG
>Ga0210051_1007328_pt1 | contig 10291 bp, 8 predicted proteins | sample CryGey092014_all_FD_185464 | JGI IMG/M metagenome (GOLD analysis project Ga0210051, IMG submission 185464) | Groundwater microbial communities from aquifer - Crystal Geyser CG23_combo_of_CG06-09_8/20/14_all (SPAdes) (version 2) | ecosystem: Environmental > Aquatic > Deep subsurface > Groundwater ...
CCATTAATTGAATGGAAAAAATAATAAGTAAACCCGCAACAGCAGATAACACAGCATAAAAGGTTCACCCTTCGGGCTCACCAAAATTTTTGCTTTGCAAAAACTTCTTTTATGCTGGAACCGTTATACGCCATAGCATATTAACTAGAGGGAACTGATGGAACAAGAGACAATTAACATATTAATCTCTGTAATTGGTACTGTACTTGTCGGTGGCTTCGTAACTTGGTACTTGAATGAACGAAGCAAGAGAATATATGAAGAATACAAACGAAAGGAAGAGAAGTATTCAGAGCTAATTAGAAGTCTTAGAGGATTCTATGTCGATTCATTTAGCAAGGAATTGAGAACTGAGTTTTTGAATCAACTTAACCTATGTTGGATGCATTGCCCCGATGAGGTAATTCGTAAAGCGTATAACTTCCTTTCTATGGTTCATACAGATCAAAAGCGTTCTGATGAAGAGAAAGAAAAGGCAGTTGGGGAATTGATTCTTGCTATTCGGGAAGACTTGATTGGCAGAAAGCCATTGAAAAAGACTAGACTTAAGCCAGAAGATTTCAAACATTTGAAAGCAACATAAGCACAGATGGTACGGCGTATAACACATATTAAAGGCGATTTGTCCCACCAAAAAGATGGTAGGCAGGCAAGAAAAAAATGTCTTCTGTAGCAATTTTTTATAAAAAATTGTTTTCTTGCACAAATAACGGGTTGAGTTGCTGCAATTCAGGTATCAGACCGCAGATTTTGGGATTTAGTAGCTTTGACCCATGGCCTGGTATCTGAATTGCAGATCTACCTATCGGCAGACAGGTAATCCCTGTGCGAAACAGTTGGTTTATAAATAGTCTTGAAAGTCTGACTCGATTTTCACATCACGGGCTAATCCTTGTTAGTCAGGATTGCACCAAACACATATTAAAGGCGATTTGTCCCACCAAAAGAAACGGTGGGCAGGCAAGAATGGGTCAGTGAATAGTAAATCGTGAATAGGGGTAAAATTTGAACTTGACAAAACCAGGATTGTGCTATATAATTATACAACATAAATTGATTTCATGTCCTGCCTGTCGGCAGACAGGCAAGAAATTATTTTGACGCCTTTTAATTATTATCACGGTGTTTGTGGCTCACTTCGTTCGCCCAAATCCGCCTTCGGCGGACTTCACAAACACCGATACCGTTATATGAAATGGTGGTTAAATAAAAATGAGGAGAGGTAATAAAAATGTCAAATCTAAATCGTGAAATAGAATCCGAAGTTGCGAAAATTAATACATTTGTTGAGGAAAAGTTATCCAAAGACAAACTACTTATCCCTACGTTTCAGCGAGAATTCGTATGGGAACCGGAGAATATCCAAAAACTATGGGATAGCATCTTCAGGTTCTACCCGATTGGTAGTATTCTCTACTGGGTAACAGACAACTATCTCCATACGCATCGAAAACTGGGGGGATTTGAATTCCCACATGACGAGGATACTGTGCGAAAGTTCAAGGAATGGGCATATATCCTCGATGGACAACAAAGGGCGACATCCTTACTTGTCTCCATACGAGGCGGAAAAGGTAAGGTTAAGGATGACGAGAACTTCGATTACACTCTGTATTTTAATGCAACAGATGCAACTTTTTTCTTTGCAAAGGAATTAGAGAAACGTAAATCTAAAGTTAATCCTGCATTTCTTATTAGACTTAAAGATGTGCCGAAAGGTGAATTTTTGGATTTCTATGAAAAAATATCTAAAGAACAGGGAATAAACGAAGAAATTAAAGCCAATATCAAACAGCTTTATAGAATTTTCACAGATTATAAACTAGTTCTCATTAAGATTCAAGGGGTTGATGTTGATGAAGTTTGCGAGATTTTCGAGCGGGTTAACCAGGAAGGGAAAAAATTAGATCCTGTTGATATTATTGTTGCTAGAACCTATCGGAATGAAGATTGGGGAAAAGGAATAAAGATGTTCTATTTACGTGATAACCTCCAGAAACTAAAAGAAGTGTTATCGTCTCAGGGAAACAGGTTTCAAAATTTGGAGGATTTAAGCATCGTTCAGATGGTTTCAATTTGTCTTCGTAAAGAGGAAACAGGAACTCGAAAATCATTTGGTATTACACCAAAGGCTCTTGATAATTTAAAGACAGAGGATTTAGAAAAAAATTGGGAAATCTGTCAAAAAACAATATTTGAGACTATTAAGTTTTTATCTGATATGAAGAATCATGGTCCAGATATGCTGCCATATGTATATCTGTTATTACCTCTCTGTTATTATTTTCATAAGAATACTTCACCTAATAAACAGTTTGCTAAGCAGTGGTTCTGGAGAACAGCGTTTGCTACTGAAGATTTCCGCCGGGCTGATGAAGTCTATGACTACTGCACTGAATTTTTTGACAAAGTGGAGCGAGGAGAGAAAACTATTATTCCACAACTTGTACTTTCAAAAACAAAACTTGTGCAAGCAAGTTATTATTACCGAAGTGCATTAAGCCGTGCAGTCCTTGCATTTCTTGCTAAACAAAACCCTCTTGATTTCTCAGATCCTGACGCAGAGGTACTTGATAATGTATATCTCTTATTATCCCAAGCCCCTAATTTACACCATATTTACCCCCGTAATTTCTTGGAAAGAGTCAAGGGATTGCCTGAAGATGTTGCGATAGACAGTTTAATGAATATCTGTTATTTACGTGCAAAAACCAATATCAAAATAGGGGACAAAAATCCTTTACACTATTTCCGTGATTTTGAGCGTGTAGATGACTTTGATAACATTCTAAAATCGCACTTGATTCCCAAAGAATTTATTGAAAGAGACGAGTTCAGGCCTGAAGATTATAAGGATTTTCTATACGCCAGAGCAAAATTATTCTGTGAAAAACTCAAGAATGAATTGCCTGATGTGGAGGTAGAAATTGTTGAGTAATCAAAAAAGACCGCCACTTCATACAACACATATTAAAGGCGATTTGTCAAGAATGGGTCAGTGAATAGTGAATCGTGAATAGGGGTAAAATTTGAACTTGACAAACCCGGGATTATGTTACCTGACTGCCGTCAGGCAAGTTATAATTATACAATACAAATTGATTTCATGTCCTGCCTGTCGGCAGACAGGCAAGAAATTATTTTGACGCCTTTCCTGCCTGTCGGCAGACAGGTAATTATTATCACGGTGTAAAAGACTACGCTTTGCATAGTTCAAATTTGGCTTCGCCGAACTTCTTTTACACCGATACCAACATTAAACGTTATATGAAATTCGGCTTGGCGGATAAGGAGATAAAATCATGGGAGTAAAAGAAAATCAAAAATTGAGTTTGTTCCCCGATTTAGACTTTATTGAAGAAAGCAGAGGGAAAACTACCGAGGAACTTGAACGATTAGACTTACATGGTGAACTTCAAAAGAAAATATTACCCCTTTGTAGACTAAAATACGGAGAGATATGGAAAGACCCAGTAAATGGGCATAAAGTAGGGGTATTGGATGCAACAAAAATAGAAGATATTAAAAAGATACTCGGTGTAGAAAAAGCCAAATTAGTGATCAATGATCCACCTTATAATGTAATAGTAGGAAATGCAAACACTAACAACCTCTTTAAGTTAAATTTAGACGAATATTTAGATTTTTCAAGAAAATGGGTTCAAAACGCAATATCCATTATGGATAGTAATGCCCACCTCTATATATGGATAGGCGCAGATTACAAAGATAATCTTCAACCTCTTCCCGACTTTATTATCTTGATGAGAGAATTCAAAGAACTTAAACCAAAAAACTTCATCACCTTGCGAAATCAAAGGGGATATGGGACACAGAAAAACTGGATGTGGGTCAGACAGGAACTTCTTTATTACATTAAAGGTAATCCTGATTTTAATGTAGATGCTGAATACACAGATATTCCAAAAATATTGAGGGGTTATTACAAAAAAGTGAATGGCAAAATCACAGAAAATTTAGAACGAAGCAAATCTAAGTATCTAAGAGCGGGAAATGTATGGGTAGATATTCAGCAAGTATTTTATAGAATGGAAGAAAATGTGCCAGGATGTTATGCCCAGAAGCCCTTAAAGGCGATAGAAAGAATAATTTTATCAGGCAGTCGTGAAAAAGATTTGGTTGTAGATTTCTTTGCCCATTCTGGAACAACTTTACTTGCGGCCGAAAGGTTGAAAAGAAAGGTTTACACCTTCGATATTGATCCCATATTTGCAGAAATAACAATTAGAAGATTAGAACATTTTAGAAAAACTGGGAAAACGGGTTGGCAGTGGCAAAATCCATTTCCCGAAATAGAAAAAGGAAAGGAGAAACAAAAATGGACATAAAACAATTAGAACAATATTTGAAAAACCTTAGCAAAAATTTGAAACCTGAAAACCACCATTTGCTTACTGTAAGGTTAGGAAGTTTAAAATCAGTTTTTCCTTTTAATGAATATGAGTATATTCTGATGTTTTTACGCGATAAAGAAATTATCACATTCCAGCAGTATGAAGAATTGAGAAAGAAATATGTATCTTCCAATCCATATTTAGAACTTTACGGGATTGCTCCTCGTACATTTGGAGAAATATGGGGTCATCCTCATGTTATGGATATAGATAACAGATTTAAAAAACCTAACAGGAATCTCGACCCCACTTATGAGGGACAATATGATCTGTGGTTTGAAGGTATAAAGGTAGAAGTAAAAGCTTGCCGAGCAATAAATACGAAAAAGCGAGGCAATATAATGGAGAAGGCTTTAGGATACGATTCTGACGAGCCGTTTTGGATGAATTATCAACAGATTAAAGCGGATATGGCTGATGCGTTTGTTTTTATTGGTGTATGGATAGATAAGATAGTATATTGGGTTATGTCTAAAGAAGAGATTAAGAACAATAAATACTTAAGCCCTCAACATAGAGGAGGGATAGAATATCAAATAGGAATAACACATAAGAATATTGCCGAGTTCGATACTTATAGAGTAGAACCGAATAAACTTGGGAATATAGTCCTCCAGAAAGGTAAAAGAAAATGAAATTATTGCCAAGCCGAACTTCATATAACACATATTAAAGGCGATTTGTCCCACCAAAAAGATGGTAGGCAGGCAAGAAAAAAATGTCCCCTACCTGCCTGCCGGTAGGCAAGTAACGATTTTTTAAAAAAATCGTTTTTTGCACAAATAACAGACTGGGCATCAACAATTCATAACACCCCCTTCTGATTCCTATCTGCCGACAGGCAAGATTTGAACTTGACAAAACCGGGATTGTGCTACCTGACTGCCGTCAGGCAAGTTATAATTATACAACGCAAATTGATTTCATGTCCTGCCTGTCGGCAGACAGGCAGGAAATTATCTTGACGCCTTTTAATTATTACCACGGTATACAAGGAGGAGACTTATGAGAAGTTTTTAAGATTTTGGAGAGATAGAAAGACTCTTCCTTCGGAAAAGAAGGAGGGAAGAAAAGAAGAATGATAAAATACTCAAAATTTATCTTGCAAAGGAGGTGTGATATGAGTAGTCGTAATAAGATGTTGGGGGGAATTCTCGCTTGTGTATTTTTGCTTGCAGTGTCCCTGTGGGCAGAGACACCACTGACAAGCGATAGTTATAACCATTTCCATCCCCAGTGGTCGCCAGACGGGAACTGGATTGTGTATTATAAGTCTGATACGACAAACTACTTCCAGATTTACAAGGTTCCATCAGCAGGGGGAACAGAGACCGCCCTGACCAGTGATAGTTGTAGCCATGAATATCCCCAGTGGTCGTCCGATGGGAACTGGATTGTGTATGACAGACAGGATGCGACGACAGGCAAGTATTATGTTTACAAGGTTTCATCAGCAGGAGGGATAGAGACAGCACTGACCAGTGAGAGTTATAACTATAACTTTCCCCAGTGGTCGTCCGATGGGAACTGGATTGCGTATCGCAAGGCGGATGCACACTTCCACTACATTTACAAGGTTCCGTCAGCAGGGGGTGCAGAGACAGCACTGGCCAGCGATACTACTTATGCCTGTGGCTATTACTCTCCCCAGTGGTCGCCTGATGGGAACTGGATTGTGTATGAGAAGTGGGAGGCGACACCATACTATATCCAGATTTACAAGGTTCCGTCAGCAGGAGGCGCAGAGACAGCACTGACCAGCGATAGTTGTCACCATTTCCGTCCCCAGTGGTCTCAGGATGGAAACTGGATTGTGTATCAGAGGTCCGATGCGACAGGCTGCTTCCAGATTTACAAAGTTCCATCAGCAGGTGGAGAAGAGACAGCCCTGACCAGTAGTTATGGCAATTCCAACCCCCAGTGGTCGCCTGACGGGAACTGGATTGTGTATGATAAGAGCTGGCATATTTACAAGGTTTCATCAGCAGGAGGAGGAGCGGAGACAGTTCTGACCAGTGGTAGTTATGAGCGCGCGTATCCTCAGTGGTCGCCTGACGGGAACTGGATTGTGTATCACAAGCGGGATGCGACAAACTACAAGCAGATTTACAAAGTCTCTTCTGAGGTCGGTATTGAGGAGACGCCAGCTTCTCCACTGGAGTCCTACATCCTCAAGATTAAGCCAACTATAAGTTTTTCCTGTGGTGTGGTAATCAACTATAGCATTAAAAGAGAAGAAAGAGTCTCTTTGCGGATATACGACTTCACTGGAAGATTGGTGAAGGAACTTGTGAACAAAAAGGTAGAGCCTGGTAATTATACTATTAGATGGGATGGGGCAAACTACAATGGAGAGAAAGTAAGGAATGGTTGTTACCTTGTAAGGCTGGAATCTGGTAAATTCAGTAGAACAGAGAAGATAGTAGTGATAAGATGATAGGGAAATAAATACAGAAAAAGACTAAAATATTGCCGAACTTCATATAACACGGTGCATATGCGAAATGAAAAATGCCCCGTCGGGGCACTTCATATGCACCGATACCGTTAGACGAAATTATTTTAAAAAAGGAGGTTCAAAGATGGTTAAGTCATTTGTTTTTTTGGGGTTAGTTGCAGTGTTGCTTTGTAGCAATGCATCAGCGCAGGACAGAGGAGTTGGCTTAGGGATTATTTTGGGTGATCCAACAGGATTAAATGCTAAGTTATGGACAGGAAAAAGCACAGCAATTGATGGGGCTGTTGCTTGGTCATCAGGGGGAAATAGTGCCTTGTATCTCCATGCTGATTATCTTTTACACAATTTTAATTTGTTTAAGGTAGAGGAAGGAAACCTTCTCCTTTATTATGGCATTGGTGCAAGATTCAAACTTACAAACGATACAAGAGTCGGCGTTCGCATTCCTGTAGGAATAAATTATATCTTTGCAAGCGCCCCATTTGATATTTTTCTTGAAGTTGTTCCGCTACTTGAATTAGCGCCAAATACAGCATTTGGTGTAAATGCAGGATTTGGCGTCAGATATTTTTTAAGTAGGTTGCAAAAATTAACTTCGCCTAACACATATCTACCTGTCGGCAGACAGGTTAAAGGCGATTTGTCCCACCAAAAGAAACGGTGGGCAGGCAAGAATGGGTCAGTGAATAGTAAATAGTGAATCGTGAATAGGGGTAAAATTTGAACTTGACAAAACCGGGATTGTGTTACATAATTATACAACGCAAATTGATTTCATGTCCTGCCTGTCGGCAGACAGGCAAGAAATTATTTTGACGCCTTTCCTGCCTGTCGGCAGACAGGTAATTATTATCAGCGAATAAAAGACTTCGCTACGCTTCGCCCAAATTGCCTTCGGCAACTTCTTTTATCCGCAAACCGTTAGGCGAAAGGGCAAGCAAAAAGGATGATAAAAATGGAACCAAAAGACTATAAAAATAGAACTTATCTTTCAGCAATTGAAGCTGCTAAATTTTTAAGTATTTCTGTTGAGATGCTTCACAATCTCGCAAATAAGCAAGTTATTAAAGCACAAATTGCAGCAAGTGGGCAGATGCGCTTTGATTTAAAAGAGTTAAAAAAATATGAAGAGAATTTTAAACCTAAAGTTCAAACAGATAAGATAGATATTAATAAGATAAATGTTGTAGAGATAAACGGGACAATCCAAAAAGTTCTTGTTAAGAATTCTATGAAGATGGATGATTTGTCTGATAATAGTATCCATTTAATGATTACATCGCCCCCATATTTTGATACAAAGATGTATTCAAGAGAGCCAATTGAGAACGACCTTGGCAATATTCATGATGTTGATGAATGGTTTGAAAAAATAAGCGAAGTTTGGAAAGAAGTTTATAGAGTTTTACAACCGGGGAGAAAAGCGTTTATAAATATAATGAACCTTCCTATAAGACTCGAAAATGGTAGTTTTAGGACCCTAAATTTAGGGGGTAGGACTATAGACGTGTGTGAGAAAATAGGATTTATCTTTAAACGAGATATTGTATGGCACAAAACAAATGCTGTAAGGGCACATTTTGGAACATATCCATATCCTGGAGGAATCTTGATAAATAATATGCATGAATTCATTTTAGAATTTGATAAACCTGAAAAAAGGGGATTCAAAAAATATGGACATTTGACTAAGGAACAAAAAGAACAATCAAAATTGGATAAAGAATTTTGGCTATCTATAAAAAAGAGTGATGTTTGGGTAATGAAACCTCAAGGTAGCGGGGATAGACGGAATCACATTGCCCCCTTCCCTTATGAACTTCCATTTAGATTAATTAAGGCATTTAGTTATATTGGTGAAACAATACTTGACCCTTTTGTTGGCTCTGGAACTACTCTTTTGGCAGCGGCAGATTTGAAACGCAATGGCATAGGTTATGAAATAGTTCCTGAAATTGCTTATGAATGTATAAAAAGTTTAAAGAACTATCAAATAAAACTTTGGTGAGGTGAGAATATGAAATTAGATGGAAAAACAATATATGCTCAATCCAGCGATATAAAATCCCGCACTTATTTAGAATATCGCAAGGATATGAAGAAGAAAGCAATTGCCGAGCTGGAAGTGTTGGAATGGTTGAGAAATAAAGTAAAAGGATTGTATCCCAAAAAGCAAGTCAAGGTTTATAAATCAGGTGGAGATAAATTTTTATGGTTTTTAAGAAAAGGTGGGGTTTCAAGAGAACCTGATTTTATTGCAGAGATTGACAATGCAAAAATAGAGTTTGAATTTCAATATGCTGAAAAGGTAAATTTAGACTTTTATGACTTCAAAGTATCTAAAGTTGCTAAAAAGAAAGGTGGAAAACGAGTACCTGTTGAAAATAAATTCTTTGTATATATTCATAAGCCCTTCCTAAAATATGCAATATTTAAACCTGAATGGGTTCTGAATAATGGCGAATATGGAATGGTGGAAGCATGGCGAAGTTTTGCCTTTAGGGTCCCAAAAGAAAAGTTTGAAAGATTACTTAAAGCTGACCCTACTTTAAGAGGTCTTTGTGAGAGAACAGATGCTAAGAATTTTATTCTTAATTTTCAACATATTTTGATTGATATAAACAAGGATAGACTTTCGTATCTACTTCAAGGCGTAATTGATGAAAATAAAATTGTAAAGATAATTCCAAAAGACATGGATAGTTTTTTCAAGGTCTGTTTTATTTTGGATAATTTAAATAAGATACCCCAAAATGCCAATCTCTGGCTTGTTTATCTTTTGAGTTACATAAACAAAGATAGTTCGCTTGAAGATATATCTAAAATTGTTTACTGTATTGATTTTCTTTATTCCAAGATTGAACTAAAACCGAATGAACTTACCCAGTTAATTAGTAGGGTTAAGGAATTGATTGAAAAGATTAAGGGATTATATCAAAATGATGGTTCTTATAAGTCATCATTAGTGTCAAGTCCATTAGACGAAACCAGATACGCTTTATTTTCAATCAATCTTTTGGAGGATTTGATTCAAGATATAATTTACTATTATTCCGTAACAGAATTAGAACCAATTACGAAAATATACGAAAATGTAAGGGACGTTGAGAAAACTTACGGATTAATTAAGGAGGCAAAGTAAAAATGATGGAGGAAAATATTTGCTTGCCCCATCGCCTAACACATATCTACCTATCGGTAGACAGGTTAAAGGCGATTTGTCAAGAATGGGTCAGTGAATCGTGAATAGGGGTAAAATTTGAACTTGACAAACCCGGGATTATGTTATATAATCCCAAATTATGCGTTAACCTGAAAAAGCGAATTTTGACGTCTTAAGATGACAAATTTCTGAAATTTTGATATAAAAGTCCCCTGTTTTCCATACCTTTTCTTCTATCCATGGCTTTCTAACAGA
>Ga0210051_1007342_pt1 | contig 10282 bp, 9 predicted proteins | sample CryGey092014_all_FD_185464 | JGI IMG/M metagenome (GOLD analysis project Ga0210051, IMG submission 185464) | Groundwater microbial communities from aquifer - Crystal Geyser CG23_combo_of_CG06-09_8/20/14_all (SPAdes) (version 2) | ecosystem: Environmental > Aquatic > Deep subsurface > Groundwater ...
CGAAATCTCAAAAAATCTTAAGCTTTGGCATGAAAAAGGAGTTCGTTTCATAATCATAGGAATTGCGACATCAGCAGAGGAATTATACGGGGTCGATCCAGAACTTGGAATTCGAAACGATCCATTTGAACTAAAAACACAGGACGATGCATTTTGCCGAAAACTTCTTACAAATGGCTGCAATGCCCTTAATTTCAATTTTTCTAGTTCTTTGACTGAGGAAATTGTCTCAGCATCAAACGGAGTTCCGTCAATTGTTCATGTGATCGCTCGTGTTTGTTGTATTTCTGTTGGAATTGAGCGGACTCTCGAAGAACCGATGGAGATCGATCGAAGGCTTCGAGACTTGAAGGAAGAAATACTGCGGATTTTTCATGGAAAGTACCGCGACAAGATAGTTGGGTTGGCAAAAGGTAAACAGCAAGCACGTTCAGTTCACAACACCTATTTTGACATCGTTGCCCAAATAGCGAGCTCAGCCTCATCGGAGCTGCCAACCGAAAAGCTGTATCGATCCATTGTCGGTATTATCGAGGATTCGAAGGAACGATCGAGAAAAGCTACTTCTTTCTACAATTGCCTTAACAACCTTAGCGATGTCATAGAACAAAAAGGGCTAAGCGACATATTGCTTTTCCGGTCGGGCAGTACCTATATCTCAATAGAAGATCCAACATTTAGATTCTATTTGAATTTATTGGATATAGAAGACATAAAGACAAGAATTCATCTACGAACGTCTGCATACCCTTATGATGTTGCAGTCTCTTTTGCAGGTAATGATCGCCCAACGGTAAAAAGCTTTGTTGACGCTTTAAAGGATCTTGGATTAAATGTTTTCTATGATTTCGACCAACAAGCATTGCTCTGGGGTAAAGACATACGCGCAAAATTAGCTGAAGTTTATGCAAACGAAGCACAATACATGGTTATTTTCCTTTCCGAATCTTATCCTGAGCGGGATTGGACCGATTTCGAGCTATCTATCGGAAAAGAGGCTGCGGAAAAAAGAACAGAAGAATACCTCCTTCCGCTACGCTTAGACGATGTTAAGGTTGTTGGGATGAAGTCGACGACGGGCTATATAGACCTTAGACAAACTTCCGTCCAGGAAGTGGCTGCAATTCTTGCTGATAAAATTAATGTCAGTGGAAAAGTATAACAATTTGCTGCACGGGAGCGCAAAAAGCCGCGCCCCGTGAGCAACCCGTTGGGCGTCGAAAAGACGGTCGAATGTATCAGTCATTCGTTCAAATTTTACGACAGAGAAACATGTATTTTTCGTCCCACGGCTTTGGCAAACTTTTCGAGTGTTGAAAGACGGATATCAGTGGCATGATTTTCCATACGAGAAACAACGGATTTTGTCGTTTTTAAACTTTTTGCAATTTGTTCCTGGGTCAGACCGGTTTCAAGACGAGCTTGCTTTAGCATGAGTCCAAGTTTAAAAGTCTCAAGGCGTTCGTCATAGCCGGACCAGAATTTGGGATCTTGTTTCGCCCGCTTTTTTTTATATTTTTGGAAATCGCTCATTTTTTAGCCTTTCGGTTATAATAATCTTTTTTGCGTTTTTCAGCAGTGGCAATTTCTTTTTGAGGTATTTGTTGAGATTTTTTGGTGAAACCATGATTCAAAATCACAAGATCTTTCCCATCCCAAAAACCCAATATTCGAAATATGTTATTGCCTTGCTGTATCCTTACTTCCCAGATATCATCAGTGCCTTGAAGTTTCTTGAAGAATTTTCGAGGTACAATATCGAGTTGTTCTATGATATCAAGCACAAATGCGACTTTCTCAAATTGTTTGTTTGACAGCGAATCGAAATATTCTTCAACAGGGCTTTTGCCTGTTTCGAATTTATAAAATTTGATTTTTCGCATATTTGTATGTTCGCATATGTGCGAACATTTTTCAAGGGTTTATTCTGAAAAACCGCACAACCAGGCACTGGTGCCGACCCAAAAAGCCGGGCGCTACAGTTCACCGTTCAAAAACCTTACAGAGAAAGATTATACAATCGTAATAATGATATCCGGAATTCAAACCTCTCAACTCCTGACACCCGAAACCTGACACCTTCAACCCAATTTAAAATACTCATCCAGCCTGCCATGCCCCTCTTCAAAATCATCTCCGACATGACCCCCAAGGGCGACCAACCCACGGCCATTGAGGCCATCAGCCAGGGCATTCGGGAAGGCAAACCTCACCAGGTCATGCTGGGGGTGACCGGTTCCGGCAAAACCTTTACCATGGCCCATATCATTGAGAAGGTGCAAAAACCCACCCTGATTCTGGCCCCGAACAAAACCCTGGCGGCCCAGCTTTACAATGAGTTTAAGGGCCTGTTCCCGGAAAATGCGGTGGAATATTTTGTCTCCTATTATGATTATTACCAGCCGGAAGCCTATCTTCCGGTTTCGGATACTTATATTCAGAAGGATTCGTCCATCAATGAAATAATCGACAAAATGCGGCATTCCGCCACCCGGTCGGTGTTGTCCCGGCCTGATAGCCTGGTGGTGGCCAGCGTGTCCTGCATTTACGGCCTGGGCGCGCCTGAAGATTACGTCGCCATGCGCATCGAGCTGGAAAAGGACGCGGAGTTTTCAAGGGAGGAGTTACTCTCTCGGCTTGTGGAAATCCAGTATGAACGCAATGACATGGATTTTCACCGTGGGGCCTTCCGGGTCCGGGGAGACCGGGTGGAAATTTTTCCCGCCTATGAGGAAGACACGGCCGTGCGTGTGGAATTTTTCGGGGACGCCATTGACGGCCTGTTTGAGATCGATCCCCTGACCGGCAATCGAAAGAAGACCCTGAACCGGGTGCTGATTTATCCGGCCAGCCATTATGTGACGCATCAGCGCACCCGGGACCGCATCATCGCGGATGTGAACGCGGAACTAAAAGACCGCGTTGATTATTTTGTTCAAAACCGAAAACTCATCGAAGCCCAGCGCATTGAGGAAAGAACCGGTTTTGATCTGGAAATGATTCAGGAAATCGGGTACTGTAACGGCATTGAAAATTACGCCCGGCACATTACCGGCCGTGCCCCGGGCGAACCGCCGCCGACCCTGCTTGATTATTTTCCGGAAGATTTTCTGGTGTTTATTGATGAAAGCCACATTGCCGTGCCCCAGATCGGTGGCATGTACAAAGGGGACCGGTCCCGCAAGGAAACTCTGGTGGAATTCGGGTTCCGCCTGCCGTCGGCCTTGGACAACCGGCCCCTGCGCTTTGATGAATTCAGCGCAAAGGTGCCCCAGGTGGTTTATGTTTCCGCGACTCCGGCGGATTATGAACTGGAAAGAAGCAAGAGCGCGGTGCATGAACTCATCGTTCGGCCCACGGGACTCATCGATCCGCTGATCGAATTCCGGGACGCCAAGCGGCAGGTGGATGATCTGTATGATGAAATTCAGCTTCGCATCCAGAAAAAGGAACGGGTTCTGGTCACCACCCTGACCAAGCGCATGGCCGAAGATTTGACGGATTATTACACGGACCTGGGGATTGCGGTCAAATACCTGCATTCGGATATAAAGACCCTGGAGCGCCTTGAAATTATACAAGAACTGCGCACCGGTGCGTTTGATGTGCTGATCGGCATCAACCTCCTGCGGGAAGGGCTGGACATTCCGGAAGTGTCCCTGGTGGCGATTCTGGACGCGGATAAGGAAGGGTTTCTTCGCTCGGCCCGCTCCCTGATTCAGACCTGCGGCCGGGCCGCGCGGAATTTGAACGGCAAGGTGCTGATGTATGGCGAAACCATAACGAAGTCCATGCAGAACGCTTATGATGAAACCATGCGCCGGCGGAAAATTCAGACCCAGTACAACCAGGATCATGGAATAACACCCGCGACAATCATCAAAGAAATCTCCGGAGCGCTTTTGTCGCGGTTTTATCCCGCATCCGATGGACAGGCCGCCATGGAAGTGAACGAATCCATCGCTACCTATGCGTCCTATGAGAACATAGAGAAGCAGATTGCTTCTCTGGAGAAACAAATGAATGCCGCAGCCAAGGAGCTGGCGTTTGAACGAGCAGCGGAAATCCGGGACCGGATCATTGCGTTAAAAAAATTGCAGGTTCTGGACTTTGAAACGTAGGCGAGCTATGGAAAACACTCTTGCCCTTCAACTGCCATCCATTTCATCCGGTCCCGGCGTTTATCTAATGAAGGATGACCGGGGCAAAATAATCTATGTGGGCAAGGCGGCCAATTTAAAAAAACGTCTGGCATCCTATTTTATCAAGCAGACCCACCCGGATTTAAAAACCGGTGTATTGGTAAAGCAAATCACCTCCTTTGATACCATTGTCACCCCGTCGGAAAACGAAGCGTTAATTCTCGAATCCACCCTCATTAAAAAGCACAAGCCGCGATACAATATTCTTTTAAAGGACGACAAGCGGTATCCGTCCATCCGCATTGACCTGACCAGCGACTATCCCTGCCTGCAGGTCGTCCGGAAAACCGGAAATGACCGTGCCCTGTATTTCGGCCCTTATACCTCGCCGGGCTCGGTCCGGGACACCATCAAAATCATCAATAAAACCTTTAAACTGCGCAAATGCCAGTCCGACCGGGTCAAGCCCCGGTCCCGGCCATGCCTGAATTATCAGATGGGACTTTGTCTTGCGCCCTGCTGTTATCCGGTGGACCAACAGGCATATCGGGAAATGGTGGACGAGGTCCGGATGTTTTTAAACGGCCGGACCCATGACCTGATCCGGAAATTCACCGCTGAAATGACGGTGGCGGCCGAACGGCAAGCGTTTGAACAAGCGGCAAGGCTGCGGGATAAAATTTTCGCCCTTCAAAACACCGTGGAAAAACAGATTGCAGTCACCCCGGATTTCGTCGACCGGGATGTCATCGCTTTTGTCCGAAATGACATGATGGCCGTTGTGGTGGTGCTCCTGGTGCGGAACGGATTTTTGCAGGCCGTGCGCCAGTTCGTTTTCAAGGATGCGATTTCATCGGACCATGAGATTGTGGATGCTTTTATAAAGCAGTATTATGCAAAATCCGATTATATCCCCAAAGAAATCATTGTACCGCTGCATCTTGAGGATACGCCTGTCTATGCCGGGTGGCTTTCGGACATCAAGGGATCGGCGGTTCATATCATTCTACCGAAGCGCGGGGACAAATTGCGTCTGTTGACCATGGCCGAAGATAATGCCCGAACCCGGCTCACCCGCATGATGGATGAAATGGCTGCAGGAGCAGAACTGCTTGCGGGTTTGGCGCGGAGGCTGCAATTAAAGGCTCCGCCTCGGCGCATTGAGTGTTTTGACAATTCCGGCATGTCGGGCAGTAATCTGGTGTCCGCAAGGGTGGTGTTCGTCGATGGCCGGCCGGAGAAAAAAAGTTATCGGAAGTACACGATCAAAACCGTTGACCTTCAGGATGATTACGCGTCCATGAATGAAGTGCTGGAGCGGCGCTTTAAAAAGAGCAACCAGGATTCTGATCTTCCGGATCTCTTGATGGTGGATGGGGGCAGGGGGCAGTTGAATATCGCAATATCGGTGATCGAACGGCTGGGCCTGAAGGGCGCCTTTACCATTATCGGCATTGCCAAAAAAGATGTGGACCGGAATGAGCCAACGGATAAAATCTATTTGCCCGGACGGGTCAATCCCGTGAATTTCGGCAACGACATGGACGCGCTGTTTTTGCTTCAGCGCATCCGGGATGAGGCCCACCGGTTCGCCATTGCATTCCACCGGCAAAAACGCGGAAAAACCGCCCTGCACTCGGCTCTCGACGCCATCCCCGGCATCGGCAAACGGCGCAAAGCGGCTTTGATGAAAAAATTCAAGAGGTTTCAGCGGTTGCGGGAGGCGTCGGTGGAAGAGCTGGCCGGAACCCCCGGCATCAGTTCGGATTTGGCCCGGACACTTTTTACCGCATTGAACAAAGCCCCATGACGGCTTCAATAGAAATAAAATTTCAATTTTTTGAGAAATTTATTGTTTTGTTTTTCTCGCAGAGACGCTGGGTCCGCGGAGGGAGATGCCTTTAATGGTCTTATTCTCTGCGCCCCTGCGCGACGATCTTTCATGCTACGCCAGCTTTTTCAGGTCCGCCACCAGATTTCTCACGGCATCGGCGGATTGCTGAAGGGCCGCGTTTTCATCGTCGGTCAGTTTGATCTGGATGATTTCTTCAACGCCGTTTTTCCCCAGTTTGACGGGCACGCCGATAAACAAGCCATTGATGCCGTATTCGCCTTCCAGATAGGCGGCGCAGGGCAGAATTTTTTTCTTGTCTTTTAAAATCGCTTCCGCCATTTCCACGGCCGCAGCGGACGGGGCGTAGAATGCGCTGCCGGTTTTTAAAAGGCTGACGATCTCGCCGCCGCCTTTGCGGGTGCGGTCCACCAGCGCTTCAATCTTTTCAGCGGACATGAGTTCGGTGATGGGAATTCCGGCCACCGTGGAATACCGGGGCAGGGGAACCATGGTGTCGCCGTGGCCGCCCAGTACAAACGCGTGGGTGTTTTCCACGGAAACATTCAGCTCCATGGCGATAAATGCCCGGAACCGGGCGGAATCCAAGACCCCGGCCATGCCGATGACCCGGTTCTTGGGAAATCCGCTGGTGTCAAAAGCGACGTGGCACATGGCGTCTAATGGATTGCTGACAATAATCAGCACCGCTTCCGGGGACCGCCGGGCCGCTTCCGCGGTCACGGCTTTCATGATGTTCATGTTGGTTTTGATGAGATCATCCCGGCTCATGCCTGGTTTCCGGGGGATGCCGGCCGTGATGATAATGATGTCCGAGCCGGCGGACGCATCATAGGAGTTGCTGCCCGTCACAAAGGCGTCATGTTTTTCAATGGGAGCTGCTTCCACAAGGTCCAGGGCCTTGCCCTGGGGCAGACCTTCAGCGATATCGATCAGAACGACATCGCAGAGTTCTTTTTCCGCCAGCCGCTGAGCCGTGGTGGCGCCTACGTTCCCGGCCCCGATTACCGTTACTTTTTTATCCATCTGCCTCTCCTTTGCACAATTTTTTATGATAAACTGAAATGATTTGTCCGCTGGGAAGAATGTATTGTAAGTATGTATTACTTATATGTTGATTCATGTCAATATATAAAATAATTTAAATTTAACTGCTTGTTATTTTAACTATAAAATATTTCAATCAAATTGTAAGTTTTGCTTACTTTTTTAAAATTGTGCGGAAACCTGGACCATTGCTTCAGATTGCGAGCGAACTGGTGTCCGGATGCCGTCCTCCCAAGAATATTGGTACCGCGTGATAATTTCTTTGAAAACCGCTTAAAATTCAGGCAGATTTTAACACCTTTCTTGACAACAGGGATGATTGTCGGTATCAAAATAATGCCTGCTTTGACAACCGCATTTGTTTGGCGGGTCGTTTTTCTCTCATTTTTTTTCAACCAGGATATGACCTTTTTTCGTTAAATTATGCTAATATATGGAAAATTTCATTGATGAAATCAACCCCTGCGAACAGATCGGATAACCCCTTCCGATGGATTTTGAATTCATGCCTGATCAGATCAATAAACAGAAAGATGCTTTGACGGATGCCTGCTGTCAAGGGGCACTGGAAAAAGAAATCCATAAAACAATCGAATCCGGCCCTCTGACGGGAAGACCAGCCCGATCCGGCAAAATGGAAGCTCTGGAAGTGGTCGCCAGTGGCGTTGCCCATGATTTGAACAATATCCTTTCAGGAATTGTCACCTATCCTGAGCTGTTGCTCATGAGAAAAGATCTTGATGAGAAAACCCGCAAGGCCCTGAAGGTTATTCGGGACTCAGGCGAGCGGGTCGCCGCGTTGATCGGAGATCTGACCACCATCGCCAGAAACAATGCTTCCAATCGGGAAGAGATCAGCATCAACAGTATGGTTCAGGAATATTTACAGTCTCCGGACTACCGCAAGCTGCAACTGTCCCAGGACGGTATCGCTCTCAAATTAAATCTTGATTCCCGTTTGTTTACTATTGATGCCTCCCGCCTTCATATTCGACGAAGCGTCATGCATCTGGTGGCAAACGCCGCGGAAGCCATCGGATCAAACGGACAGATCCTTATTTCAACTGCTAATTGTTTGCTGGGCGTGCCTTTAAGGCCCTATTCGGAAGTAAAAAAAGGTGAATACGCGCTTTTAACCGTTGCTCATACCGGCGGTATTTCAGAGCAGCATATCGACCGGATTTTTGAACCCTTCTATACCCGAAAAGTGATGGGTAGAAAAGGCACGGGTCTGGAATTAACGGTTGTATGGTATACGGCTGCCGACCATAACGGCTATGCCGTTGTGACAGGCGATACGACATCCACCCGGTTTGACCTTTATTTTCCCAGGACCCGCCATCTGGCCCGGGAACAGGGGTGCGAATAAATTCAGCTTGGTTCTTCAGTTTTTTGTATAAACAACGCTTCAAATATGCTATATTTTATTCGTTATGGCATTTTTTTAATCGGGACAGGCATCAGATGGATTTAGGCGTAAAAATAAAAAAATATTACCAGGAAGCGGAACTATACAACGAGCAAGGACTGCTGACCGAAGCGCTGGAAAAATACAAGGCGGTGGAAGCCCTGATCAAATCCACCAGCAATATCCGCAACCGTCAAGGATTACTGAAACAGGTCGCCGCAAGAATTGATGAAGCCGCCAAAAAACTTTAGAAACTGGATGGTGTGAAGCCCACGCTGACAGTCAATGAAGAAGCCCAGTCGCTGATGAAGGAAATGTATAGTTTTGATGATCCAGAGGCAAAAGGCTCTTCAGCTCTGGGAGGCGCCATTGCTTTGGCGAAATTCGGGCAATACGATAAAGCCATTGAAGAGCTGAACCGATTGCTCGAATATGACACACTGCGGCTGGAAGCGGCAAAAAACATCCTCTGGTGCTGGATGCAGCAGAATTATGCAGACTATGCCGTTTCTCTTTACCAGAAATGGCGGAAGAGCAACCTGTTTCCGCCAAAAGAAACGGATGAAATCCATCGATATTTTGTTAAATTGATGGATGAGGCCGGCGTTGACCATGAATTTGATGGACTTGAATCTCAGCGGACTATTGAACCGGATTCTGAAATTAATGATGATGATATTCTGGATATCAGTTCCGTCAAGTTTGTTTTGCCGCACGGAGCCAAGGAAGGGGAAAAAATTGAACTGGAAATCAGTTTTCAGTCCGGCAAATATATTCGCATGATCATTCCCAAAAAGGAAAAGGATTTGATTGACGGCATCCATCCGGGTGACCTGCTTAAGGATATTGCTTTTTATTCTCCGGTGGCCATTTTTTCCGGTGAGGGATATGTCTCATCCAAAAATGAAATCCATGCGGGTCCCAAAAGAGGGGATTTCAGCCTGGAAATTAAAATCATTAAAATTGTCTCTTAAGAAAATCAATGAATCAATTTTCAGGCATGGGGAGACAAGGTAAACAGCTAACGGATTTTTTTGGGAGTTCAAGATGGCGGTCATTAATCTGAAAAATCGACAGATAGAGTGCAAGCTGGTTTATTACGGACCGGGCCGAAGCGGCAAGACAACCAATCTGGAATATATCCATAAGGCGTTTAGCAAACGGGTGACCGGTAAAATGATTTCCATTGATACAGAAGGGGACCGGACTCTGTTTTTTGATTTTTTACCCCTGGGTCTGGGAAAAATTAAAGGGTGTGATATTAAAGTCCAGCTCTACACCGTTCCGGGTCAGGTGAAATACAAGGCCACCCGCCAGTTGGTTTTAAAAGGGGTTGACGGCATTGTGTTTGTTGCGGATTCCCTGGCGGTGAGGCGTGAGAAAAACATACTTTCCCTCAAAGATCTTCATGAAAACCTGCTGAAAATGGGGTTGAGTATTCGAAAAATTCCCCTGGTGCTTCAGTATAACAAGCGGGACCTCGAAAAAAAAGGATTGCCCGTGATGCCGGTTGAAAAAATGGAACTGGAGTTGAACCGGCAGTTGAAGGTTCCGTCATTTCCCGCCAGCGCTTTGTCCGGGGAAGGTGTCGGGAACACATTGACCCAGGCCCTCAAGCTGACCTTGCAGTCTCTTCAGAATGAATTTAAATGGGCGCAATAGCGGACAGATGAACTCAAATGTCGTATTAAAAGGAAGTCTGGCTTTTTTAAATCTGGGGGAGCTGCTTCAGCTCTTAGGGATAACTAAAATATTAAAGTACCATATTAGGAATAATGATAATGTCATATAAAGGTAATTTATCTGAACGATTCAGTCTGTCTTCAAGCAGCA
>Ga0210051_1007355_pt1 | contig 10269 bp, 12 predicted proteins | sample CryGey092014_all_FD_185464 | JGI IMG/M metagenome (GOLD analysis project Ga0210051, IMG submission 185464) | Groundwater microbial communities from aquifer - Crystal Geyser CG23_combo_of_CG06-09_8/20/14_all (SPAdes) (version 2) | ecosystem: Environmental > Aquatic > Deep subsurface > Groundwater...
CTCTCGGATGCTACAACGCGAAAAAGGGGACAATTTCTGTTTTGAACAGTGACACACTTAAGGAACCATTCATCATTTTACACGAGTTTTATCATCATTTGAGAACAGCTTTAGATACAAAACACAAGGGAACAGAAAAGTACGCAGATGAATTTGCAAAGGATTTCATTCAAGCATACAAGTCAAAGGCAGCTGAATTTTCGGGAAATAATTAATAAGAAAGTAAAAGATAGTTCTGAAACTGGGTGCAGGGGTAGCAGAGCATGGTCAATCCTCACAGAGGGACTTTATGCGCGGGACTCAAGATCCCGTCCCGAAGGGGTACATGGGTTCAAATCCCATCCCCTGCACCAAGGTTAGTGATTTGTCAAAAAGTTATGATGTTGAATGCTGCGTTTGGGAAAAGGTTGCTTTCACTGAGAGCTTTACCTCTCTTATTTTTGTCATTCTTTTCGTTGCGTTGAGTATGGCGAAGCCCGTTATGTTTCCCTCATGATCTACCCTAACGAAAACGTCATCCTCCACGTCTCTGAAAAACCCTTTCGCGGTTTTGTTTGTCCTATTTCGAGTAGGTCGCCTTCTGGGTCAAACCATATTTTCAGGGCTTTTTGTGATCACGTGACTTTTTTCTTGTAGTCTTCAAGCTTTTCTGTATTCGCTCCGGTCCTTCTTTGTTCATGAGATCCTCCAAAGTAGTCAAAATCTCCTCTATCTTAGCAAAATGCTCATAAAGTTTATTCAGCAAAGGTCGGGGAAACTGGAACGACTTCAATCAACACGTTCACCTCATGTTATAAACGTGAATAAGCTTTCAAATCATTCAAAAGTAAACGCTGACTTGAGCATGGTCAAAGCATCATTAAATCTGTGTGGACGGGGCGGGATTTGAACCCGCGGCCTCCACGATGCCAACGTGGCGATCATTCCAAGCTGATCTACCCGCCCAAACACATTCAAACTGAAATGCAAGATAATATAAATCTATAAGTGTTTTGTTGTCCAACCTGAACAAGATATTCTAACTCTCCCACACAAGTTTTAATTCACAGTAAGGCAATATATCATACTATGCCACTTGTAGCATTTGATGCTGGAGATTTCTCTCGTTGGAAAAAAGTTGAAGGTCAAAAGAAAACCATCTTCCATACGCCACTTGGTGTTGGCGTGGCCATAAAAGAAGGAAAAGAAGAAAAATTTAAAGAATTTATCACAGTTCACGCAAAAAACTTGTAGAAAACTTCTAGATTCCAACGAGACGTTATATTTACTCTCACAGGAACCTCTGGAAGGAAGTTGACCATAGAAAAGCAATACCAATTTGTGACAATATCGTTACTAAGCTTCAAAAGACTATTGAATACGTTTTCTGTTCGTTCGTAATTTTGCCGCCAAAAGAAACCAAGACGGTTTCCGTTGGAGGGTACGGTTGTCCTTTAGAAGATATCCCTACAATGGATTTCCTTCGCGCACTTACTCCAATGTTTTCATACATCACTGCTTGGGCCCATAGTGGTAGACATAGATTGGAAAAAAACGAGTATTCAATCGATAATTTCTCAAGCAAACATACTACTGCATGGCGCGATCTAACCAATCATCTTGTTCCAAAGATATTTCCAAGAGGTGACGAATGCAATGAATTTATCTCGGTTGCCGACATGGTTGCTTACTTAACGGAGAAAAAGCTTTGGGACCAAAAATTGTGGCTGGAACCAGAAAACGTTAAAGAAGTGTGGGATGACTATGATTTCTACGTAGAGCCGAGGTTTCTCGATAAGAACGTTCAGTCAAAAATTAGATGGTATAGCAAGCAGGAAATTTCTACGATCAGGTACCTTGCGCGTCCCATGATTTTCATGGACGTTGAGAGAATAACGATTTCAGAACTTGGCGGAGGCACGCTTGCCAGTGCTGCTGCGTACGTTGTTCCAAAGGTGGAGCTTTTCAGGGGTTTGATCGACATATTGACTCAAAAAAGATTAGAGATGGTGATGTTTATGTATACGCTGGAAGAGAAGCCAAGAAGAGGGCTACCTCCTTCAAAGATATGTTTGATATTGAAGTTTATTCAGTCAAAGAACTTAGGACAAGAGCCAAAACTCTCTTGAGTTGAAGTACATATTTAATATGGTACTTTGGTGGATAATCCCGACCAGGAACTATCCGCAAATATTTAGAACACAGAACAAGTAAAAAAGCTTTACGATTCTATACTTTATAATTTTGTTAAGAACATTGTTTACCACACGGATTGCAGAAAAATAGCGCCCGCTATAGTTGCAACTCGTATTCTTCAGCCCATCGGTAAAACGTTTGTGTGCTTATGCCTAGCTCTCTGCAGATCTTATTCACGCTTTTGCGACTGGCAATTTGGTCAGCTAAAAGTTTGTCAACAGGCTTTCCGAACTTCCTTTCTAACTGCAATTTTCGCTTTGAAGTCGCAGAATTTATGTTCTTAACAGCAACTCCTTCAGGCTTACTTAACCCTAAAACTACATCGCCGCCTGGAACCCGCTCTAAACCCTCAACCTCGCGAACCTCATTCACAGTCACCCAACCGGTCATTATCTGTAACCCTCGAATCCTATCCAATTCCGTAGCAGCCTTGTCCCTCGGATTAACCTCAAAACCGCCCAACCAATTAATCTTGTAATGCACATCCTGAATCTGCCCAGTCTCTATAAGCCTGTCAATCAAATCCATGACACCCTGTTCATAACAGCTTTGACAATCACTAATCAGCTTGAAGTATTCACGCTCGTTAACCTCGCTTCCGGCAAGCTGACCGGCTTGAGCACCGATAATCATAGGCTTTGGAATACCGGAGCCTGCGCTGATACGCTCCATGATGGCACTATAATAAGGCTCAGGGTTTAAGGCTCTACCAGCCAACCCTTTGAACTCGATGTCTTGCTTGTCAGTTTTGAAAAGGCTTGTCCTTGCGGTTAAGGGTCCCCATTCTCGGTTCCATTCTCTGAGCTGTTCTCTCGTTGCGCCTTTAACCGTGACCACTGGAAAACCGCTACCATATCTGTATAGAGTTTGTCCCATGCCCCAAGCGATGTTGCGAATAACTGTTAAGTCATCCCAAACAGGCTCTAAAACACTTATGCCCTTCCAAGGATGATCCAAAAGCCGAGTAGCAAAATGGATGACACGACTGTAATGAACTTCAGCCTCTTCTCCTTCAGCAATTCTAATTTTGTAAATTTCAGGCAAGCCAAAACGTAGGCTATCCCTGTCTTCATCCTCCTCAACATCCACAATTTTCATTGGCCCGTAAGCCTCGAGATAATCGATTTTTTCAGGCATAAAAACAGAGTCTTTCAATGTTGAAGCCTTATCCTGATAACGTAAGATAACTATGCTCCACCCGTAAGCTCTCTCGAAAGCAGCCGCTTGCGTGAAAACGTCTTTAGCGTTTAATTCCAGCAAAACCTTCTGAACTTCTTCATTAAACTTTTCCTTGTCAACACCTTCCTCTAAAGGCTCAACCTCAAACCACTTATCAAAAATGTCATGAGCAACCTGAAAAGTCAGCAGATACGCTACTGGCTCACGCTTCACAGCAAACGTAATGTCTCTATGCGTTATGGGTTGACCGAACTCTGCACCTAAACCCGTGTGAAGACGTTGAATCTCAGCCTGCGTGCGATTTACAGGTGAAGAAGCGACAGCAAACCTTCTCAGAACTCTCTGCAAAGCAGCCCCAAAATTAACCATGATGTTCAGCCTCCCTCTTGGCATCATGCAAAATCTGACGAATCACTTCTTGGATCGTACTGGCCTTACGTTTTTTCTGCTCCTTCAAAAGCCACAGATACAACTCGGCGTCAACGCTTTGCTGGAATATGGGCAAATTCAACAACACCATCAACTATGTTGAGCCATAAAAATAAAAGAAATTCTGAACATGTAAACTAACGAGTTCAATAATAGAAGAGCTGAAGAATGAAAAAACCTTTCACCCGCCTTCTGTCTTGGTGGCGCTTCCGAAAAGAATACTATAAATGTCGACGCTGCGGATAGGCATGAAAAAAGGGAACCAAACTCGTGAATGTACTTTAAGAAGGGTATTTCTTTTCTTCAATGATGTCTCCGGAAACAGTTATCAAAAGGTTGTTTCCGTTAAGCGAAACTACTCTATGCTTTCTTTCCAAGTTGTAGAATCTCCAGAATGATTCTGGAATCTGAAAAACCATTTTTCCTTCAGCTTCTTGTATAGGAATCTTTTCCAGAAAACAAGATATTTCTTTCCACTCAGGCACTTCACAGCCTGAAACACCTATCGTTGAACTGTCCAATGCGTAAACAAAAGCAGATTCATTCCAAACTGGATTAGCGCGCGCTAACAGTTCGGTTGGAACTTCTATGATGTTTAGCGGCTTCTGGTCTTTCGGATAAACAAGATTTACTCGCCTACCGTTTCTTATAAGAACTCTAACGAAAATCTTGTCTGCCTTGAGCAAACGTCTTATAGAGCCGTCAACATGACCGGCTTTCCATTTCAATTTCTTTCCTAACTCGTATTGAGAGAGACCTGGGTATTTCTCGATAATGTCCAATAGAATTTCGTCTGATTCTCTGCCTCTTTTGTTTCTTTTATTCTCTCTCATTTTTCTCTCTCTTGTGGTGTAAATTAGTCGTACATTTGTATATGTGTTATACATTTATTTAAACTTTTGGAATATTCCAAAAATACACAGGATTAAATATAAGAAACTATGCTAATAAATCTATGTTTCGTTCTCAACCGCGTAGAAGAATATATTTTGGTCCGATAACTTTTGAGTCTCAACCGCTTAATTGGATAAAACATCACAGAAGTTTTGCAAGTAGAGAATGGTTTGAAAGCCAAGTTAGATATGGCGTATGGATAAGAGAACGGAACAAGCCAAATCAATATCTGATATACGCAACGATCATCGAGAAAATAAAGCCAATCACAATTTTAATCAAAATAAAACGTCGCCCCACCCACGTTGCAGTTTATCACGCTCACGTCTTAAGAAAAAGAAGTTGACACTCTCCCACTAAAGTCAGGGAGATTCTCAGCTCCTCAGCTCTGTGGCTTCATTATACCAAGTTTTGGGCTGTGTCAAACCAGCCCCTGCTAAACCTTAAAAGAATATGAACGAGTCAGGCTTGCCTTCTGTTTCATGCCTTGTTGCTGCAACGCTGAGGGCTAACGCCCAGAATCTGTCATCATGCGCATTTTCAGGGTGATTAAACTTGATTTTTCCGTCCTTTGTAAGCTCAAACCTTTCAATGTTCAGCTCTGCGATCAAATCGCTGTCGTAGGGTATTTTCAGCCTTTTTTGAACCATGCATTGTTTCAGAAAAGTCGCCATCTTCTCTTTCACAGGCGCCGTAAACTTAACGCCTACAGTCTCAGTTATTCCAGCGTTAACCATGTCCTCAACAATGTAATCTCCAACTCCGCTCATGTCAACATAAACCTTGTTAATCCAATTCCAGCGGTCACACAACGTTTTCACGTAGCCTATCACGCTTGCATAAGGAGTTTTTAACGGAAACCGATGAACATGGATCAATTTTATAGAATTATCCTCTATCTTCACAACCGCTAAGACACTGTGGTCCTGATACTTACCAAGGTCAAGGCCCGCATAGAACTCGCCTTTTACAGGTTCCTCAAAATCACAGTATTCAAGCGTGTGGTCTATGCAGCTCGTGATTAAGCTCTGAGAAAGCCAAACATTCTCGTCTTCAGCCCATTCAGCCTCCATCTCCCTACGCCAACGCCAAGGATCACCCTCAAACTGCTTCCTTATCTTATCAAGAATGCTCTTTTTCAACGGACCTTTCGGCTCCAAAGCTTGTTCCCAGTTGATGTGGCTTCTGCCGAAATCATTAAACTCCTTGTTGTGGCAAATCTTGAAAAACACGGAGTCCGTGGTCCAAGGCGTGCTTGTGCAAACAAACTTTCCATTTGTAGTGCCCAACGTGAATAGGATAGCGTCATACATCTCCTCATCGTTCGGGATGAAATTCATTTCATCGCAATTGGAAACTAATATACCATTTGCAAAGTAGTTGTGGTTATCTTCAACTTCTAAGTTGAAAACTTTAATTTTTTCCGCTCGTAATAAAGACGTTCTCGGCATCTTGTACTGCAATATTTCTGGTTTGCATGCGCTGGAATGAACACCTTGCCACAATATGCACATGTTTTTGGAGTAAGTGGCTTCCTGGTTTTCATCCTGTGTCGTTCTCTGCGACATTCCTCGCTGCAGATTTTCTGGTGGCCGCTTATAGGAACGAACATGCGACCACAGTGTAAGCATTTCCGAAGGGGTAACGGTTTTTTGTTTCGCATTCGGCGGAGTCTCTTTTGTTGAAGTCTGTATATTCTTCTGCAAGCGGGACTGCACGTTTTTGTTTTGTCTTGTATAGGGGTGAAAATTTTCCTGCAAACTACGCATGCTCTTGGCTCTTTCGGTTTCCAACCTCTGTTCAGTTTCGCTAACATCTTTTTGCATTCTGGATTTGAGCAAACAACTTTTTTCCCGGCAGAGAGAACGGCTCTTTTCGGTAGAACTGGCCTCTCACATATCACACAGGGAACTGGCTTCAGCTCTGGAAGGATTTTGTATTTCATGCTCGGGATTACGTAGGGCCTGATCAAGTCGGAGAACTTGTCTCTTTCCTTTGCGTGAAAAAACAGGAAAAAACCCTTCCCTCTCTTGTCCTGTTTTATTATGGAGTCTACTTTCCAGTGATCTCGTAGCCATCGTTGAAGAATCATTTGTTCCTTCTTCGAGAAATTGTGAGTGTTGATTGTCATAATTCCCTTCTTTGAGAGACTGCCGTCGTCCATACACCAGATTGCCAATGCGAAGGGAGAATGAATCCTCGATAGCCACTGTAGGGAGACCGTTTTCTTTCCGTTTGGGTAGCATAGATAGTAGATTTCTGTAAAAGCCGGATGCGACAGAGTGTAAAATCTCATAAGTTCCTTTCCCCATCCCTGGTTTGGGATGATGCGCGGCGGAGTTCCCACAAAGTTTTTCATAATCAAATATTTGAATTGAACGTATTCTGCTTGCTTTGACGAATGGTTTATAGCTAAGTGTGCGTTCGCTGTCTTGCTTTTTGGCTTCACTATGCATAAGTCGCCTAAGAGCCCGCCGTAGACAAACTGCTCCTGATATGGCGTTAACTTTTGGCTGTACTGCGATTTCTGATACAATTTGAGGGTTCTCAGTGGATTTTGTTATATTTACAAGATATAAACTTTTGTCCTTTGAAGTAACTGAAACAGCGGGAACATATCCCCGCTTTAACGTGAAAACTCTATGCTCTCCTGTACAATCTAACGATCCAAAATCATGAACTACTCGCACTAATTTCCTTTTGCCTAGAGGATTACGGAAAACCCCCAAAACTCTCTTGGCTTCAATCTCTCCTTTAGATTTATTGTAGGTCAAAACCTCTTGACCAGGTTTAATCTGGCCAATCGGGATTTCAGAGCCGTCGGAAAGGGCAATTTTCACATGCCCAAGCAGGCAGTAAACAAGGTCTAATGTGGGTCCTCTGATGGTTTCCGGGTTGTTTGGGAAAGCCTCGATCAAGCTGCCGTTTGAGAGGCGAACCATCGTTTTAAGCGGTTTATGATAGAAGCCTTTATCCAGCTTGCGAAGGAAACTGTTGATCCTGCGTATGACTAGTTTTGTCTGTCTCCAGCTTGGACCTACAACTGCGATGTAGCAGCCTTTGTTTCTGAGGGCAAACCACAATAGCAGAGCTGAGATGATGTGCGATTTTCCAGATTGGCGACACCACCATGCGGCCACAAACTGTTTTTTCTGGAAAAGCCTTATGAGTTTAAGCTGGTATTCTGTGGGTTCAAATCCCAGCCAGTCCAGACAAAACTTCACGGGATCCTTTGGAACCCTCTTCTTTTTGGCAGCAATAGCAGCTTTAATTGCATGCTTAAGTTTTTCAATTTCCTGTTTCTCTGTCTCTAAGAAGCTCATTGTAAACCAGCTCCTTCAACTCTTCAAGCTGAGCCTTTATCTTGACAGCGTCGTAATCACGCATAATGACGTTGATGCACTTGCTGATGTAAGCGGCTAACTTCGACCATTTCTGATGTTTAGCACCATACCTTCCCTTACTTTTCGCCTCTCTGTGTGCAATCTCAAGAAGCTCTCTGAGATTCAAAATAATTTCGCCACGAAGCTCCTCAGTGGGCAGCTTTCTCGGGTCATAAGTATCTGCGATGCGTTTAACTTTCTGAAAAAAACGTCGTTTCAATGTATGAACTTTATTTGGCTCCAAATATGCCACTCCCCTCAAGCTCTCTGCCCAATCAAAACGCCTGAAACAGTGCCTATCAAACCCGTTATAGCCGCGAAGATCTCACTGTTCCATTCACCCAAAAACGCTATGTGAGCAATTTCAATAGCTGACAAACAAACAGTCATACCCATGGCGAACTTCACGCCTATAACAAGCTTCTCACTTGGCGGAATTATGATTACCTGCTGCTTTCTTCGAGGCCCCTTGCGGGCTACCTTTTTGGTTAAGGCTTTTTTAAGCCAGCTTGTCATGATTCACCACCTTCTTCTGTCTCGTCCGTTTCGGAAAAGTACGCCTTCCACCCATCAAGAAACTGTTCAGCAACTGTTTGGCTTCCTCTGGCTTCACATGCTGTTTCTCAATCACTTTAACGTCAACGGTCCATGAAAGAGGAATAGCCGTATAGTCAATGTCATACAAGCCGTCTGCATATCGAAAATTATTTTGAGCCAAGATTATGTGCTTGCTTCTCTCTCCCAGCAACCCAATGTATATTCCCCAGCTGCTCACTGGAACATCTATGCCAGCTAAGCCCCCGCTCAAACTTTTGCCAATACTCGCATCAGTCCATGAAACAAAAATCAGGGCTCCCGGCGCAAGATTCCTGATTTCCTTCAAAACCTTCTTATTCAAACCCGTTCACTCAAAATACGAAGCAAGAAACCATTTTAAAAACAAATTTGAATATACAAACTAACAAGTTAATTGAAACTTCTCTTGAAACTCTAAAATTTTCCATAAGGGTTCGTGGGTTCAAATCCCACCTCCGCACCATATTCGCACAACGTTTGGATGCATTTTTCAAGCTCTTTTACCTAAATAAGCCCTATTATTCGACTATTGGATTTAGGATAGTGCATGCATGCAATTCTAGCGGTTAGCTTGAAAACGTTCTCGACGTGAGGCTCTATCTTTAACCGTTTTGAGTATCTGGCAATTGCCCTACGAACCAACCTGTTGGCGACAAGCATTATGATTATGATGGCTAAGCCTGTTACAATGAAAAGAAGGTTTTCCGTTGTTAAGAACTCAGAAAACATGATGCCATCCAACGCTATGCAGGAATGGAGTCACGGGATATCTGGGAAAAAGTCTTTCCACTTGCCTTTGGAAATTAAAGATTTGAGAGCTTCGCTGTATATTTTTATTTGAAGATTTTCCCTATTTGCGTCCATCCGTGTTAGTTTATATTTTTTTGCAATCTCGGGTAAAAGATTTGCAATTTCTTGTGCCATATCTCGAAGTTCATGTGAGCTAATCTGGATGGATTTTTTTTCTACAAGTTGTGACACGGCTAGCATTCCTCTTAGCCGTTCCACATGCGTGTGAAGGAAATACTTTTGCAGTTTCGGTGAAGCTTTTTTGTAGTCTTCTATGAACAAACTTGCGGTAGGCTCGTAGTACTTTTCCAGTATTCCGTATGCTCCTACTTCGCTACGCCCAACCTTGATCAATCCTGCTTCGCGTAGCTTTTTCAAATGATGCATTGTCGAGGACGGTGAAAGTTCTAATTTTCTTGCGAGTTGAGTCTGGGTCTGAGGCTGGTTTGTTATTTCTCTAATTATTTCTCTTCGCAGAGGATCAGCGAGTAGCTTTATCGTTTTTGGATCCTCGATAAGCTGAACCGCTTTTCTCGCCACATTATCACCTTTATGGAATTTCTAACAAAGATCTATAAAAATTAAGCTATTTATATATTTCGAACCGTTATCATAAGTAGCGTCAATTTGAATAGTAGAATATATATACTAGAATATGCCTATTTGGGCGGTAGGTGAAAAACGTGAGGATTAAGGTTGCCATTGCTGGAGTTGGAAATTGTGCTTCCGCGCTTGTTCAGGGTGTTGAATATTACAAAAACGCTGAGGAGAATTCAGAGGTTCCTGGGTTAATGCATGTGAACTTTGGGGGCTATCACGTTCGAGACATAGATTTTGTGGCGGC